>WBZX01002094.1_pt2 | contig 10142 bp, 10 predicted proteins | sample 5204211 | NCBI WGS metagenome assembly WBZX01 (sample SAMN12344362, study PRJNA552823) | activated sludge metagenome | biome: Activated sludge suspended growth; feature: Nitrification reactor; material: Wastewater; isolation source: activated sludge from nitrification reactor of wastewater...
CCGAAGTCGAACAGCGCCGGTGCGAGATGCTGTGCTGCGTCGGCCGCGAGTTCCTGGCGCGCGTTGACGTCTGGATCGTAGGCGACGAAGGCGATGCCCTGTGCTTGCAGCCGCCCGAGCAGCGCCAGTCCGAGCGGGCCAAGCCCCAGCACACCGACGGGCCGGTGCGGCAGTTCGGCACTCGTTGCGGTCGGCATCGGCGTTTCTCCCGGGGGGCGGCTTGTTCGTTGGTTGCAGGAGAGATTTCCACATTGCGGCCAGCCGCTTCAAGCGGCATGCGTAGGCGCGGCGATGACCAGGGGCAGACTTCCGCAATGCAACATGACTGGATCTGGCTGACGCTGCTCGCCTCGCTGCTGCAGGCGGTGCGGACCGCGGCACAGAAGAACCTCGGCGAACGCATGTCGCCGTGGTCGGCGACTTACGTGCGCGCGCTCATCGGATTGCCGCTGATGGCGGCCTATCTGGCGGCGGTCGCGGCGCTGACGCCCGGCGGGGGCGCATTGGGGCTGCCGGAGTGGAATGGAGGAGCCTTCTTCGGCTGGTGCGCGCTGGCGGCGCTGACCCAGAACCTCGGCTCCTATGCTTTGCTCTCGCTCTACCAGTTCCGCAATTTCGCGGTCGCCAACCAACTCGCCCGCACCAATCTGTTTTTCACGGCGGTGATCGGCGCGCTGTTTTTTTCCGAACTGTTGACGGCCGTCGGTTGGGTCGCGATCGCTCTCGCCTTCCTCGGCGCGGTGATGCTGACCGTGCGCCGCGTTGCGATGCCTTACGGTGGCGAGGCGGATTTGACCGCGCTCGTCGATGCGCGGTCGGTGAGGGTCGGGCTCTTCATCGGCTTCGTCTACGGCATCTGCAATCTGGCCATCCGCGAGGCCGCGCTCTCGCTGGAGAGCGGCGAAGCCCTGCTGCGTGGGGCGGCAACTGTGGTGACGGTCACCGGCATGCAGGCGGTCGGGCTCGGCGCCTGGCTCATCTGGCGTGAGCCGGGATTTATTGCGGCGATCTGGCGGGAACGGCGTACGTCGGCGTTCGTCGGCGTCACCAGCGCCATCGGTTCGATCGGCTGGTTCGGCGCCTTCGCCATCACCAACGCCTCTTACGTGATGGCGGTCGGGCAGGTGGAGGCGGTGTTCAGTGTGCTCATATCGGTGCTCTATTTCCGCGAGCGCATCGCCGGACTGGAACTGATCGGCATCGCCGTGGTGGTCGCCGGCATTTTGCTGTTCGCGCTCGGCGGTTGAGGCGTACTGGCGGACGCGCGCGAAAAGTCGCCGCGCTCAGCTCTCGCTTTTCCTGCGGCTCATGAAGGCGAGACGCTCGAACAGGTGCACGTCCTGCTCGTTCTTTATGAGCGCGCCGGCCAGCGGCGGAATGAGCTTCCGCGGATCCTGCTGGCGCAGCGTCTCGGCGTCGATGCTCTCGTTCATCAACAGCTTGATCCAGTCGAGCAGTTCGGAGGTCGACGGCTTCTTCTTCATGCCGGGCACGTCGCGCATGTCGAAGAAGACGCGCAACGCCTCGTTGACGAGGCGCGTCTGCAGCTTCGGGAAGTGGACCTCGACGATCGCCCGCATGGTCTCGGCATCGGGGAACTTGATGTAGTGGAAGAAGCAGCGGCGCAGGAAAGCGTCCGGCAGCTCCTTCTCGTTGTTCGAGGTGATGATGACGATCGGGCGGCGGCGCGCGCGCACGGTCTCGCCCGTCTCGTAGACGTAGAACTCCATGCGGTCGAGTTCCTGCAGCAGGTCGTTGGGGAACTCGATGTCGGCCTTGTCGATCTCGTCGATCAGCAGCACCGGCCGCTCCGGCGCCTGGAATGCCTCCCACAGCTTGCCGCGACGGATATAGTTGGTGATGTCCTTGACGCGCTCGTCGCCGAGCTGGCTGTCGCGTAGACGCGAGACCGCGTCGTATTCGTAGAGGCCCTGATGCGCCTTGGTGGTCGACTTGATGTGCCATTCGATGATCGGCGCACCGATGGCCTGCGCCACCTCGAGCGCTAGGACCGTCTTGCCGGTCCCGGGCTCACCTTTCACCAGCAGCGGGCGCTCCAGGGTGATGGCGGCATTGACGGCGATCTTGAGATCGTCGGTGGCGACATAGGACTTCGTACCGGTGAACTTCATGCAGGCGTCCGTTGCGACGGGCTGATCGGAGGGTCAACGTAGGGCGCGACCGGCCGCGATGGAAGCGCCAGCTAGGTCAGCGGGGCCCGCTGCGGATTGCGGGGCGGCGCGACGGCGCGCGCGGCATCGTCCGGGCACGACGCGATCCCAGGTGCGCGGTCGGGCGGCTGGAGCAGGCGCGAAGCGCTGTGGACGACGGGCCGCCCTGGATGCGCTGTCACAGGCCAATTGCCGAGTGCTGGCAGCATGTTGCGCTGCGAACGGCTGCCGGGATGTTCGGCCTATTGCTTTGCAGAATCGGCAGAATCCGCATAACCCTTACTGAGCATTGGACAAATTCTTGACAGCCATGGCCTTAGACTTAAATACGAGGCACGAAAGTTGCTCGACGGACGGACCGTCCGCGCCAGGCGTCAAAACGCCCCGCGATGGACGCGACCGGGTCGGCTGCGAGGGCACGCTGGTGCCCGAAGGAGAGCTTTGATGAGCACGTCGAAGTCCAAGGGCAAGCCGGGCGCCAGCAACAAGGGCGGCGCCTCCCGCGTACGGGCCAAAGCGGCCGCGCCCGCCAAGTCTGCCGCTGATGCCAAGGTCCTGGCCAAGGCCCCGGCCAAGGCCCCGGCCAAGGCTCCTGAGAAGCCGCAGGAGAGCGTCCGCGCGAAGTCGGTCGTGAAGGCGGCGGGCAAGCCGACCGGGTCGACCAAGAAGGAAAAGGTCGCGGTGGCGGCCGAAGCTCCGCCAAAGTCGATCGAGGACATCAAGCTCGATCCCGACTATCGCCCGTCCGAGAGCGAACCGTTCATGAACGGCAAACAGCGCGCTTACTTCCGCGCCAAGCTGCTCAAGTGGAAAGAGGACATCAACCGGCAGACGCGCGAGACGCTGGAGGGCCTGCACGAGGATTCGACCCAGCATGCCGATCTCGCCGACCGCGCCACCTCGGAGACCGACCGCGCCCTCGAACTGCGGGCCCGTGATCGCCAGCGCAAGCTGGTCGCCAAGATCGACGCGGCGCTGGCCCGCATCGAGGACGGCACCTACGGCTACTGCGAGGAGACCGGCGAGCCGATCGGCCTGAAGCGCCTGGACGCCCGCCCGATCGCGACGCTGTCGCTCGAGGCGCAGGAGCGGCACGAGCGCCGCGAGAAGGTGTATCGGGAAGACTGATCGCCCTGCCGAACGCTGGCGGGCACGAGTACATCAGGATGGCCGGCCCCCATGCAGGTGGCCGGCCATTTTCGTTCGAGGCGTCACGGCGCCCTGGCGGGTGCTTGCGGAGCTGTGACCGGCACGTCGAAGCTCCGCCCGTCGTCGGCTGCGGGGTAGGTGAAGTGCCACCATTCCTTGGCGTAGTTGACGAAGCCGTGCCGCTCCATGGCGCGCTTGAGCGTCTGGCGGGCTTCGCGCTGGGCGGCGGTGAGGCCGCCGTGCGCCGTGTGGCTTTTCGGGTCGAAGCAGTCGAAGCTGGTGCCCATGTCGATGCCGCTGCCGGTGGCTGGCTCCGTGCAGCGAGCGACCGCGTTCGCGGAGGCGGGGGCAGCTTCTCCCTTGCGCATCGGGGCGATGGTCAGGTCGACGGCGATGCCGCGCGAATGCAGGGAACTGGCGGCGATGTAGCCCTGTGCCACCAGCGACCGGCGTTCCAGTCGCGGATAGTAGCCGCGCGTCGCCCCATCTTCTCCCGCCTTCGCCCACCGCATGAAGGCGGCGACGCTGCGGCGCGGCCGATAGCAGTCGAAGACGTCGAGGGACAGCGGCGGGTCGGCCGTGGCGAGGTCGGCCTGCACCTTTGCGAGCGCAGCGGCGGCAGCGGGGCGCAACCAGCATTCGCCGGCCTCGTAGCCCGGCACGACGCGCCCGGTGAAGTTCGCGGGCGAGGCGTAGCGCATGCTCTGGCGAATCTCGGGCGCCACCTGTGACAGCGCGACCAGCGGCACGCCGCTGCCGCGCTGGGCCTCGCGCGCGGCCCGCGCTTCCGCCGGCCCCGCGGCCAGCAGAACGGCGGTCGCGGTGGCGACCCATGTGGCACAGGTTGATGGCATCGTTGCGTGTGTCTCTTCAGAACGGCTGCAACTCGTGGGGCGACCGGCACATCGGACTCTTGCGGTTCCTCGCCCCGCGCTATGATAAGCGAAGGTGACCAGATCGGGGCACGGGGCATCGGAGGAGACGGGGATGCGGTGTGGCGGATTGGCACGGCGATGGTTCGCGCGACGCCGCGTCGCGGTGCGGCTGGCAGCGAGCCTTCCGGTCGCGGCGATAGCGTGGGCGTCGGTGTTCGTCGCTGCGTCGTCGGGTCCGCTCGCAGCGCAGCCGCGTTGCGTGTTCCTCGAATGCGGCCCCGCCGAGACGCCGAACCCCAATCCGGTTCAGGCTCCGGCCGTCGCGACCCTCAAGCCGCTCGCGATGCCGCAGACGGAAACCCTGCAACGGGCGAAGCTGGCCGGAGAGACATGTGCGGACGTCGGCGGATTTCGCTATTGCGTCAGCTCGGTGCTGAAGCCGCAGTATGGCTTCACCTATGGCCCCGAGATGATGCTCGATACCGATCTCAAGACGGCGTGGGTCGAAGGCAAGGGTGGCCACGGCGAGGGCGAGAGCCTGGTCGTCGAACTGAATGGCCGGCGCACAGTCACCGCCATCCAGGTCATGAACGGCTACCACAAGAACGAGCGGCTGTTCCTCGCCAACTCGCGCGTGCGCGAGGCGGAGCTGCAATTCTCGAACGGCGATACCCGGCGCGTGTCGCTCAACGATGCGCCCGGCGTGCAGACCATCGAGGTCGGCCGGCAGGCGGCCGACTGGGTGCGCTTCACCATCCGCTCGGTCTATCCGGGCGTGAAATACAAGGACACCGCCGTCACCGAGTTCCGCGTCGTGACGCAGTGAGCCTGTCGCGCCGCTCGCGCCAAGGACGAACGCAAGCAACGAGGGAGCAACCGGCATGCAGCAGATGGATCGCCGTGTCGTTGTCACCGGCCTCGGCGGCTGCCTGTGCTGCGGCGGGCTCGTGGCACTCGCCGATGCCGCCGAGGTGCAGTCGAAGGTGAAGGGCCTCGCCGAGATCAAGGGCTGCTTCGTCGACAGCAGCAATGCCAATCTCGTGCTCGGCGCCAATGCCGCGCTCGGCCGTGCGGCGACCATGCCGCCCGAGGTGACGACCATGGTGCGCTCATCCGGCAACCCTGATCTCGACAAGAGCTTCGACCGCGCCCTGCAGCGTCTTGCCGAGACGTTCGAGGTGTGGCCCAAGGTCGGCTTCTACGACGACGGCGATGCCCCGAACGCCATGGCGATGCGCTACGCGGTCGGCTCGACGCACGAGTTCGCCGTTGTTTTCGGGCGCAACTACTTCGCGAAGATGATGCAGTACGATCCGTCGGGCATCACCCTGTTGCAGACCGCGGCGCACGAGTTCGCGCACGTCTGGGTCTATCAGGACGGCCTGTTCGAGAAGATCCGCGGCGGGCAGAAGACGGTGAAGCGCGTCGAGCTGCACGCCGATTTTCTCGCCGGCTTCTATCTCGGCGTCAGGAAGCGCGACAACCCGCAGGCGAAGTTCTGGTCGGCCGGCATGCGCCGCTGGCAGAGCGGCGACACCGAGTTCCACAACGTGCACCATCACGGCCAGCCGGATGAACGGCTCGCCGCCGCCGAAGCCGGTTTCAAGCTCGGCTTCCTCGACGGCAAGACGGCAAAGGAAGCCTTCGCCGCCGCCACCGCGCACGTAGCGAAGCTGTGAGCGGACATCTCATCAGGGCTTGAATACAATACGAGAAGTTATGAACATCGCAGCAGAAATCATCAGTCAGATTGCGTCAGAACTTTACGATCAGCCGATCATGAGCAATCTCGCGAGACCGCCATATGTCGAACGGATGGTGGCCCGAGTCCTGGGGGATAACTGGCAACATGTGGGGAGTGGCTGGAACGGTTGGGATGTTGAGCACAAACCGAGCGGAGCTCGCTTAGAGGTGAAGCAGTCGGCACGTCGGCAAAGTTGGACGGAGAGCGGGAAATTCAAAGCTAATGACTCCCCGAGGTTCGATATCCGCCACCGGTCGGGCCAATATGCAGCCGATGGCAAGACTTGGATCGCAGGGGATGTTCGACCGGCCGACATCTACGTATTCGCCTGGCACAGCCGCTTCGATCCGATTGAGGGCGTGGACCACCGCATACCCGACCAGTGGGAATTCTTCGTTCTTGCAGAGCAGAAGCTGCCGAACATGAAATCAATCGGGCTCAGCAGCCTCAAGCTGTTGGGTTGCAATCCCATCTCGTACGATCGGCTCGCAAGCGTTGTCGCCAGTGAGATAATCAAACTTGAGAATCTCAAGGCGAATATCTGCCTTTAGCATTCCAACCGCCGGACGAGCGCTCTAGCCATTTCGCTGCCTCACCGGCTCGGGTTCTTCGCCGACGCTGTCGTCGTCGTTCTGAACCGGCTTGGCGTTCGCCGCTGATTGCATCATGCGCTCGGCGGCGACGCGGGCGATCAGCCCCTTCACCAGGTCGAGATCGCGCAGGTGCACGTCGGTCTGCGGGAACGGGATCTCGATGTTGTTCGCCTGCAGCGCCTTGAAGATCGAGATGCGCAGGTCGCTCGACGCGGCGCCCGACTTGTTGATGTCGGCAATGAAGCCGTGCACCATGAAGTCGAGCGAATTGGCGGCAAAATCGGTGAAGGCGACGATCGGCTGCGGGAACTTGAGCAGGGCGTCGCACGACTGTGCCGCATCCAGCAGGATCTTGCGCACCGCCGCCGGATCGGCCGTGTAGGCGACGCCGACGGGAATCGAGATGCGCCCCAGCGTGTTGCGATGCGTGCGGTTGCGGACCGATGCGGTGATCAGCTCCGAGTTTGGCAGGATGACGCTCGAGCGATCGAACGTCTCGATCTCGGTCGAGCGCACCGAGATGCGCCGCACGTAGCCCTCGTGCGCACCGACCACGATCCAGTCGCCGACCTTGATCGGCCGCTCGACCAGCAGGATCAGGCCCGAGACGAAATTGTTGACGATCGACTGCAGGCCGAGACCGATACCGACCGACAGCGCCGCGCCGACGATGGCGAGATTGGTGATGTCGAGGCCGCCGTAGGAGATCGCCGCGATGGCCGCGAGGCCGAAGCCCGCATAGCCGACGCCCTGATGAATGGAGTTGGCGAGGCCCGAATCCATGCGCGACGGCTTCAGCACGGTGCTCTGCATCCAGCGCTGCACGATGCGCGTCGCGAATACGAGGCCGCCGAACAGCACTACCGCGAGCAGGATGCGCGCGAACGAGATGCGCACGCCGCCGAGCTCGAAGCCGAACAGCGCCGAGTTGAGCCAGCCCGAAACCTCGGGCGCCGAGAAGCCCCACGAGAACAGCAGCATCGGCAGCGCTACGATGGCCAGCGCCACGTTGAGCGCGACGAACACGAAGCCGTCCAGCATGGTGCGCTGGGTGTCGTCGAGTTTGAAGCGCTCACCGAGCAGCCGTGTCGAGAGGCTGTCTTCCGAGAGCCCTGCCTGTCCCGATATGGCGCGCACCGCGAGGTGCAGCAGCATGATGACGACCAGCACCGAACCGGTCAGCACCACCTGCGCCGAGACGTAACGGCCGAGCGCCACATAGCCGAGCAGCGAGGCGCCGGCGATGAACACCGCGATGAGGAAGGTCGGCAGCTTCAGCCACAGCGGATGCCAGCGCGAGACGCGGCCGTTTGCGTCGCGGGCGACCGGCAGCTCGCTCATCGGCTCCAGGCGTGTGCGTGCGAGCGCGAACATCAGACCGGCGAAGATCATGGAGAACAGGAAGGCGCGCGCCACGTTGGCCTGGAACGGCAGGTAAAGCGTGCGCGAGAAGCTCGCGAGGACGATATCGAGCGCATAGACGGCGGTGACTGCGTTGGTCAGCACATGCAGGCGTCGCGCCGTGCCGTCGTTCATGTCGAACAGGCGCCACAAGGGGCGCCCGGGTTGCAGGATCGCGCGCGACAGCGCCGACACGCCGGCATAGAGCAGGAGCGCGACCAGCAGCGTCTCGGCGATGTTGGCGGTCTGCAGGTAGAGCAGGTCGTTCTGCTCGAGGCCGAGGTAGACGATCGTCGCCGCCGCCGCGAGCGGCAGGGCATACATGGGCGCCACCCAACCCGCCGCGATGGCGCGGGCGAAGAAGGTCGGCGGCTTGTCGCGCGGCGCGTCGAGGCGGGCGCGGATCAGGCGTCGGCGCAGATAGCGCAGCACGATGAAGGCGAGAGCGGCGAACACCAGCGTCGCCGTCAGCGGCAGCAACCGGCGCTCGGCGGCGCGCCACCAGTTGTGCGCGATCGCGACGGAGTCGTGAACGGCGCCCGGCAGCACCGCGCCGACGTTCTGCCAGATCGCAGGCTTGAGCGGAGATTCCTTGGTGCGGCGCAGGAGCTGGCCGGTGAACAGCGCCTGACGCAACTCCTGGGCGCGCTGTGCCAGCTGGCGCGCCCGTTCGCTCGCCAGCTCCGCCGACTTGATGGCGCCGTCGAGCGCGCTTGCGACCGCGCCGAGGCGGGTACGCTCGACGGCAATGGCCTCGGCTTCGGCCGGTTCCTCGGCCTTCGGCGCCGGACCGAGCTTGTCGATCTGTGCGCGCACGTCGGCGAGCTTCGGCGCGATGGCGTCGATGGCGCGACGCGCTTCGCCCGGCAACCGGTCGATCTCGGTGCGCACGCGCGAGAGGTCCTCGTCGCGGTCCTTGACCCGCTCGACGGTCTTTTCGAGGTCGTCCAGCATGGACGAGATGCGGCGTGCCGGCTGCAACAGCGGCTCGAGCTGCGTCACGGCCTGCTGTGCGGGCGTCGGGCCGGCGGGCTGCGGTGGCTGTTGCGGCTGCGTCGCAGGGGCGGCGTTGGCTTTCCCCGCGTCACCCGCGTCACCACCGGCAGGCGCCGCTACGGGAGGAGGTTGCGGTGCCGCGGTCTGAGCGAGAACCGTAGTGGCCATCAGCGGCACGCAGGTCGCGACGATCAGGGCGAGCAGGGCGGCGCCGAGAGGACGTCGGGCGCGAGGGAGGAACATAGACGCAAAAGGCAAAATCGCAGTCCTTTGCTGATACAACCGGAGGGTGCCGGGGACCGTGCTTGGCTCGGGGCTATGCCGCCGCCGCCGCCGGGGGCGAGAGCCAAGCTTGCACGGAGCGCCGGTGACGCTGTCTTGCGCGGGCGTACAGGCTATTCCGGGCTGCCGGCACCGAGCGAGCGTGCCGGCCGGCTGAATACCGCTTGCGGTGCCTCGACCACCTCCCCGCCGGAGCGCGTGCGCCGCGGCTGGATGCCGGTCTCGATCACCACGTCGACCGGGCCGCCGGTCATAATCAGGTGCTCGACGTCGTCGCGCCGCACGATGACGAGGCGCCGGCGTCCGTCGACGCTGGCCTGCTCGACCACGTCGAGCCGCCGCTCGGCTTTGTTGCCGAACAGCCCGGAGCCGCCACCGCCGTTGCCGATGAGGCTCGGGCCGTACATGTAGGCTGCTGCCGCCAGCGCACCGAGAACGACCACCAGCAGAAGGTAGAACAGAACGTCCATCCGTCTCTCCGTGGCGCCGCGCGCCGGACGATTGTGTCGGGTCAGGATCCCCGTTGAGCCGCCAGAATTCGGGCAGGTTCGAGGCAGCGGCGGCGCCCACCGAGTCGCGGTGCCGCCCTGGGTCACCTATAGCGCGGACTTCATGGCATTTTAACCCTAATGATCGAACTGTTGATGGCGGCACGGTTGTGGCACGGCGCGGTTGCGCGGCGGCTACGGAGCGTGTGCCGCTCCCGGCCGGGGACTCTCCGGTCAGCAAATTTTGTGCGATCGAGTTCGAGTGCATGCTTGAGGCATTGAAGGCCGCCCTGCCGGCGAATCTGCTAGCGTCCCGCCCGATGAGCGAGACCGGGGCGAGAAGCGAGCGGATAGCCGCCGACGACCCGCTTGCGGCTCTGCGCGGCGGCGGTGGTTATGCAACCATTCTCGTGGTGCTGGTCGCGGCGGGCGGCGTCGTTTTG
>WBZX01003381.1_pt1 | contig 10142 bp, 8 predicted proteins | sample 5204211 | NCBI WGS metagenome assembly WBZX01 (sample SAMN12344362, study PRJNA552823) | activated sludge metagenome | biome: Activated sludge suspended growth; feature: Nitrification reactor; material: Wastewater; isolation source: activated sludge from nitrification reactor of wastewater treatment...
TATCGCAGGAGAAGCTGGCTGAACTTGCAGGTCTTCATCGCACGTACGTAAGTACTGTCGAGCGTGGGCAGCGTAACATCTCGATATTGAACGTTGAGAAGCTTGCAGTTGCTTTGTCCGTACCAATGTCCAAGCTCATGCCTGAGTAAGGATGGAATTCAATCGTTGATAGTACTTCCGGAGTGTATCCCTAGAGCCTAGGAACATGAGGATGGAAAGGCCCAGAAGAAGAATGTTAGTGCTTTCGAACAATGCCCCTACCCTTGAGACCCTATTCCCAAGAATCCAAACTAAAGAGACGACCATGCCCGAGTAGAACTGGTAGAAACGATAGTGGTTCTCGGTAAGCCTCTCGAATGCCATCATCTGCTCTGACAAGTATTTGAAATCCCAACTCCCCGGCTTGATGCCACTATTATGATGAATCGAGTCGATGAGTAGCCAACGGATAGTTTGGACAAGCAAACCGGAAGCGACTGCTAGAATTATCAAGATGACCAAGGCTGCAACCGTCAATGAACCAATGTCGAGTGCCTGTTTCAAAGCATGTAAATCATGGACATAAGCCGAGCATCCAAACAGAAATGCGAAGCCTGGAATCACATAGGCGATTACGAGCCCGAAATCGTTAAGGGAATTGGATTGGTCAATCACATATATTGTCTACCACCGGAACTTAACTAACGGAAGTAGTGATTTCAGGACATACCTCTGAAGCCATCAACCTGGGCTGGGATATTGAAACGCCTGTCATTTTCTAAGACCTTGCTGATTTATTGAGTGGATTCTGATTGCCTTGGCACGCTCTTCTAGCTTCGCTGCTTCCGAGTGCTTGCCTGTAAGATGCAACAACGCAGAATAACCATCCATGCAGAGTGCCAGGTTCTCATCTGTCTGGTCAAGCGTCCTTTCATTGACCGCCAAAGCAAAACGGAAGAGCTGTTCTGCTTGCTCAAGTCTACCAGTCGCAACCAGAAGACGTGCCAGCTTTTCGTAACAGTCAGCAGTATATGGGCTCACTTCTCCGAATTTTTTGCGATAGATGTCTAGTGCCTGCCGAAACAACGGCTCGGCAGCACCAAAGTTCTTAGATTTGAAATGGAGCCATCCCAAGTTATTCAGGCTTGCCGCGTACGAGACATGATTCTCACCTAGTTTTGCCCTGTAGTTGTCACGAACCAACTCCAAGATTGAAATGGCGTTTTTCCAGTCCTCCTTCTTCACATAGCAGCCACCAAGGTCGTTGAAGGCATCAATGGTATCCGAATGGTCTTTACCGAGTACGCTAGATGAAAGCTCAGCAGATTTCTTAAGGGCATTTTCTGCTTCTGGTATTCTGTTGCTCCACAAATACGTCCGACCAAGCATTCGAAGTATCCAGAAGTATCGTTTGTCCTTTTCTCCCACATGAGCTTTGAATGCCTTCAGTGCCGCATTGAAGTGTTTCTCAGCTAGAATGAAATTGCGACGATCAAGCTCTTTCAGACCTCGTTGCACTTCACGCTCAGCAATTGCGAGTTCCTCATTGATCGAGCGTGTTGTACCTGAATTCTGTGCTCTTGATGAAGTCGTACTCGGGAAGAAGTTCCACCCTATGCAAACCATCAACAATAGAAGGAGCATTGCCCATGACCAAGGCGTGATAATCCTTTGCATCGCATAACTCCTTTTCTGCTATGTCCACGACTTCGAGATACGCGAGAATGAGTCAGGCAAATGGTCGCTCAGAGCAACTCATTTACCTGACGCGAGTTGACTGATTACTTTGTTGGCTTTGAAGTAAATGAACCACTTGGCCCATCAAGCTTGTTTGGATTTTTCCCAGCCGTCTCGATGGCTTCCCAAAGGCTCTTGGGAGAAACGCTCCTTTCTGTCTTCGGCGTAACCTTTACTGTCTTTGCCTTTACATCAGGTTCGACTTTTGAAACGCCGGATACTTTTTTCAATTCCGTAGTGAGCTTCTTTGCACAGGATGCACAGTGCATGTCAGGCACGCTTATGGTCGTTGGTTCAGGATCGGAAGCCACGACAGGTGTCGCTGCCAAACACAGTGCGGCACCGAATGCCAATGCCCAAGTAAAGATTGCTTTCATGCTAAGACTCCTTTCAAGAGAGAAGTATGCCCGAACCAGTTTCAGGCATTTTCAGATTCATGTGATTACGTCGCTTACGACTTAGCCCTTCTTCGGGTCTTTCTTCGATTCATCTTCGATGGCAGGTGGTTCCTTGCCAAACTTTGCACGGTATTTGGCAGCATACGTTTCCTTCAGTTTCGGTTCGCAGATGAAGCATTGAGACTTGGCTCGATCATGCTTGTCGCACCAATCCCCTTTCTTCTTGAATTCTGCAGCAACCTTGGAGTTGCACATGGAGCATTCCTCTTCAGGAATTCCATGTTCGTCACACCACCATCCATCATGCTTGCCTTCAGCAGCTTTGGCGACTTCGGTAGCCTTTCCGCTGGGTTTGACCTTCTTGTCTGCACTGGCATCATTCTTACAGCCAATGAACATGGCTACAGAGAGGACGCATAGTCCCATTACCCACTGTCGATTCATTTCAGACTCCCGTTAAAGACAAAGAACCACAAGTCGAAACCACTTCGACCTGCTTGTTCACTGCGTGCTTGCACTCGGTTCCGCTTGCTTGCGGCCACCAAAGGAAAAGACCATGTACAGCACTCGTAGTACGTAGAGTGACATGACCATGGCACTAATGACTCCTCCTATGACGACTGTCGCAAGAGGACGCTGAACTTCGGCACCAACTCCCGTACTGAATGCCATCGGAAGAAACCCAAGACTCGCTACGAGCGACGTCATGAGGACTGGCCTTAATCGTACAAGTGCTGCTTCCTGTACGGCTTCTTCCAGGCCTAGACCTTTCTGAAGCAATTGCCGGATGTAAGAAACAAGAATCATGTCATCCATAACGGCCACTCCTGATAGGGCTACGAAGCCTACGGCAGCAGAAACCGAGAACGGCATGTCGCGTAGCCATAGAGCGATGATGCCTCCAACCCAGGCAAATGGAACGCCCGTGAAGACTCGCAAGGCATCGATCACTGAGTGATAGGTGAAGTAGAGCAGCATGAAGATTAGAAGCAACGCCAGGGGAACAACTATCAGCAAGCGGTTCTTGGCACTGATGAGATGCTCATACTGCCCACCGAACTCGACATGGTATCGGCTCGATGGCATCGTGACTTCTTCACGAATCTTTCGCTGGGCTTCCTCGACATAGCTTCCCAAGTCTCGTCCGCGAACGTTGACCGTGACAGTGATTCGTCTTTGTCCCCATTCTCTTGAAATGGTCGAGGGGCCCTCGATGATCTCTATCGTTGCAAGTTGCGAAAGAGGGATGCTCTCTCCACTTGAAGCAGTAATCAGAATGGAGCCGATGCTATCAGGGGACGTACGCTGAAAATCTGGAAGCCTTACCACCAGCGGGAAGCGATACTGCCCCTCAACGATTTCACCCAACGGTTTACTGCCAAGGGATTCAATCAGATCCAGTACGGTTTGTGCTGGGATGCCATATCTTGCCAACTCTTCTCGTCTGACTTTGACCTGCAAGACGGGTTGCCCTGTAATCTGCTCCGTATTGATGTCGGCACTTCCATCTATCGTGTTCAAAGTCCTCACTATCTCTTGTGCCTTCTTCACCAATACCTTGAAGTCGTCGCCATAGAGCTTTACCCCCACGTCGGAACGTACGCCTGATATCATCTCGTTGAATCGAAGTTCGATTGGTTGCGAATAGGCGAGCTTCTGACCAGGGATGATGCGAAGCTTCTTTTGCAATAGGTCGGTGAACTCTGCCTGGGTCTTTGCCTTCTTCCACTTCTCGCGTGGCCAAAGTGTAATGAATATGTCGGTAAGCTCGACGCCCATGGGATCGGTGGCAACCTCTGCCGAGCCGACTCGACTCCATACATGACGAACTTCATCTGGAAATTCGGACAGAATCAATTTCTCAAGTTGCGTGTTGGCAGCGATGGAATCTTCCAAGTTCGTTCCAGCTAGTCTGACAACGCCAATGGCAATCGACCCTTCGGATAGCTTTGGCACGAACTCGGACCCCAAGTTGGGTGCAACTATGCCAAACGCGAAGAACAGCAACGAACCTGCAACAGCTAACACGATGAGCTTATGCTTCATCGAAAAGGCCAGGACTGGCTTGTATAGAGCCAGGGCAATACGCATGATTAATGGTTCGCGTTCTTCAATCTTCTTTGGAAGAAAGAAGCTTGCGAGGACTGGCATCAAGGTCAAAGAGAGAATCATCGAGCCGACGAGAGCAAAGATGACCGTAAGTGCCATTGGTCGAAAGAACTTCCCTTCAATTCCTTCAAGGGTAAGAATCGGAAGGTAAACGATCATGATGATGAGTTCGCCAAACATGGTTGGCCTTCTTACTTCAACTGCGGCATCTCGAATGACCTCAATTTTGGATCTATTCTTGGTGTCTCCATGAGCGATGTGCCTTACGCAGTTTTCGATCATTACGACCGAGCTATCGACCACCATTCCAAAATCGATGGCTCCAAGGCTAAGTAAGCTTGCCGATATTCCAAAACGCAGCATCCCTGAGAATGCAAAGAGCATCGAGAGTGGAATTGCTAGTGCTACGATGAAGGCAGCTCGCAAGTTGCCAAGAAACAAGAAGAGAATCGCTATGACGAACAAACCACCTTCAAAGAGGTTGTTACGGACGGTGTCTATGACCACCTCAATCAACTCGGTACGATCATAGACGGTTGTGACCTTTACGTTCGGAGGGAGACTCAGCTTGAGTTCCCGAAGCTTCTCTTTCATCTCCTTGGTCACTTTGTGACTATTCTCTCCCATGAGAAGAAAGCCTAGGCCCATGACAACTTCGCCCTGGCCATTGGCAGTCACTGCACCTCGCCGAATTTCGTGTCCAATCGTGACCTGAGCAATGTCCCCTACTTTGATGGATACGCCATCCCTGGCAGTAACGACTATGTTTTGAATTTCTTCGATCGTAACTGTACGGCCCAAGCCGTGAACTAGCAGCATGCCGCTCGTTTGGCTGAGGCTTCCCCCGCCGACGTTCTTGTTATTCTTCTCGACCGCATTGGTGACCTCATCGAATGCGAGGCCATGCTTTACAAGCTTGTCCGTATCGATTCGAATTTGATACTGCTTTTCGAAACCTCCCCACGAATTGATTTCAGCAGCACCTTTGACTGTCTTCATCTTTGGCTTGATTACCCAGTCATGGATGGTGCGAAGGTCCGTCACATCCGTCCCTTTTCCAGTGACGATGTAGTGAAATATCTCTCCTAGGCCTGTCGAGACTGGCCCCATCTTCGAACGTGCAACTCCGACAGGCAGGTCAACGGTAGTCAATCGCTCATTGATGACGGTTCTTGCAAAGTAAATGTCCGTACCATCTGCGAAAGTCACGACGACTTGCGAAAGTCCAAACTTTGAAATGGATCGCAAGCCTTCCAGACGCGGCAAGCCACTAAGCACCTGTTCGATTGGAAAGGTGATTTGTTGCTCGACTTCCTCTGGAGCAAGTGATGGTGCGACAGTATTAATCTGCACCTGGACTGGCGTCGTGTCCGGAAAAGCATCAATATCGAGTTGCGTCATTGAATAGACGCCAAACGCTGCCATTGCGAATGCGGCAAGCAGCACGATGAATCGATTCTTCAGGGAGAAGTCGATAATCCAGTTCAACACGATTAGGTTCCTTGGGAGAAAGATTGAGTCATCATCGATTGCAAATGATCAACTAGTGCTTACAGCAAGCACACCCTTCCCCTAAGTTCCCTTTGAGAAGCTCTCCACGAAGTACGGCACTTCCTTTCGAAACCACTACTTCCCCTGGAAGGACTCCTGCAAGTAGTTCCGTGTATGTCTCGTTCTTAGCTCCAGGACGGACCTTTCGTATGTGGAAGAACTTTGGTGCGTCCTTCTTGAAGTATTTCTTGTCCCTTACGAACACGATGTGGCAATCGCCATCCCATTGCATCGCTTCGCTAGGCACGGTAATCGCGTTCTTTTCTTCACGAAGTATGATCCTTCCGGTACCGAATGCATTGGCACGGAGAGCTCCGTTTGAATTGCTAAGTTCGGCACGAACCATCACGGTGCGAGTCTTTTCATCGACGCTCGTACTGATCCAAGAAATGTTGCCTTCGGTTTCTTCAGGGTGATCACCAATTTTGAAAAAGACTATTTGCCCAAGCTTTACGTACCGCATGTCGTCTTGGCGGACGTGTAGCGTAAGCCACATGCGGGTAGTGTCTGCGATTACAAAAAGAGGCTTTGAGGAATCAACCACCTCTCCAGCTACCACTTCACGGGTGACGATGGTGCCATCAAACGGTGCACGTATGGGGATGAGGTTTCCGCTTGTGGCCTGGTGGGTCATTTGCTGAACCAAGGCTTGCGGCAATCCAAGAAACTGAACGGCCTTGGCTTGATCCCTTGGTGCCAGCTTTTCGATGCCTTCAGGAGCAGGTAGACCCAAATTTACCAACGCTTGCTGCGAGCTGAGCAGCTTGGTCTCTGCCTCGCGATGGGCTGCCTTTGCTTCTATTTGCTGAGTGCTGCCTTCCTTATAAACGCCTTGCTTGATTAGGTTCTCGACATTTTCGAGCACCCTTTGCTTCTGATCCAAGCCCGCTAGAGATTGGAGATACTCAGTCTTAGCCTCGCCGACATCTGCGGCGTCAATCAATGCAAGTATTTCGCCCTGCTTTACGCTTTCGCCAACGCGTTTTGGAACCCACCATGCAGAACCAGGAACGCGACTTGAAAGTCTGGCGACGTAGTTATGATCGAACCCAATCTCGCCATTGGCCGTCTTGCATTCCGACATGGGACGTTCCGTCACTACGTCAACATCTACTCCTGCTTTGACAAATGCATCCTCACTAGCAAACTGAATGCGTCTTTCATGAAGGGTGCATTTTGAATTATTGAATGGCCTGTCCCAAAGTACCAGTGCAGCTTGAGTGTCGTACTTTGGAAGCTTTGGTTGATCCGTAGTCTGTGCTAGCTCTGGGTGGTGAATTACGCACTCGGCTACGCCATGCTCCCTACACCATCCAAATGGCTTGCCACGCGGAGCTAGAGACGTGTTGCATTCGATGCATTGGTCAGAAGTTATGCTGTGTTCAGGGCACCAATCATCCTTGGTTTCCTGCGACTTCCCAAGTAGTTCTGAAAACTTGGGCAGTGACCAACCAGTCGAATGCCCCCACCATGCTAGTCCTCCCAGTGCAGAAAGTACGATCACGTTTGGAATGGCATGGGAGAGCCAATTCCAGAACGCATGAGTCTTATTGGATGGATTGCGTTTGGGTTGCTGGGATTGAACGCTTACACGGTGCGTTTGCGAATCATGCGTACGGTCTTGCAGTGCTTGTGACATGGCTAAGCACCTTTCACGAATTAAATTGCGAATGAACTACCAAGCCAGGAACTACTGACGAGGAGAATGGACGTACTTACCCAAGAATGGGTTGCGTAGCTGCTATGGGTTGAAGTGCACTAACAACGAATGACTACTGAGGATAGAATGGTGGCTATGCCATTCTGGAGACATGACTGCGAATCGAAAATTTGGAAATGCGATGATACTGATGGAAGATGGGAAATCAAAACAAAGGAGAACTCAATTTGAAACGATTCCGACAAGAATGTTTCTTGATGCTTTTCGATTGTGACTGAAGGCTGTGCTGCCATTACGTGATAGTCAGTGCACGACTTGCAATGATGAACATCAAATTTTGCATCTTCCGAATCGGAAGTTTCCTCGTCTTCGCATGGTTTTTCTTGGTTGCATCCGCATGAACACTTAGAGGTCTTTTCTTTCTTGCAGGATGAAGAGCTGGTCCACTGCAAGCGTTGCGTGCCATTAGTACGAACGCAAAGCGTAAGTGCACCCTGGCCCACGGTGCAAATCAGCACCTGGACCAACGCAAGCACACTACAGAGAACTATCTTCATGACGCTTTGATCTCATTCGCTCTAGTTGATTATAACCTTAGGGCAGGACTATACAAGGCGATCCACTCTCATGAATGGATTCTAGTGGCGAAACCTCCTGTTGAATGATGCCTTCAATCTCGCTCTTTGCCTTCCATATCTCTCCTTGCATCTCAACCAATTCAAGCCTTACTTGGGATAGCAAGCGAAGTGCGTCTAGTACGTCCATGTACCGAGCAACTTTCTGGTCGAGAACATTGCCGTCCCTTACCAATCTCAATGATTCCTCTGCATCCTTGACTGCCTTTTCAAGCAGCACTGACTGCCTCTTGGCATTGACGAATCGTCGATGTGATTCTGCCAATCGTTCAGTCAAGCGAGTTTCGGCGAGTCGAAGCTCAGCATCAGCTCGTGCGACATCAGCAATGGCAGATTTGATGTTTCCCTGATTTCGATTGAACAAGGGCAAGCTCACCCCAGCTTCGAGAAAGAGCATCATGTTCTTGTCCGGGAGATCGTAGGCAGGCCTTGCCTGAAGTTGCAAGTTGGGAGAGACCTGTGCCTCCGACAATTTGAGCTGCTCGTTTGCCTGACTGATCAATGACTGAGCTTCTTGAATCTCAGATGATCGTGTCAGTGCTGCTTCCAGTATCTTTTTCCACTCAAAGTTCGTGCTGCACGGTTCAAGCTTGCCACTTACTGAAACAATTGCTTCCCTTGGAATACCTACGATGGCAGCAAGCTTCTTTTTCGTAGCATCGACCTTTTGTTCTGCTGCGGCTCGCCTTCCCTGGCTTAAGGTAAGCTCGACCTGAGCCTTTTTGACGTCGAATGAAAGTACGCTTCCGTCCTGTTGTAGCTTGTCTGCTTTATCCAAACCTTCTTTCGCAAGCTTCTCGATATCCATGCTCACGGCGACTTCGCGTTCGGCTGCAAGCAATTCAAAGTATGCAACGCGAACTCTGGTGGATACTTCATACCACCTAGTAACTGCTTGCCAGTCGGCAGCAGTCACTCCATGGGCAGCGGCAGCTTGAGCAATCTGAAGCTTGCCAGCCATAACGATTTCCTGATTCACGTACGGGCCTTGCTGTCCTCCGCCAGATTTGTTCAGGCTCATTTCCTCGGTTCGCCACCCGACCGTCGGATTTGGGTAGAGCCCAGCTTGAATTAACTGACCTCGTGCCGACTCAGCTTTGGCTTTGGAGGATTCAAGTTCAGGATTGGAAGTCAGCGTCTTGTCCAACAGTTGTTGCAATGTCCAGGCACCATCATGTTGTACCGTCAATCCTTGTCCAGGATTCGATGGTGGAAGAGAGGCCATCGTGACGCTTGAGGGAAGGACTTTGCTTGCCCCAATTTCGCTTGGCAAAGGCTTGACGGATTGGCAGCCAAGGAACAAAGCAGCCACAAATGCAACGCTCAAGCTTAGAGGTTTGAAGTACATGGCGAGACTACCGAAGTTTTGGTTTGTTTTGAGATTTGCTGTTCAAAGGGCACGACAGTCCACATGGGACAATGCCTAAGCATTCGGGATATTACTAGCAACGAGATATTGAAATGAGCTTCAGCAGACTTGCGGCACACAATCTGGGAAAGCAGATAGGCTCGAATGCTGGCTCAGTTAGACATGACAGTCGATCAACATTACAGAACGAAAGGAAATGAAATTGCCACGACATGCAACTTTGGTCTTCAATGCTCTTCGTCATGGAAGAGATGATGGCATTATTCTTGGCATGCCCCTTCTTGCACGGGCACTCTCGCTTCTCTTCATTCTTCGGGTTTTCTTGAGTGGACCGCGAATGCTTCTGGCAGCATTTGCATTCTCTTACCGGCTGGCTTTTTGAAGGACTGGCTTCTGCACTAGAAAAGTTCACGAACGCAGAGAGACAACATGCTCTAGGACCTAGAACAAGCATCATTATCGAAATCAAGGCTGGCAATGAACGAAGCATTTTGCCTGCAAACGTAATGAAAACGACTACGCATCTCGCTTATCGGAGTTCCATGCTCAGGTTCTTCAGCAAAAGGCATTTAATCGAAACGTCTTGCCTACCTTATAACCATTGGTTTCATTGCATATGCCAACGAATCAGCAGAGTTGCTAGGTCAGATGTCAGATACACGATTTTGGAAATCCATACTTGGACTTAGATGGCGGCAATTGAT
>WBZX01001696.1_pt1 | contig 10137 bp, 6 predicted proteins | sample 5204211 | NCBI WGS metagenome assembly WBZX01 (sample SAMN12344362, study PRJNA552823) | activated sludge metagenome | biome: Activated sludge suspended growth; feature: Nitrification reactor; material: Wastewater; isolation source: activated sludge from nitrification reactor of wastewater treatment...
ATTCTTCACAGAGCTGCATCGCATCAAGGCAGGAAATGCCCACCGGCTCGTTCAGCGTGTAATAGTAATCCAGCGGCAGGTCGTACTCCTCCTGCTTGTGGATCGTGATGCCGAACTTATCCGGGTTGCGCACCATCGGCGTGTGGCGGTAGGCCACGAAGTAGAACAGCTCCACGGAGTGAATCACCGGCTGGTTCTCAATGACGAACTGCCGCGTCTCCAGCGCCTCGTCGCGCGTCTCGCCGGGGAAGCCGTAAAACGCCATCACGTGGTTCCAGATGCCGGCCTTCGCCGCCTGATGCAGATTGTTCTGAATCACGCTCTTCTTTGCGTGTTTGTCCATGAGGTTCAGCACGCGCTCGTTCGCCGACTCCATCCCGTAATAGAGCGTGCAGCAACCGGCCTTCGCCGCCAGGTCCCAGACCGCCTGATCCTGCAGGGTCTCTTCGAAACGGATCAGCGTCGTCCACTTGATGCCGACATTCCGGTCCACCAGCAGCTGCGACACCTTCTTGAACAACGCGGGGGGATAGGATTCGTCGGAGAACAGGAAATGCCGGCACTGATACTTATCCCGCAGAGCCGTGACCTGCTCGACCACATGCTGCGCCGTCATGCCGCGGTATTGATCGAAATACCCCTGGCCGTGATCGCAGAAGGTGCAGCGGCCCCAGTAGCAGCCGCGCGTCGCGAGATAGGGAATAATCCGCTCAGGCACGAAATAGTGATCCAGCGGCAAGCCCTCGAAATCCGGCAGCGGCAACGCCGCCGTCTTCTCCGTATAGACTTCCTTGCTCTGCTGCACCGCGCCGGACGCGTAATACATCAGATTCGGCACGGACTCCATCGGACGCTGACCGTTCACCGCTTCGATGTACCAGAGCAACGCATGCTCGCCCTCGTAGAGGATGGCCGCGTCAAACACCTCGGTGAAGAACCGCTCGTGCTTCGCCCATTCCTCCTGCAACCGCGTCACGACATTGCCGCCGACCACGACGTGGATGTCGGGAAAACTTTCCTTGATCATCTTGCAGAACGTGAGGCCGGCCATCAGCTGCATTTGCGTGCCGATGGAGATGCCGATTACCGCCGGCTTTTCTTTGCTCACACTGGGCAACACGAGTTGATTGCAGATGTCGCGATAGACATTCACCTGCTCGTCGTCGAGACAGGCGAAGACTTCCTTCGAAACGCCGGGCCGATAGCCCAGATTACTTTCCATCGGATAAAACACCAGCGAGGCGGGATAATAAGCCGCGGAAATGTACTGCATCGCTTCGCGGAAGGTATTCAGCGCCCGCTCCAGCTTTTCTGCGTCGTAGAACCGTTCACCCCGCACAATGAGCTTCGCGTCCTCCGAACGCTGCGCCAGGTCGAACACGTCTACCGCATAGGCCTCTTCCAAGACGGCTTTCTGCGCGGCTTCCTGCTCGGTCAGCCTTCCCGCCTTTTCCTTGTCCTGCAGCGGCTTCAGCTGCATGCCCAGGCGACCCTTCACCCAGATCAAAAACTCCATGGTGAAAAAGTGGTCGTACATCTCGATGTTGATGTCGCGCTGCACCACGGTGTGCCCCGCCTCCCTCAACACGGAGGTCAGCGCAGGCAAGGCGAGATAGGGCGCCGTCGGCACCCACTCGGGCGGGAACAACAACATGACCTTGGAAGTCTTCCGATCCTCTTTCCTGATCGGACTCAGACCGTCGATTTGGACCAAGCTGCTACTGCTCATGTGTTCCTTCGATGTATCTACTCGCCCTCTGGCGTATCATTCACAAACCGCCTCTCGTCTTTCGTACAGCGTATCTCGCGAGAGACCAACGACGAGAAGTGGCGATGATCCTTCATGCGCTTCACGAGATACGAACAACGGGGCTGACTCCGGCCCCTCACATCTTTCCGGCCAAGGACGGCGGGACCGTGGCCACCCTCGCCGACCGGAACTGCAAGTCCGGCAGCTTCTGCAACCCGAACCGTGCAATATAGAGGAAGATATATTCCCGGATGAACAGCCGCAGATCCCAGCCGGGGTTGTGATTGCGTTCGAATTCTTCGAACACCCGCTCGGCTTCCTCAATGCTCAACCCCTGCTTCACGGTGAAGTAGTAGTCGAGCGCCAGGTCCCACTCGGGATTTCGATAGGCGGTCACACCGAACTTCTCCGGATGTTTCGCCACCGGATTGTGCCGCCCGAGGTCGAAGGTGCCGAACCCCAGCGAATGCACATGGTCTTTGTTCTGCTCCAAGAACTCCACCGACGACCAGGCTTCTTCCCGCGTCTCGCCGGGAAAGCCGAAGAAGCCCATGCAGTGGTTCCAGATGCCGGCCTCGGCGGTGTACTTCAGGTGCTTCGTCATGATCTCGGTCGTCGTCGCCTTGTCCATCAGCTTCAACACGCGCTCATTCCCCGACTCATAGCCGAAGTGGAGATACTTGCAGCCCGAGTCCTTGGCATCCTGCCAGACCTGATCTTCCAGCAGGCTCTTCTCGAACCGCATGTGCGTAGTCCAGGCAATGCCCATCTTGCTGTCGATCAGCCCGCGCGTCAGCTTGCGGAACAGCGCTGGCGGATAGGATTCGTCGGTGAAGTGAAAATGCTTCGCGCCGTACTTGTCGCGCAGATGCGTGATCTCGCCCAAAATGTCCTGGATCTTCTTGCTCCGGTATCCCGCCGTATACCCTTCGCCATGGTCGCAGAACTCGCAGCGGCCCCAGTAACAACCGCGCGTCGCCAGGTAGGGCAGAATTTTGGTCGGCACGAAATACTTGTCGAGCGGCAGGCCGTCGAAATCCGGCGGCGGCAACGCATGCATGTCTTCCGCGAAACTCGTCGTCGAGACATGAACTCCCGTCGGATCCTTGTAGATGGTGTTCGGCACATCGGCCAGGCTTCGCTTCGCCCCCACCGCCGACACCAGCTGCACGAACGCCGTCTCCCCTTCATAGACCACGGCACTGTCGAAGTACTGAAACAGCGGCGACTGCGGGAGCACATCGCGCAAACGCGTGACCGTGTTGCCGCCGATCGTCACATGGATGTGGGGAAAGTGCTGCTTGATGAGGGCACAGAACGTCATGGAGGAGAACATCTGCTGCTGCAAGACGATCGAGATGCCGACCACGTCCGGTTGCTCCGCCTCGATCGCCGGCTTCACCAAATGCTCGAACACATCGCGGTAGATGTTCACCTGGGTGTCGTTCACCGCGTCCATCACTTCATGCGACACAAAGACTTTATAGGAGAGGTCCGTCTCCATGGGCGGCATACAGATCCGTGCCGGCGCATAGACCATCGAGATCACGGATGTGACTTCACGGAATACATGAATAGCCCATTCTAACTGGTCGATTTCGTAGAAGACTTCCCCGCGAATGATCGCCTTGGCCTTCTCCGCCTTCTTGATCAGGTCGTCGATCCGCTGGCGCGTCAGATCGCACAGCGTGAGCTGGAGATCCTGCTCCCATTCTTCCAGTTCGCGTTTCTTCGCCAGCTTGCGGAGCCGGTCGAGCTGCTGCGGCACCCGGCGCAAGACCTTTTTCAGAAAGTCTTCGCTGAAGTACCAATCCCACATCTCGAGGTTGATGTCTTTTTGAATGACCTGATGCCCGGCCTGGCGAAGCACGGCGGTAAGGGACGGGAGACTGAGATAGGGTTCAGACGGAAACCAATCGGGCGGGAAGATCAACATGACCTTCATCTTCCGGCCGCTGGTCGCTTCGAAACTCTGACGATTGAGGAGGATCAGCTCTTTGGAAGCCCGTTCGCCCTTCGAATACTCCACACGCATGAAGGTGGCTCCTGTATCGGTCCGGCACTCCGAAACAGTCAGAATGCCAAGGGGTTAGCTTGGAGTTTCGACATTGTACGAGGGGGAAAGATGGAGATGCAAGAGTGGGAGGGAAGGAACGGCCGGCCACCCTTCTTGCTCGCAGAACGCGCACGGTGAAACAGTGCTCGTCCCATGCGCGCAGTTGAAGGGTAACCCGGCCATTCCTTGTGAGGGTGCGTGGGTAGCGCAACGCGCGGCCTCAGCAGGCCCTCGTTGGACGCGCGCAGTTTGGGGCAAACCAAGCCCACCCTTGCAGTGGAGGTTGGAGGGAAGAAAAGGAGACTGCCGGCTCACGTCTCGCCAGCGTGCGCAACCTTGACGCTCGTTCTTCCTCGCGTCGCACACCTCGCAGAACGCGCACGGTGAAACAGTGCTCGTCCCATGCGCGCAGTTGAAGGGTAGTCCGGCCATTCCTGGTGAGAGTGCGTGGGAAGCGCAACGCGCGGCCTCAGAAGGCCCTCGTTGGACGCGCGCACGCAGAAACCGGCCAGGCAATCCCTCTAGGAGAGGGAGCGTGAAGGATAAGAAGAACGCGACAGGCAGTTCATCTGAATTTGTCTCCCTCGCTCCACCGTGCTATGTCAGCACGAACTCATCCCCTATTGGAGAATCCGATGTTCATCACACAATCCATAGCCTTGTTCGTGCTGGCAGGTCTGCTTGAAATTGGTGGCGGGTACTTAGTCTGGCAATGGTGGCGGAACGGCAGCCATTGGAGCGTCGGCCTGCTGGGTGCCGTCATTTTAATTCTGTACGGCATCGTCCCGACCTACCAGCCATCGCACTTCGGCCGGGTCTATGCCGCGTACGGCGGCTGGTTCATTGTTCTGTCGATCCTCTGGGGTTGGCTGGTCGATCACTTGGGGCCGGATCGTTTCGATGTGATCGGGGCGATGGTGTGCCTAGTGGGCGTGACAGTGATGATGTATTGGCCGAGGTGAGAGGAGGAAAGAGGCTGGCCTGTCGGTTCCCCATGCTCGCGCAACGCGCGGTCGTGGACTGCCCCCGTTGAACGCGCGCACATAGGGAACCCGCTAGCCCACCCCTCTAGGAATGGGAGAGGGAAGGAATAGAAAGGAAGCATCAGGCAGCCTTCGCCGACAGTGCCGGCTCACCGCGTTCGAAGAGGATGATCCTGAATTATTCTTGCTGGCGTTACGAAATGTGGCAGAGGCCCAAGGAGGGGTGGCGTCGCTCGCCAAGAATACGAGGCTGAATCGAGAAAGTCTGTATCGGATGCTCTCGGAGCGCGGCAATCCGGAATTTCGAAGCCTCGATGACCTCCTCCACGTATTAGGTTTTCGGCTCGCGGTTGCAGTCAATCGCTAGGTGCAGATCGCAGGGCATCTGAATGAACCCCTGCTACCAATCAAGAATAGGCCTAACTGCTTGATTGCAAGACCTGACCCTATCTTAGTTGTCCCTGTAACCCGTTAGAATCGCGCAATGCGCGATCGCAGACTCCCCTCGTTGGACGTGCCAGGAGCGATCCACGCTACTCCTCCACGAAGTGCATATCAGAGGAAGATTGCATACACATTGAAAAACCACCGGGCTACAACGCCAAATAAAGAGTTAGCGAGATAAATTTCTTGCTGATTATCTTACTTTGCAAGCATCAACTTCTTGCATGCGGGTGAATTATCAGCGCGAAAAGGTTATTCTTCGGAGCCCATAGTGGTTGCCGCATGACCGACATAGTGTAACGATGGCCGAAAAATCGCCGCCAAATAGCGTGAGACCGCCTTGGTCAATGGCAGCCCTACTCCGTAAGGAGGAACGTGAATGGTTCAAGAGTAACGATCTTCGCCGCCGCTTGCATCACAATTGGTTTGACCGTGAGATCCTCAAAGGGGGCGAACATCCGATTCGTTACGGTTTCTGCATTGCCGTCCTACTTGCCTGTGTAGTTGTGCTTGGAACAGCACTTCCTGAAGGCTGGTTCAGCGAGTACCGATCTCTTCACGAGCCCGCCGAAGAACTTAGTTACTTCACTTCACTCTGGAGTATTCAGGCCACCCTCGCTGCCCTGGTCTATCCATTTGTAATCGCATTTGTTGCGTTATTGCTCCAGCGCCGACCAACATCAAAGGCGTTTCTCCAAATTTATCTCAGTGATTCGGGCGGACTGGTAGCTGGAATGAGTTCCCTATTCCTTGTCTTGTGTATGGCGATGCATTACGTGATGCTCCCAACAACCTCACTTCACCGGTCGGTTACATGGGTGGCCGGCTATTCTATCTGGTTTGTTTATAACATCGTGCTAACCCTGCGGTTTCTGTTCCGAACGGTTGAGTTCCTTCGCTCTGACTTTCAGATGGAAGTTGTCACGCGATATACAGTCAACGTGGCGATGCCCAGGGAAATTGCCAACCTGCTACGTTTTCAGTTTTTTGCAAACGCACAGAAGAAAGGCTGGATTCCAGGCCCAGCTTACCTCGATGAAGACGCTGAAGGGCAACCGCAGGTGCTGATGCACTCGGTCGGGCGCGGCATGGGCGAGGTGGCGGTTAAAAGATACCTACGCAAAGAATCCCGCCTCGCTAACGTCTTCTACTGGCCGCTCCGACTTGCCGTCGCAGGCTGGTTGAGGAAAGCTCGCAAGCAACAGCCCGTTCAATCATCCAATCCACTTGTTAAGACTCAGTCCAACCTTCTCGTATTCCATCTTACTCCAGGTAACACCTACGAAGCTGCAGTTGTGTTGGCCCGAGTCGAGGGAGGGCCCGAACTGACTCTCTGGCAACGAGCCTTGGTACAGATGAGCTTTTCCTTTACCCCTCTAAGGCATGAGCGTCATTATGTGACGTCCGGAGAAGTTCTCGCTGATCTTGAGACGGATGCCCGCATCTCCGCGGAAAACGGAGATGTAGCCGCATTCGAGGAGGCGTACCGTCGCATAACCGAAATGCACAACGCCCTACTGGGAGCAAGTCTTGGAAAAGGCGATGATGGGAGCGTGGGAAGCTTCGCTCTACTTCCAGATGTTTCGACATTTTTCGACCGGCCAGTACATGAGAAGTGGGCAAACAAATATGAGTCTCTTTTCGATGCGGCAACGTCTCTACTGCCTAAGGAGACGAGGCCGATCTGCCGACTTTGTCATGTAGTCCAGCACCTGAATGAACCTGGGCTACAAGAGTCCTCAGTCGAAATCCGCGAACGAATTCTTTTGCTACCAACGCAGCTAATGGACTCGCTCAGAAATTGGTGGTCACAAAAAATTGAAGAGCAGGGCATTCTTCAGCACGGATCGAACCAAATGGTACTCTTACGTCCCCCACTCCAGGGGGCGTATGAGGAGGCTCTCTTACATTTCGTGAGTGGCTGGGATGCGGCCAGACGTGTTCTGGCAGAGTTTCCAGACAGGGGTGACAAGTTTATCTGGTTAAACGCGAAGAACTTACTCAGGCTCAATGCCGAACACATCAACCAAACATGCCTCCTGCTCCTTCGTGCAGTTGCCACAGGCGATCAGGCTGCGGCTGAATGGCTGACCGATGTCATATCGAAGTGGAGACCCCAAGCCCGAGCTTATGACCAGGAGCCATTTGGGGTAAGACAAAAATCGAAATTCATCACTACGGAAGTGGTCAACCAGGACTGGGAAATTGTCGAGCACCGACTTGGGCTCAATGTTAGCGACAAGAGTTTTATTGGCGGAGATGTCTCGGCTACCCAGCGGCATGTGTGCCTCGCTGCCCTGAGAAACTATTGGCGTGATGTCCGGTTGTTAACGCTTGAAATTCTTCTCTCCTGGGCCGCGAAAAATGAATCTCACCTGGGTGAACATTCTTTGGCGTTTCATATTGCAAGAGGGTTCCTGACTGGACGTAATTGGCGTTCTGGAGGCGAAACAGTTGAACCATTAAGCCAACTGACTGCCTCCGACTATCTGACGGCAAAGGCACGCCAGTATGGTTCAGACAGCACCTATCGAGAAGGATATGTGGGACGGTTAGACCATTTCGTTGAAAGTGCCAAAAACATCCTTCGTCCCAATATGGTGCCGGGTCGAGTTTATTCATATTCGGGAGCCTCAAACGTTCAATCTCTACAAGAGGCTCAACTCATCATTCTTGCCATTCTATCAATCGGTGATTGGCGGCTTGGTGAATCACTCCGGGCCCAACTTGCACTCTGGGCTTCGTCGAGCTTCCAATCTACTGCATTGGTGCAGAGCCGGGCAGTACAAATGAGGCAGCGCCTTGACGAAATTCAGGATGGTCTTTCTCCAGAGCTGATCGACCGACTGCTCTTAGAAATAGGGAAATCTCACACACGTGTTGAAGGGATAGCAAGAACGCGCAATGCCATCAATATGCTGTTGGACGAAATTAGTGGGCTTCAGAGTGAGGTAGTAGCGAATGCTCAAGTAAGCCGCCAAAGGCTTGAGGAAATTGAAACGGCTTCCTCAGAGCAGGGCTTTTCAAAAACTACGGGGGATTTTCCAATTCAGCTTTTCTCGTCAATCACCTATGAAGAAGCGCCCCAAGAGCCGTTTTCTCTCACCATTCCCAAGTTGCGGAAGGGTGAACTCACTGATGTTGAAATGGCACAGCGCGCGGCTAATGAGCGAGAGTCTTACGCTGAGGCTTTAGCTGATACCGTGGGAAACATTCTACTAGCGGATGTTTTTCACCAAAGCGAGGTGAGGGATATCTGCGCTCCCGACGCGACAACATATTGGTCGGCACTTAAGGAAGAAGCTAACTCCCTCAAAGAACGAGGGCTGACACCGGTTTTGATTCTCGACAACCCGACTCGTCCAGACTGGGTATGGGAGTGGGAATACCCCGATCAAAAGGGCTTATATCCCCGACCGTCAGATCTTGTGGTTCGTCACGAAGAGGGACGCGGGGCAAACTACGTCGCGGATTTCAACGATATTCAAGTTTTCTCTGGAGCAGTTGCACACGGTCAGTCGCTACTATTGGCTCGCGAAACCTTCTCGAAGGTGACATTCCGAAAGTATCGCGACCAAGTCTTCGTGAGAGCTGATACTGCAGAAGTTAGCGGCTCAAGAACGTTGGTCGACCTCCAGCTTACCTTTGAACGGCATGTCCAGGTTGGGCACAGTTGTATCGTCCGGATCCTGTACCAGGTCGAGCCTACATCAGAAATAAGCGGATAGATGGGAAATACAGCGTACGAACCAGCAAACCTATACATCTTGGGTCAGGTCTTGTAATCACACATTTTCCGACGCACGGCGGGTCACTCCTTCCCTTCCACCTCATCCAGTCTCGTTGCCCAATTGACTCACTCGGCATGGAGGAGTAGGGTTTTCACTGCTCTCCCGACCAACCTCGCCATCGGTCTTCAGATGTGATTGGGTGAGCGCGCATGCAGCTGTGCATCGTCAAATCCACAGCCTTCGAGGAGGGACACCTATGTGGAGGTCACTGGCAGCAACAGCCACGCTTACCGTAGCCCTTGCTCTCCCCACTTCTGTGTTGGCTCAAGAGGCATCAGCCAGTCAGAAATCGCTGCCGGAACAACTCGTCGACGCCTTCAACGGCGTCTTCGGTGTCCACCCTGGAATGCGCGCGAATCACCCAAAGGGCGTCGTCCTGGAAGGCACGTTCACTCCTGCCGCTTCGGCAGCATCGGTGAGCAAAGCCGCTCACCTGCAAAAGAAGAAGGCGCCGGTACCGGTGACGGTGCGGTTCTCTGCGGGCTCGGGGCAGCCGAACGTCCCGGACACGAACAACATGCCCCGCGGCATGGCCGTCAAATTTTCACTGCCGGATGGATCCAAGACGGATCTCGTGGTCCTGTCCTTTAATGGCTTTCCCGCTGCCACGGCGGAAGAGTTCAGGGACTTTCTGCTCGCGGTGGGTGCGAGCGGACCCGATGCTCCCAAACCAAGCGCCATCGAGAAGTTTCTAGAGGCCCATCCGGCTGCAAAACATTTCGTAGAGAGCCCGAAGCCCCAACCGGTGAGTTACGCCACGCTGCCCTATTTCGGGATCAACTCGTTCAAGTTCACGAACGCGAAAGGCGCCGTCACGTTCGGTCGCTACCAGCTCCGTCCCGTGGCCGGCGAGCACTTCCTCACTCAGAAACAACTCGCCACTGCGGAGCCCGATTATCTGAGCAGTGAGATTCGCGAACGCGTACGCCATGGTCCTGCCAAGTTCAAGTTGCTCCTGCAGGTGGCTGAGAAAGACGACAAGATCGACGATCCCACGATCGCCTGGCCGGACAGTCGCAAGCAGATCGAATTGGGTACGATCACCATCTCCAAAGCTGTCGCAGACAGCCACACCGCAGAGAAGAAGTTGCTCTTCATGCCGGGAGCGTTGGT
>WBZX01002923.1_pt2 | contig 10132 bp, 12 predicted proteins | sample 5204211 | NCBI WGS metagenome assembly WBZX01 (sample SAMN12344362, study PRJNA552823) | activated sludge metagenome | biome: Activated sludge suspended growth; feature: Nitrification reactor; material: Wastewater; isolation source: activated sludge from nitrification reactor of wastewater...
GTCGTAGCTCTCAGCCATTGATCCGCTCAACAGATCGAGTGCAGTCAGTGCGATGCTGCGCAGGGGGCTAGCCACGTTGTCCGCGTGATCCTGTAACCTCGCCCGCACACCGGTCTGTGCGGCCCACGCAGCCAGTACATTGAGCGGTACGGGGACGATCTCGGTCAGGAGTTGGGACAGGCGTGCCGCAGCCGCAACGTCATCGCCCGCAGCCAGTGCGGCGGCGAGCGTGGGGTCGGCGGCGTGGGCTTGGACTTCAGCGGTGGTCAGCATGATTAAACCTCCAATTTGGGACCTGGAATGTCATTGTGAGTAAAGGTATAACTTCCGATGTGGCCGATATGCTGACTCAGCACATGGTCTATGTGAATGGGGATTCCGGAAGCCTGGCATTTCGCGCAGAAGTTCCAATCCTCACCTGTGTAGTCGTTCAGCGCCTCATTCCAAGTAATATCAAACCACGGACTAGGCACTTTGTCAAATACTTTCATGTTAATAAGCATGACCCCAGTACCTACCCGCCAGACTTCTTCAATAAGCTTTCCGGTGCCATTAGAGTAAACCTGCTCGCCCGCCAGGGTCATCGGATCATAGTGCCTTGCAGTCGGGGTGCTCGGGAGTTGCTTAGTCGCACAGTTCGCAGCAACTACCATAAGCTCCAGGTCCAGCATCCGGTGCAAAGTCCACTCCGGAAACACCATATCCGAATCCAGAAACAGAATATGCGACACCTTTTCAGCTTGAGCTTTTTCCACCAGGGTCTGGCGGGAGCGGGATAGAATCGAGCCTTTGGTATTCCAAAGCCGAAGCATTTCAATCTGTTTACCTTTGCGGAGGGGCTTATTAATACTGGCAATCAGCCCGGCCAGACTCATACCAAAGTCTGCTTTCCAGTCACTACCACTGGGGATTGCAATCATTACTGAGGGGTTCATTTAGGGGTTCCTTAAAAGTAATAATGGGGATGATAACATAACATTATCACCCCCATCAATGCTACAAAAACCCGCCAGACTTACGGCGAGGTGAAGTTACCAAGATACGCGAAGGTGCGCTCATGGTTGATCTCGAGGCCGGCTTCCGTCAGCCACTGACCCTTCTGCGTATCGGCATCGGGCGCCTGGATATTATCCTGGGCCGCGGTGTCACGCAGATGGCGGTACTTCATCGCCGCCGGATTCAGCACAAACATCGAGTTGTTATAACGCGGGTGAGTGTTCAGCAGCGGGTGGGTCTTGATGTAAAAGATCCCCTGCGGCGTCACAAATTGCTGAAGGGCCATCCCATACTGCTTGATGACGCCATCATAGTTCACCTTGACGTTGTTGTTCGCGCCGATGATCTTGTTCAAAGCATTCAGCGCACCGTTACCCGCAAAGATAATGCGCTCGTTACCGGCGCCGGAACCTGCATAATCGAACACCGGATAGATTGCATCCAGGAACGTATTCACAGTCGGGGTCGTCGCGAACACCGTCTTGTTGGTGGTGATAAACTGACGCAGGCCGCCGGTCGTCCGCATCGGCTTACCATTGGCACCGGTAACCTCGCTGCGCACACCGAAGAAATACGCCAGTTCCATCGCCACCGCATGGTCGAACATCTTCCGCTTCTTGTCGTTCTTCAGCGGATCGCCCGTACGGGTGTTGGTTTTCTTGGCCGTGTTGGTCAGCTCGTAAGCCGTCTTGAAGATCTGACAATAGTTGTAGACCTTCGAGGGGTTGCGAGTCGACGCCGTCGGGCTGTTCGTACCTTCCGCGAAACGGTTGCCGATCTTGGTAGCGAAGAAACTCGTACCAGTCGCGGCTGCCGAGGTGCCGGATTGACCACGCTTGACAACGATGGCCATGTCGCTGGTAACGCTCGACACTTCCATGATTTCGTTGTCATAGGTAGCTGCGTCGGTTTTCTCCACCAACAGCAGATCGCCCGGAACCAGATCCAAGCCGCCGCCGGTCAGACCAAGCGCGGTCGAGGATGCACTGAGACCAGTCGCGTCGGACTGCACGCGCATCAGGTTCAGCTGTTCCTCGTACCACGCGAACTCGGGATCGTCCGTGGACTGACTCCCCATCTTGGCCAGAAGGCCAGTCAGTGGGGTCATGCCGTTCGGATCGCGCCAGAGAATGGTTTCGCGAAAGTTCTTGGGCCGTTCATCGGTCGCCCAGTCACCGGTACCACGAAGTCCTGCAATTGCTGGCATGATATTACTCCTTAATCGTCATCTTCGATAAGGCTGGCCCAGGGATTTGCCTGCGCGGGTGCGCGCGGAGCTGTACCACCGCCACCCCCTCGAGCCGGTGCAAAGGGTTGCACGACAGGCTGAGCGGGGGCATTGGGAGCTGCACCCTGAGCGGGAACACCGCCTGCGGGTAAGCCAAGGGCCGTCCTTACCATATTACCAATAGTCACTATGGTCGTGTCAGCATCTGCTGTCGGGTTGACCTGCCGAAACATCGCGCCGATTTGAAGAATCTTGGCTTGGTCCACACCTTTGAGATCAGGGTTCTTCTCAAAGAATGCATTCTGCGCCTTGGTTTCCACCTCGGTATCGCGAGTGAGCTGCGTGATCAAACCCGGCATCATCTGATGCACGGCCTTCAGTACATTTTCCGTAACCTCGAAATGCACTTGCGCGGCCAACTTCGGCAACACAGTCTCAGGTTCGGTCAGCAAAGCCTGGGCAGTATCCGTGTCCAGTGCGTAATGCTTTTCCAAACCACTGAGGTGCTGTGTCCGCCAGGAGTTATAATCCAGCGAAGGTGCAGGTGCCTGGGCAGGCGTGGGTTCCGGGACAGCCGGCGCGGGTGCTTGGGGCTGGACGGGTGCAACAGGTTCAGCAACAGGTGCAGGGGTTTCCTGTACGGGTGCTGTTGGTTCCTGCGCGGGTACGACAGGAGCTGAATCCCCGGTGGTCAGTTCAGGTTGCTCACCCGACTCGTCCACCGCAAATTCGCCTTCCACCGTTAGTCCAGCATCCTCGTCACCCGAGTCAGCTGCCATATCGGCCCAATTAACATCAGAGGTCGCGCCCTCCTCTGCGGGAATTTCAGGGAGCGTTTCGGAACCCTGAAGTGCTTCTTGTTCCACTGTCATCTAGTTGCTCCTTAAGTTGATTGATCTCAAATTCCAGCTCGGACAAAAGCGTCTCAGCTGTAACCGTGATGGACAGCCGACCTTCCAGCTGCCCTTTTCTGAACTCCTGGACAAAGATATCGTCCTGGCGCGTGAGGGGGGTATAAATAATCGTGCGCTGGAGCTCGTCCGCCTGCTCTTGCAACACCCGAATAAGCTTCCCCCATGCCGGGCTCGAAGTCAACGTCTCCCACGCTTTCTTCTCCTCCAGCACGTTTACCAGTCTTGACTGCGGATCATCCATTAGCCTGTGCTCCCCATCCCCGGAATCTGACCGGGCTCGTTAAAGTTACTCCGGCCGGCAGGCATAGTACCGCCTGCGTTAATCGGAACCCCCTGAGGCGCCATGCCATCAGGAACCACATTAATGCGGAACTGGTTAATATTCTTCAGCCCCGCGAGTTGTGCCACGAAAGCAAAAATCCTACCCACATCGTAGCCTTGCATGATCTGGGGGACCTTGCTCATAGTGCCAAACATCTGCTGCCATAGGTTCGCTTGGGCGAACCTATCAACAGGCATCGTCCCATCCACCGGTACAAAGTCGAATGCACCTTGGATCATATCCGGGGAGACATTGATGTACTGGCCCATCCATTGAGCCTGATCCCCGACAATCCGATATTGCCGCTCAATGTCCATGAGCTGCTGAGTGCTTGAGATCATCTTGCTGCTCATCGGAGCAAAGCCAGTCGCTGAGAACCACTCACAGTTCGTCTTGAGCCGGTTGATACCGAAGGTCGAAGAGGAGCGCACCTCGGTCGCAGTCTTGCGCCCGCCCGAGTTCACCATCCCCATGATGTTGTCGTTGACGCCCATGATCCGCTGGGCCATCGAACCCACCACATCAGTGTCATTAAGGTTCGACCGGGTCACATCCTGGACAGGGAGTTGATGAATCATCTGCCGAACGTCTCCGCCGTAGCCCGCGGGTTTCAGCCTGACCATCATGCCGGGCTCGGTTGACTCGAGGTCCTTTGCGTAAATCTTCGAGGGGTCATAGACGAACTGGTTATTCAACGCCGCCCGGACATTATAGAAGTGGCTATTCACCAACCACTCCATAGTCTTATTCAGCGGATCGAGAATCTCCATCATGCCGCGGGATTGCAGCGAATACCCGTCAATCTCAAATTGCAGCACATCGAAGGGGAACTTGCCATGCAGCAGTCCGAGCGGTTGGGCCGAGATAATCGCTTTTTTATTAGCAATCGTAAAGACCCATTTTTCCGGCTTGGTGCTATTACCCAGACCCCAATCCCGGGGGATGATCTGCCAGTGGAATTCATAAAGCTCAACCGTCGAAGGGGCATTTTCATACAGGTTAACCTGGGCGCCATCCAGGGGCAGTTGCACCCGGCTACTCCCCAGGTCCCGATCTTCCGATCCGTGGTTGTTGCCTTTCTTCACATGCTCCAGATTAAAATACTTCCCCTGGCCGTGACCCTCGACGAGTTTGTGCCAACCCACCTTATCATAAACAATACAGAATTCCCCGTCCTGGAACCGATACACAGGGTAACGAGGGTCCGTAAAGAAGTCATGCGGGCGAATATTATAAAGCTTGTTTCCGGCATACCCGAAGCTTGTCTTGGACTGCATGACCTTTTTAGTCTTGCCCGGGATCGGCACCCCCAGAAAAGTCTCCGGGACCTCAGCATACTGGGAGGTCGTAATTTCTTCTTTGTCCCAATACTGGCCTAGCACCCCATGCCCGTACTTACCAACATCCAGCAGCCAGATATAAAGCGGCGGGGTATTCGCGCCGGTGTTGAGCTGGTAATCCAGCAGACTCTCCATCGCCATTTCAGCATTCTGAGATTCGCCGTGTCGGCCGCGGACCTGGAGCACCGGGTCCCTGGCCAAGAACACCGAGGTATAGTATGTATGGCTGGTCAGCAGCATCGCATAGCTATATGGGATATTTATATTCACATAGCTCGGCCTGCCCTGCTGACGATGCCCCTTCCGGGCGCTGTCCAAATCCGCCTCAGGAATATACATCATGAAGGTATCTTCAGATTCCTGCCACTTCACCGAGCGCAAGTCCTGAGCTTCCTTTGCCGCCTTCCAGCGCTTGGCAAACTCCTGCATAAGCTGCGTATGGAGCTTCTTACCAAAGGGAATATGGAAAACCCCTGGGGCAAGCGGGACAGTTTGTTGCTTCGTTTCTTCAGTCATGGCATTGGCACCGATTAAGGCGCGCTCCTAAAGTTCAGCAAGGGCAGCTCGTCATCGACTTCGCTCGCCTCGCCGTCAATCCAATCTCCGATAGCTTGATTTTGCGCCCAGGTAATACCCATCGAAACAGCATCCACCACGTCATCATGGTTCCCGCTCAGCGGGCTGTATTCCGTGAACTGTTCGATGAACTTCGTATGCGAAGATTTACAGTGAAGCCGGCCGTACCCACTGGTTTCGCCGAGCGCCTGAACAATCCTGTCAGACTTGCGCCGCCGATCCTGGACCTGATACACCGGAATGTAAACCCGCTTCTCCCGCATCTGGGTTTCCAGATACCAAGCCAACACTCTTTGATACGAGATAGCCTCTACGACTACCCCCAGCGGCCGATAACGCCGGATATATTCAAAGACGGATTTCGCCACCATCTCGGGAGTTTGGCCAGTCTCGGCCTCGTAGTCAATAAGATACACATTGTCTTTATGGAAGCCAAGTACTGCCACCACGTTATCGTCAGCGTCTTTAGAGTCACTGGAGGCCGGATCAATCGAGATAATAAAGGTCATCTGATCCGGCAGGATTTCCCAGTACACCAGCGAATCCACCTTAAAGCTCGCGAGTTCCTCGGAGATAACCTTACATTCTTTCTCCCGCATCCACACCGCAAGGCGCCCGGACCGAATATAGTCTTCTTTAACCTTTAACAACTCCTCGGTCGGGTAGCGGGACTCCCAGCGAGATTTGCCCTTCGAGTCAAAAATCCCAAACCTGATACCTTTCCAGGCCGGGTCATTTTGGCAGGTCTCAATCAGGTCGAACTTATTTTTCGGCGTATCCAGGAGTACGATCTTAGCATCCGGGGATTCGCTGCGAGGGCTCAACGAGTTAATCAAGGCACCAAAGAACAGATTGGATTCCTTACGGCGTTGCTCAGCACTACCACTGGCCTCATCCGTCGAGGTATCGTCACACAGGATCAAATCCGGCCGATAGTCATCTATGTTAAAGCCTCGAAGCTGACCTGTAATGCCGAGTGCCACGATCGTAATCGGGGTCTCACTGACACCGTGCCAAATCTCAATATGATCGTCAGACCACTTCGCGCCCTTGCGAAGCCGGAAGGTATCCCGCCAGTACTTGTTATGCTCGACCTGACGCTTGATCCAGCGCAAGGTCAGGATCGAGTGGCCTTGACTGGCCGAGACCACCATAATCGTTCGGGAGATATTGTATGCAATTCGCTGGCTCAGGTACACCCTAAGCAGGGTCGTCTTGGCTCCGTCCCGGAAGACTTCAATAGCTATCTGCCGGTTGGCGGGATCGTACAGCTCGCGCCCGATCTCATCATGGAAGGCAGGGGAATCCTGCCGCAGGGTCTTCGGAAAGAACAGCCGGCCGTATCGTGTAAGGCTGGTCGCCCCCACCATAACCGCCTCGCGCGGGGAGATCGCTACTTGCTGTGCCATCAAGGCCTCCAGATGTGAACTTTAAAGCCGCTGTGTGGAATGTCCACATCGCAAGCCAGGATAACCTTCTCAGGGAACACGACCGCCGGGTCGTACCACTTGACCACTTCGCACACCTCGATCTTCCAGAGCTGCTTGGGAAACATGGTCTGGAGAACAGGTGCATAGAGCCGGCGGGTCTGCCACCACGCGAGCTCGACATGCTGATACTTCACCTCGACGATGACGATCACGCCTCGAGCAAGGTCCCAGATCAACCCGTCCGGCTGACACCACCGCCACTTCCCTTCATCAAAGAACTTGATCCAGGGGCTGGCCAGATAGTGCTCGCCATAAAAGTCATCCAGATACCCATGGACTTTCTTTTCATAGCGGATGCCTTCTGCCCGGCGCCCCTTATAGCACCGCTTCTTGAGGTTCGGCGGGGCGCAGAAGTGAGCGGCTCGCGGGACTTGCGCTGGCCGGAACCCGGCGGGGATCAGCAAATCTAGGCTAGGGCTTCCGGCCACAATACACCTTTCGCTCCCAGCGATCTTTACAATAGGCACCAGCACACCGCTTTATCTCAACCGGCATCCAGGTCAGATTCGCCACTGAATCGCACCCGCCACAAGCCAGCGGCACTGTATGATCAAGATTCCAGCCTGGGCACTGGCCCTTTGTTGTGCCCGTGCTGGGACATGGGTAGAGTGCCCGATAAGCTCTGAGCACATCAGCCCGGCGCGAGATACTTCCGTCTGCGTCCCGGGTCGGGGTGACCTGACAGTATCTGGTCTCCTCGAGCGGAGATGCGAACGCAAAACTGCTCAGGCACAAGCAAAGCCACAGAACCCGCCTCATTCGTCAGCACCCTGATTCAAGGTTGGAACGATCTGAGCATCTTCGGGTGGCGGCTGGAACAGGCCCTGCCCGCGCATCACATTCTTGGCTTGGTCCAGATCATCCTGACTGAGCAGAAACACATTCTGCTGATTGACCTGGACCCCGGCGTTAGCGCCGAAGCCGTTCCGGGCGCTCGCCGGGGCGTAGCCCATTCGGTGCAAGGCCTTGTCCGCCGCATCTAGGATATACTCCGGATCCTCGCTGTTTGACACGCATCCGGCCAGCTTATCCAGCGCAATGTCCGCCACCACCCTGAGCTTCTCGGGAATGCCCTGCGCGCAGTGGTTGTGGATGTTCTGGAGCTTGGCCTGGAATTCCGCCTGAAACACATCACTATGGATGACGGTACTGAGCCAGGACTGCGTGACGTTAAAATGGTCGGCGCACTCCCTGAGACTGCGGTCCGGGTTCAACACCATCCAGTTCATAATCATACTATGCCTATGGGTTATCTTTTGAATCTGATTTTCTGCCATTTTAAGGTACCTTTGCTGAGGCGGGCGCCCGGGAATGATGAGCATAGACTGGCGGGATGCTCGTGTCCAGTGCTGGTATGCATTAATCGGGCGCTTAATTCCCATTTACCTTAAAAAATCCGTGAGGTCCTACCCCCCTAGTATGCCGGTGTCAAAGGGGGGCGGTACGGGCTGGTCAAATTCCCCAATGAAATCAATGAGTTACGCGCGCGCTTGCATTCCCCGTACACCAGCGTATAATTCTTTACATGGACACAGGGAATGCGTCACCGCCCGGTGCCCAGGCAGGGATGGTGCAATTCCGCACCTGACCGAATGTGATCTTTAACATTTCAATATGGAGGCCTATCATGGCACAAAAGTTCTTGAGCAAAATCACGCCCAGCGATGTTACGGGTAAGGCAAACGTCGTACAGTTCATTCTGGGTAATGGCCTGCGGGTTGATGCGGATCTGGCGCAATGCCCGGCTGATATGTTACGCAGCTGGCATTGCATGGATTGTCCCAGAAGGTAGGCGACGCGGCAGCCGGGTTCTCGAAGGCCCAAGACTTCAGCGGCGCCTTCGGGGCAATGCAGCAGGTTGTGGATAACCTGTATGCCGGGCAGTGGAGCACGCGCGGGCAGGGTGGCGGCATCAGCGATCTGGTGCAGGCAATCTGCGAACTGCGAGGAGTTGAGCTGGATGCAGCGCAGGCGGCGATCGACGCGATGGATGAGGATCAGTTGAAACGTGTTTCGCAACATCCTCAGGTCAAGGCGAAGATCGCGGATATCAAAGCGGCCCGGCTGGCGAAGGCTGCGGAAAACGCACCGGATCTGGACGAGTTGCTGGATATCTAACTGAGGGCCGGCGGGGGAAACTCCGCCGGGTGCAACATGGATTTTAGAAGTTATCGTGGTAGGAAACTGACGCTGCCGCAAATGATTCGCAGGTGTGGGGTTTATGCCACAGCGCGGCACTTGAAACTGCGAGGATATACCTGCGAGGAAGCATTGCAGATTATCCGAGTTAATCTTAAAAGGAGCTAACATGGGACAATATCAAACACAGTGGGCTGAACGGGCGAAAGCCCTAGGCGCAACGATTGACGACGGAATAAACTGGACCTGGGCGAACGGCTTTCCCACAAGGGAAAAGGCCGAGCAGTTCATCCGGGAATTCCCTGAAATGGAAACCCGAGGGATTTACCCGGACAACAATCCCGACGGATCAATCAGGAGTTACTCGGTCAGGTTCAGAAGTTAAGAGAGGGGAGGCGAAAGCCTCCTCTTTTTTTATGCATAGCGCACTGGCAGGTTGGCGCTTAGGGCACTATGCATTTGGCGCCTGCGAGTAGAATGCATATGCACTGGCGGGGCGGGCTCTGGGAGATTGGCGCTTGCAGTGGCTAGGGCATTAATAGGGCAGATAATAAATCATTATCACCCCGATCAATGCTATCTGCCAGTTCCTTTTGCAATTCAGCAATTTGGCGATTCAGCGCCGCAATCGTACCTTGAAGCCGTTCAATCTCCTTGGGCTCGGCCTCTCGGTGGTAAGCCGCCCGATGCTTGGCGCTGCAAAAAGTTTGCCACTTATTCCTCGGGGTGAAGACTTCTCCACAGTACTGGCAGCGTATAGGCGTGCCGGGCACTTCAAGTGCGGCTTGGATATCTTCGGCGGAGGCGGTTGATAGTGTGGGACGGTTGAACGTCATGGGTGGCTCCTAGCGGACAAAAATCGTTGCTTCGTATGCATCCGATTGTACGTCCGGATGCATCCGGATGCAAGAGCTATACGGTATATCCTATGCACCCCGGATTCGAGCCAATCTCTGAACCCCAATGCCACTCTACAGCATACCAATCGAAGGCAATCCAGCCCAATCTATGTCAATCTATCAATGAGTTTTGCCTACCCCCACGTTCCCTATAAAGGGGGCAGATAATGTCCTATTATCTCCCCCATTAATCTCACTCAGGACTCATTACCAGGAATCTCTCTCTCT
>WBZX01003383.1_pt1 | contig 10132 bp, 9 predicted proteins | sample 5204211 | NCBI WGS metagenome assembly WBZX01 (sample SAMN12344362, study PRJNA552823) | activated sludge metagenome | biome: Activated sludge suspended growth; feature: Nitrification reactor; material: Wastewater; isolation source: activated sludge from nitrification reactor of wastewater treatment...
AAAGGTGCACGCGCATGGCGCCAAGGGAACGCGCCATCACCTCTGGTTCGCCACGCGCCCCTGAGGCTCTCAGTGCTTGAACCGCACGAAGAGTCGACCGAAGTTGTCGCTGTCCTTGTCGATGCGATGGTACATCTGCTTGATGTGCGGTTGCTGAAGGAAACGGATCACCTTCTTCTTCAGCTGACCGCTGCCCTTGCCGGGGATGATCTCCACGATGGGGATACGCTTGTCCACGGCCTCCTCCATGATGTCGTTCAACGCGCGGTCGATATCTCGACCCTTGTTGAAGATGTCATGAAGGTCGAGCTTCAGTTTGGCCATTGAGGTGGCTCACTTCGTTACGACGAAGCGCTTGGTGATGGGGCTCTCCGGTCCTTGCAGTACGAGCACGTAGGCGCCAGCGACTTCCGGAACTGGCAGCTGCCAGGTGCGTCCTGACGTAAGGGTGCGCACGTTCACTGTGCGGCCTTCCATGTCCACGATCCGGGCTGTGCCTGTCGGCAATTGGGTCGAACTCGTCACCTCCATGATCGCGCCACGCACATTCACGTTTACAGTGGCGGCTTCGCGTTCATCCATTCCTATGGGTGCGTCGGATGTGGATCCCGAACAGGTAACGCCATCACCGGTGGTCACCGTTAGGGAGCAGGGCATGGCGCACAAGGGAATAAGGAAGTTACCCTGCTCCTGCCCCCAGTTGTTCAATTGGAGGCACCCGCTTGGTTGCTCTACAAAGGTGTAGGGTGATGTGGAAGTGCAGTAAACGCTTGTGGCTTGCACGGCCCATACTCCGTTGCAACCATTGGTCGGCGGTGTGACATACACCGTGGCGAATTGGGCCTGTGCCAGGGATGTCATGGCCGCGATCGAAGCAAGAGCGATGGAACGCATGGTGGGGTTTTCGTCAAAGATGGGTGTTGTTCCCGAAGTAACCTTGGTACCACTCTTTCTCCCAGTGGTCGCGTTCGTCGGTAAGCATGCGTGTGCCATCGATAAGATCTCGAAGCAGGCGCAAGGACCGGTCGTCCCGTTGCGAGATCACTGGAATACCTGCTCGTATTAGGGCTGCGGCAGCTACACCAGGCCCTCGCTGGTATGTCTTGTTCGCGGCGAATCGTGAACCGAGATAGGTCACGGTGCTCCCGCATGCTCCGCTCATGTCCATCAGGATCGCCACGTCCACCTGCTCACGCAGGGCCCGGTCGTGCATCTCATACGCGGCCTTCACCATGCCTTCGTTCCAGTCGGTGCCGTCCTCCGCCAGCGAGCGCGCGTTGCCGTCCAGCACGTCGAAGCCATTGCCTCCGTGACTATCGGGTGTCATACGCGGCGTGCCGAAGGAGAAGTCCTCGGGGCAGAACTTCACCAGCCGTACTTCTGGCCGAACAAGCCAAGAGCGCAGGGAGGCGTGATCACCGTTCGTGCTGCCATCCACCCCGCAGCCGATGCCGCCCAAGCAGGCGCTCATCATGATCACCAGTGGCTCTTCAGCTGTTGGCCGCGGTCGCTGGAAGAATGCTGCCGATGGGAGATGTGCCGGGCGTTCCATCGTTGAAGTGAAGGTCGGTCAGAGTTTCACCAAGTGCAACTTCCCGATCGCCTCCGCCTGCTTCGCGTCCACCTTCGCCTTCTTGGCGCATTTCTTCCACGTCTTCACGCCGGCCACCACCTCATCAATGATCGTTTCCGCCTTCTTGATGTTCATCTCCTTCGCCACCGCCATCAGATCCGCGCGCGTGATGTCCAGTCGCTTGCCGTTGATGCTCATCTGGTGCTGCTTCAACCACACGTTCTTCGGGTCGTACGCGAAGGTGATGTCGTAGGCCGGGCTCAGGTGCCACACGCCTTGCGGATCCATCAGGAACGACATGTTCTTCGTGTGGTCATCCAGGTTGCGCGCCACCACGTTGAAACACATCCGGCGGAATAGCTCCACCGCGTCAGGGTAGGGTAGGCCCAACAGGCGCATCATCGCGAAGGCATCTTCATAGCTGTGGCGCAACGGGTCGTTGAAATCCAGATGACCCAAGCCGCAGAGCGTGACCATGTGCAGGCGCACCTGTTCGCCGGTCTTCGCGTGTTGCACCCGATCGAAACGCTGCGTCAGGAAATGCGCGCGACCGTGTTCCTCCAGCAAGGTGCTCGGCATCATGCTGATCCCGCTCGCCACCGCCATCAGGTGGTACGCGTACTCGATGCGGCCATAGCCCTTCGGATCGCCCAGCGCCGTGTTCGTCACGCCATCGAACTTGATCAGGCAGTAGGTAAAACCCTCCAGCCCATCGATCTGCCCGCTGCGCACCTCGCCCGTCTTCGCGTTGTACGCCACGATCGCCTTCGCCCGCGCACCACCGGCGCTCGTACCCACTTGTATGATGTCCAGCAGCGCTTCCTGCTCGCCCTTCTTGCGGCTCGTCTTGAACGCCTCCTTCTGCGTCATCACATCGCGCGCCACACGCACCAGCTCATCGATCTGCAAGGCCTCGCTGCTCGCCTCCAGTTCACCGTGACTGGGCTCGAACTCCAGCGCGCCCATGCCGCGATGCCCCAGGTAGCACAGCTTTTCCACCGGATTCGCCGAGCCCGCATCGCGCTTCTGCCCGCGCAGCCAAGTGTTCAGCAGCGTATCGCCGAAACGGTCCGGCAGGCAATCGGCCAACAAGCCCGGCAGCCCTTTGAAGGTCTCATCGCGCAAGTTGCCGAAGCTGAACACCTCCTCGCCGCCGCGCGCCTTCGCCAGCGGCATCATCACCGGCGCCACATCCAGACCGCTGCGCGTGAACGAGCGGTCGAACTGGAAGGTGGCCCGGTGCAGTTGGTCGTCCCACACAACGAGGCCAACGACTTTACCCCACAAGAGAACCTTGGCGTGCGTTACCATGTGCTCTTCGGTTTAGGTGGAGCCACATCCGGCTGCTTGCGCCCCGCGCGCTTGCGCTGCTTCTTCAGGTACTTCTCCTGCGCCTCCACCAGCATGTAGGGCGTGGGCTGCGGCTCCTGGTGGAAGGCATCCAGCAGTTCCAGGCGGTCCATGGCGCGCAGCACCTGCACCACGGTGAGCAGCGTAGCGGCGCGACCGGCCTCCAACTTCACCACGGTGGTGCGGTCCAGGCCTGCGCGCTCGGCCACCTCGGCCTGGCTCTGGTTGCGCTCCAGCCGCATGCGCCGCAGCTCCTTGCCCAGTTGCGCCACAGCCGCGGCATCGTTCATGCCCTTCCAGTTGATGTTGCTTGCAGCCATCGTAAACGGTGTTTCAGTTCTATAACGCGGCTTTCACCCCACAAGTATACGCCTTTTCTCCTGTTCTGTTGCATCCAAACGATGCCCATGAGCATCATATAGGCAGCAAGTTGCTAACAGTGATGCCTATGAGCAACACTAATGAAGTGCCACCCTGAGCCTGTCGAAGGGATCGAAGGGTGGAGTGCGAGAGGGTGGGCGTTCCGGCTCGAAGACTCGCCGTCGGGCCATTCGCTACAAGTCCTCGCCGAAGCGGCTCCGGGCTTTCCGCTGCTGTCCCTAACGCGTAACACCGGCTCCGACCCCTCCGGGGGCGTGTCGGAATGGGGCGTTCTTTTCTACAGGCTGCGACCCCTTCGGGGTCGAACACGCATCGCCGCAACCGTCTTCGGTTCATACCTCGAAGGAGGCGTAGCACACCACGGGATCGTTCGCATTCATGACCCCGAAGGGGTCTGAGTGTGTAGCTCGTCCAGTCCAACAGGATCACGACCCCGAAGGGGTCGGAGCCGGTGTACACGGCCTGCGGGCTTTCCGGTCCAATCCGTCACGCGAAATCCCAAGCCTACTCGGTTGTAGCTTTGGTTCACTGCTTGATGAATCTGCCCTGAACCATTCGTTCACCTATCCTGATCGAGAGGATGTAGATGCCCTGACTTAGTCCTGCGATATCAATGGAGGTTGATGTACCCGAAACGGATCTGGTCATGACCTCATCACCTAAGGGGTCAAGAATGAGGACTCGCAAGGAGTTCAGGGGCTGGCTCCATTGCAGGTTCAGCCGTTCAGCTGCCGGGTTCGGAAAGACACTAATCCCAGCATCCACAAGTTCATTGATCCCGACCGTAACGGTCAGCACGGCGACCTCGCTCGTGTTGTGGCAAGAACTCCCGGGTGCGGTTACAACGCAGCGATATTGGTAATTGCTCCACCAATTCTGGCAATTCGAGATCGTCAGGGTGTCCGTATTCACGCCGTTGTACGGACCCGCATCGAACAGGTCCTGCCAGCCCAGGCCGATGTTCTGCTGCCACTGTTTCTCTGCGCCAGGTTGTGAGGAAATGATGAATTGAGCTGTGCCGTTCTCATTAACCTCAGCGTCCTGCGGTTGAGGGTCGATCAGGCAGGAGGGCGGTATTAGATAGTTTGGATTCCTGATCACCAGTGTTTGAGTGCAATTCGTTGTGCATCCACCGTATGTGTTGGAATGATGGATCAACCAAATGAAAGAAGGCGCGTAGCTCACATATGGATAACTGTGGGAACCCGAATTCGCGGCTGTGATGATCGGGTTGCCGAAGCCGCTCACGTAGAACGTGTCAACACCCACCGGTGACATAGCCTCGAAGGTGACAAAAGCACTATCGGGTTGGTAGTCGATGTGGAATTCGAAGTTCGCCGAGCATGAGTCATAGTTGACGGCCCGATCGTATTGATACGGAAGGGTGTGGTAGAACTCCCTCTTTAGCAGCAGACCGTTGATCGAGTCATTGGAGTAGTGCTGGATACGATTCACCCACAATGCCGTCTCCCAATACGGGCCGAGATAGACCCAGTTGCCACTGCTCGTATTCTGAGCAGGCCCCGCGTCGATGTTGTTGCTATAGTTCGCGCAGTTGAGTGAGCCATCGTCAACAGCGATATAGTCGGTGCCCCCGTATGTCAACAAGGAGTCGATAAGGATCGGCTCGCACAGGTCGACCGATGGCTTCGTCACAGCCAACCATTCCTCGTAGTAGGCATGGCAGTAGCTGATGGTGTCTCGATAATACAGCGTGATCAAGTACAACCCCGATTCAGGGAAAATATGTACCGGGTCTTGCGCATACGAGGTCGACCCATCACCGAAGTTCCAGTAGTAGTGCGCGTTGTCTGTTGAGGACAGGTTAGTGAATGCTACTGTATCCCAGTTCGCGACATGGCTGAAGCTCGCGGTGCACTGTGAGTATCCCTCTGCCATGGAAAGGACGGCGATGGATAGAAGAACGGAACGGTGGACCATGGGCAACGTATTTCAGAACGAGTAGAAAGGTAAGCGTTCACCGTTTCATGAACGCCTCAATGATCCCCTTTGCCGCCACCGGGATCCGCGTCCCCGGCCCGTACACATCAAAGCACCCGGCCTGCTTCAGGAATTCGTAATGGTCCGGCGGGATCACGCCACCGGCCACCACCAGGATGTCGGGCCGCTTATACACCTCGCGCAAGATTCCTATCACCTCAGGCACCAGGGTCTTGTGGCCGCCGGCGAGGCTGCTGATGCCCAGCACGTGCACGTCGTTCTCGATGGCTTGTTTGGCCACTTCCTGCGGCGTTTGGAACAGCGGACCGATGTCCACGTCGAATCCGATGTCGGCGAAGCTGGTGGCGATCACCTTGGCGCCGCGGTCGTGCCCGTCCTGGCCCATCTTGGCCACGAGGATGCGCGGGCGACGGCCTTCTGCTTTTGCGAATTCGTCGGCGAGGCGCATGGCCTCCTTCATCTCGGGGTCCTGCATGCTTTCCGCTGAGTAAACACCGCTGATGCTGCGGATGGTGGCGCTGTAACGGCCAAAGGCTTTTTCGAGGGCATCGGATATTTCTCCGAGTGTAGCACGGTGCCTTGCTGCGATGACGGCGAGTGCGAGGAGGTTGTGCTGGTGAATAGGAGTTGGTGAATGGTGAATGGAGGAGGAGTGGATGGTGGATCCCCCATTCGCTATCTCCCATTCACCATTCACCTCTGCTGCCTTCGTCAAAGCCTCCAACGCATCCGCCACTGCTCCCTCGTCCCGTTTCGCCTTCATCGCCTTCAACCTCGCGATCTGCGACTCCCGTACCGCGCTGTTATCCACCTCCAATAATTCCATCTTCGTCTCGTCATCCGTTACGAAGGCGTTCACGCCGATGATCCTGTCCTTGACGGTGTCGATGCGGGCCTGGCGTTTCGCGGCGGCTTCTTCGATGCGCATCTTGGGCAATCCGGTCTCAATGGCCTTCGCCATGCCGCCGAGCTCCTCCACTTCCTTGATGCGCGCCCAGGCCTTGTGCGCCAGTTCGTGCGTGAGGCACTCCACGTAGTAGCTGCCGCCGAGCGGGTCGATCCACTTCGTGATGCCGCTGTTCTTCTGCAGGTAGAGCTGCGTGTCGCGCGCGATCTTGGCGCTGAAGTCGGTGGGCAACGCGATGGCTTCGTCGAGCGAGTTGGTGTGCAGGCTTTGCGTGCCGCCGAGCACCGCCGCGAGCGCTTCCACCGTGGTGCGCGCCACGTTGTTGAACGGATCCTGCGCGGTGAGGCTCCAGCCGCTGGTCTGGCAGTGCGTGCGCAGTGCGAGGCTCTTCGGACTGGTGGCACCGACCTCCTTCAGCAGCTTGGCCCACAGCAGACGGCCCGCGCGCATCTTGGCCACCTCCATGAAGAGGTCCATGCCGATGCCCCAGAAGAAGCTGAGGCGTCCGGCGAATTCATCAACCTGCATGCCTGCGGCCATGCCGGTGCGCACGTACTCGATACCATCCGCAAGGGTGTACGCGAGTTCCAGGTCCGCGGGTGCACCCGCCTCGTGCATGTGGTAACCGCTGATGCTGATGCTGTTGAACTTGGGCATCTTCTTGGCGCAATAGCTGAAGATGTCACCCACGATGCGCATGCTGGGCCCCGGCGGATAGATGTAGGTGTTGCGCACCATGAACTCCTTCAAAATGTCGTTCTGGATGGTGCCCTGCAACTGCTCCGGTGGTACGCCCTGCTCTTCCGCCGCCACGATGAAGAAGGCCATGATGGGCAGCACGGCGCCGTTCATGGTCATGCTCACGCTCATCTTGTCCAGCGGGATCTGGTCGAAGAGGATCTTCATGTCCTCCACGCTGCTGATGGCCACACCGGCCTTGCCCACATCGCCTTTCACGCGCGGGTGGTCGCTGTCGTAGCCGCGGTGCGTGGCCAGGTCGAAGGCGACGCTGAGGCCCATCTGCCCGGCGGCGAGGTTGCGGCGGTAGAAGGCGTTGCTCTCCTCGGCCGTGCTGAAGCCCGCGTACTGCCGGATGGTCCACGGCCGGATGGCGTACATGCTGCCGTAGGGTCCGCGCAGGTAGGGCGGAATGCCTGCGGCGTAGTTCAAATGCTCGAAGCCCTCGGTGTCGACGCGCGTGTAGAAGGACTTGAGGGGGATCTCTTCCCTGTTCGGAATGCCGGCTGCTGGCTCTTGGCTGCTGGCTGCTGGCTGGGCAGCGCTTTCCCGGCCGGTCAGCGCCTTGATGAGCGTTGTTGTGAGCTGTTCGACGGTGTAGGAGCCACCGATGGGATCGGCCACACGCCCCAGGAAACTCTCATCGCGGAGCAGGTTGTGGATGTTGCGCACCACGCGGCGGGCCAGCACATCGCCCTCGGGCAGCGCAGGGGTGGGGATGGTGAGGCCATCGCAGCCGCCGGTGATCGCGCTGATCGCTTGCAGCGTGGCGCGGATCAGGTTCTCGTGCGCGGACTTCGTTTCGGCAGGGTAGGAGACGACCGCTTGGATCCACGTGTTGTGGGAGCAGTCGTGCTCCGGCTTGAACTCATCCACCACGGCGGCCCAAGCCTCGCGGAAGGCGCGAACACGGGCCACTTCGTGGAAGAGGTCGTCGCTGAGGTGCAGGCGGAACTGGATGCGGGCGCTAGCGTCATCGACGGGGTAGCCCTGGGCGATCAGATGGGAGAGGAGCGCGTGACCTTGTTGCAGCGCCACCTTGGTGTCTCGATCCGCGCCGTCGCTCACGCTGAAGAGGCGGATGCGCGGATGCTTCGCGATCGCGTCCTTGAGTGAGCGCACGTCGGCATCATGCGGAAGACCGAGGCAGAGGCTCACCTCCGTGGTTGGTGTGCCCTGTTCGGCATGCAAGGCGAGTAGTTGATCGAGGAGGGCGGCATCACCATCCAGCGAGAGGTCGATGGCACCCACCCAGACATCCTTCAGGAGAGCATCCATGTTGGCGGGCTTGCCATAGAACTCAAGGGCGTCCGCACCGCCTGTGAGGGCTTCGAGGGCTAACCTGTTGGCATTGATATCCTGCGCATCGATACCCACCGTGCTCCGCCAGGAGTTGCTGGATCGTTTCACGCCTCGACGCCGATCTCCCTTGGGCGAGCCGTCTTCCGCAACATGGAATGGCGACAGTATCACACCATCCGCGACCACGTCCAAGGTGGACGGATCCTTATCCTTCAGTTCCTTCTTGATCACGGCCTCCCATTGCTCGCGGGTGGAAGGGGGGAATTGCTCGAAGAGTCGTTCGTTCGCCATCGTGGCGAAGTTCGGCCTTGGACCGCTACGACGGGCCATCGTGGATGGGGGCCTTGGGCGAAAGGGCCGTTCCCTTAACGCTCCCCTCGGTTCGAGAGTGGCATCTGGATCACGACGAATTGGATCGGATAGGTGACATACTTCACCAAGAGGCGTTCGGGGTTCGGCTACATTTGCGCCCGATGCGTTCCTTGGGTTTGATCATCATTGTCTGGGTGCAGGGTTACCTGTTCGCCCCGGAGTTGATCAAGCTCCCGATGCTATGGATGCACTTCGACGAGCACCATGAGTCGGATCCGTTCATGGGTTTCGGTGATTTCCTTGCGTTGCACTACGGCAACGAGTCTCACGAGGATGCCGATCATCAGGGACATCAAGGGCTTCCCTTCCACCATCACCACGGTGCTACGTCAGATGGCTGTGTGATGAAGGTCTGGTTCGGGGATGCCCTTCGGCAAGTGAGTTTCCCGGAGGAGGCCGGTCAATTGGCTGTTGCTATTCCGAAGGATGATGAGTTGCTCGGCGGGCATATGTCCGAGTTGCTCAGGCCACCGCGCCCACTGGCCTAGGCCCAGGCTGGTCCACGTTCTTTTCGTGTTCCGGTCGACCCGCTGAGCCGCATCGCGCGGTTCGCGGTTCATCTCACTCTTCAACCGGAATACTCCATGCTGGACCGCATCATCGCATTCTCCATCAAACAGAAGCTCATCGTCGGGCTGCTGGTGCTGGGCCTGATCGCCTACGGCGGTTATCAGGTCACGCAACTGCCCATCGATGCCGTGCCCGACATCACCAACAACCAGGTGCAGGTGATCACCGTGAGCCCCGCCCTGGGCGCCGGCGACATCGAGCGGCTCATCACCTTTCCCATCGAGCAGGCCACGCGCAACGTGCCGGGCATCATCGAGCAACGGAGCTTCTCCCGCTTCGGGCTCAGCGTGGTCACCATCGTCTTCGACGACGCCACCGATGTGTACTGGGCGCGTCAGCAGGTCACCGAGCGCCTCAGCCAGCTCACGATCCCCGAGAGCCTGGGCAAGCCCGAATTGGGACCGGTGTCCAGCGGACTGGGCGAGATCTTCCAGTACGTGGTGAAGCCCAAGCCCGGGTATGAAGGGAAGTACGATGCCACGGCCTTGCGCACCATCCAGGACTGGATCGTGCGGCGGCAACTGCTCGGCACCGAGGGCGTGGCCGATGTGAGCAGCTTCGGCGGCAAGCTGAAGCAGTACGAGATCGCCGTGGATCCCGAACGGCTCGGGGCCATGGGCATCACCATCGCGGATGTCTTCGAAGCGGTGGCGCGCAACAACGCCAACACCGGCGGCGCGTACATCGAGAAGGGGCCGCAGCTCTTCTTCATCCGCACCGAAGGTCTGCTCACGGACATGGAGGCCATCGGCACCATCCAGGTGAAGGTGCTTCCGGACCATACGCCGGTGCTGCTCCACGATGTGGCCGAGGTGCGCCTGAGCGCGGCCACGCGCTATGGCGCCATCGTGTACAACGATGAAGGTGAAGTGGCCGGTGCCGTGGTGATGATGCTGAAAGGCGCGAACTCGAGCGCGGTGATCGGCCACGTGAAGGAGCGCATCGCCCAGATCGCCAAGACCCTTCCGGAAGGCGTT
>WBZX01000920.1_pt2 | contig 10126 bp, 8 predicted proteins | sample 5204211 | NCBI WGS metagenome assembly WBZX01 (sample SAMN12344362, study PRJNA552823) | activated sludge metagenome | biome: Activated sludge suspended growth; feature: Nitrification reactor; material: Wastewater; isolation source: activated sludge from nitrification reactor of wastewater treatment...
TGACGCGATGGGTCCACAGGGTTGTGGGCAGGAGGACCGCGAAACAGAGGGCGGCGGCGATGAGGCCGAGCGCGACGAGTCGGCTTGTGCCGATACTCCCTTTGAGTCTCGGAAGGACTGCGAGTTGAATCGGAGCGAGCAGCAGAACAAGGATCGCGGGGAAGGCCATGAACCACGCGATCGGAACCTCGAATCCGAGGACAACGCGGTCGATTCGGTCCTTGCTCCAGAGTAGGATTGCACCCTCTGCTTGGGCTGTGCAGAGTGTGAAGAGAAACATCGCAAGCGTGAGTCCTGCGATGATCTGTGAGCTGTTGGGAGTCGAGGTGGGGGCTTCGACTTGGGTCCGTACCGGCGCATCTACCGTCGATGACTTGGAGCATCCGTGATTAGTTTGGGATGGCCATAGCAAGACTCCAGCAACGCTCATGATGAGCGCGGCGCTGGCATAGGTCACGCTCCAGCCTGCGTGATGCACGAGCATTCCAGCGAGCAGAGAGCCACCCGTCGCCCCGATGTTAGCGGTGATGTGAAGGAGCACTTGGGCACCTTCAAGCCTGACATCGCCCGGCGCGTAGAGGGCCGCTAGGATGCGCTGGGTGCTGGGTTTGTATAGGGAATGGCCAACGAAGAGCAGCGCGAAGGCGACGTACAACGCGGGTCGATACGGCAGAGACAGAGTGGTGTAGCCGAGTAGTAGGATGAGGCTGCTGATTCCAAGTCCTCGACGGCCGTTGGTGGTTCGATCGAGCAGATAACCGCCGGGCAGAGAGCCGACATAATTGGCTGCGCTCGCGATTCCTAACCAGTACAGTGCATCGGCCTGTGGGAGTCTGTAGCGCTCGCAGAGCATCAGCGCTGCCGTCGAGATGAGCATGAACGCGGCCCATCGTTCGCACAAGACGGCCAAGCAGACTTGGTAAAAACCTCGCGGGTGTTCTGTCGTTAGCGTTTGGTAAAGTGATACCAAACGCGACTGATAACTTGGGCGAGACTCACGATTGGATGCTGGGTCTGGCGACGCTGACATATGGCGGGCTCCTGAACGCTGCTTGGGTAAATACCGATGGGCTGTTCGCGTCGTCAGACGAAAACCTGATTACCCATTGATCACCCTTGCAGTCTGTTCGGGAGTGTGGTCAAAACCGAGATCAACAAGGTGACATCCAAATGTCACTTTGGCTCATGCACGACGCCAATCAGGAGTTACCGCCATGGAAGTAGAGTCCGCTTTCTCGTCTGAGTTCCCAACTGTGCTCGCAGATGACACGCTTGCGCCTTCTCCTTATCAAGCGGCACTCTTCCATTTTCGGCAGGGAATGCAGGCGCTCTGTAGTCTGGCTCCTGGGGCTGCGCCTCGGCGGCGTTCTGCTCGTGAAGAGCTGATCTCGATGCTGCGCGACGTGCTGAAGCTCCTGCACCTGCACTTCGCGCCTGAATCGGAGGACATCGCCACACGTCCGTTCGGAGATGTTCTTCGTCAGCATCGGGATGAGGCAGGACTTACCCAGGAGCAACTCGCGGACTATGCCGGGGTATCCCTGAGTCTGCTCCGTAAGCTGGAGCAAGGAAGCAAAGAGCCGTCGAGAAGCTCCGTGCTGGCACTCTGCTCTGTACCGGACCTGAAGCTGGTTCCGCAGGAAATTACGACGCTTCCCGCAGTCCGAGAGGCGAGTCACCGGCTCGCTCCAAACTGGTATATCTCACCAGGCTTTGACTCGGTGTCGATGTTGACGGAGTTGTCCAATCAGCTCAACGGAGGTGGCGGAGCGATCGAACAAACGCAGGTGTATCTCGACCATCAGAGCGCACTCGACTGGATTCAGTTGTGCAACACGCCGAAGTACCTTGCGTTTCGCGACAGCTTTCCACATGACGAAACTGCGACGAGAATTCGAGAGGTGATAGGCCAGGCTGGACTCGACGTAATCGCACTCGGTCCAGGAGATGCTAAGACAGAGGTTCGCTTGGTCCAGAGCATCTTAGAGGAAAGTGAGCGTCCCAACATTCGGTTCTATCTACTGGATGCAAGTCAGCCACTACTCAGCCGTGCGTTCCGTCATGCCATGGATTCCTTCGGCGACCAGCCAGGGGTTTTCACTTGCGGCATCCAAGGAAACTTCCACCACTTGCCTCGGTATATGCAACTCCACTATACGCCTGCTCGGTCACACCGTCGACGAATCTACACGCTACTAGGTGCCACAATCGGGAACCTGGATCAGGAACCACAGTTTTTCCGGCACGCACTCGCGGGAGCAGTGGGTGGCGATTTGTTGCTCTTCGATGTGGAGTATTCTCAGATTGATTCAATCGATCCAAAGGAAGTCCGGCGAAAAGATCCTGCGTTTGCAGCGACAGTTGCAGAAGACAACCAGCGCTGGCTTGGAGGACCAATCCGACGCTACTGCCGAGAAGTACAGAACGTATCCTTCACGCTCGGGCTCGATACCGACCGACCCCTACCAGGCAGCTATGGAATTCAATTCCTCGCCAAAGTGCAGCTCCTTGGCGGACAGAGCAAGGAGTTCTGCATGTGGCAGGTGCGTCGCTATCAGCCACAGAGCATCGTTGACTGCCTACGCGGACTCGGCTGGCAGCATGTCGGGCTGATGCCATTCCGGGGCTCGAAGACGCGACCCCGTGGGGTGTTTCTGTTTCAGAAGCAGCTACCCAAGTGCTAACTTAGTACAAGATCCGGATTCACAAGTGCCAATACCCATCTCATTCCAGTCCGCCTCACACCAATGGGTAGACTGAATCCGCCCTAGAGACTCGGCGGCACATAGAACTTGAGGCTGGACTTGTCCTTCTTGCCGAGCGGCTGGGGCTGCTTCGGACCCTTCTTTCCCTTCGGGGCCTGCGGCGGTGCCAGATCAAACGTACTGAGATCTGGGGGCGTCGATAGGTCTTGAATTGGAGAAGCAAGATCCGGACGTGGTTGGGGCACTGGCGTCGAGGACGTGGATAGGACTTGCCACAAGATGATCCCAAGCAGAAAGACACCCGCACTAGCAACAAACATCACCGGACTGACGGAAGTCGTCATTCGCTCAACGGGAGCGGCGGCCGGGCCGTTGCCAAGAAGCTCCGCCTTCACATCTTGATCGGCGCTGCTGAGCAAGTTGGGTTGACTAGGAGAGCCTGTCGTCTTCGACTTTGGGGCGGTCTGCACTGGAACCGTGGGCATCGGTTCCACGACCAGCTCTGGTACTGACGACGGCGCGGTCGGTGGTGGTAGAGATTTTCGTTGGGGGCCTGGTGACGGAGTGATAAGGGTTGCCATGGCTCCGCTGACCAAACGAGGGACTTGCGGGCGCGGGCTCCCAGGCAGTGGTGGTACAGACGTCGGCACCGTTACAGCCGAATCTGAGAGTTCCTGAGGCACCCCAGAAGAAATCGCTGCCGCACCTCTAACGCCGCCGTTGGGCAGCATGGCTTCACTGAGTCGGTTAAATCGAACCGTAGCAGCCTCGTCAGTTTCTCCCAGAGTTGATAGCGTTCGCGGACGAACTTCCAGCGGCTGAAGGCCAGACTGCGGATCGGTCTGTCGCAGCTGCCATTCGTTCCTATTTGAGAATGTGACCTCTGCGTGGTCAATCAGTGGCGGTGCTTCCTGAGAGACGTAATTTGTGAGGTCTAGCGAAGCCTTACCAGACTCCTCGACACCAAGGATGCGACCCAGTAGCGCGACCTGTTCCCCAACCGACTGAAAGCGCTCGCCCGCAGCCCTTGCACAGGACCGCGAGAACCACTCGTCAAAGCCCTTGGGCAAGTCGGTTGCCTTCTGACTGGGCGGCGGTAGAGGCGCGAACAGAAGCTGGCCTAGATGCTGAAGGAGCGAATCCGCTGCCCAATAGCTACGACCCACGAGTAGCTCGAACACAATCAGCCCCAGTGCCCACACATCAGTAGCCGGGCCGATCAGTTGTCGCCCCTCGCCGCCCATGGCCTGCTCGGGTGACATATACAGCGGTGTCCCGAGCATCGCTTGGGTCGCTGTCAGGTTTGCTCGATCTTTGCTTTCCAGCAGTTCCTGGTTGATGCGCGCAATCCCGAAGTCGAGAATTTTGGTTGTCAGGCCACCCGACGCTGGCTGGTGAAGAAAAATGTTATCCGGCTTCAGATCTCGATGGACGATTCCGACCTTGTGCGCACTATCGAGGCAGTTAGCAATTTGACAGCATAGCCAAGCGATGTCAGGACGCGAAAGTGAACGTTTCTTTTCAATGAGCCTTCGGACATCGCATCCGTAGAGAAGCTCCATGACGTAGAATGGTGCGCCGTCCAGCTCCTCTGCGGTATCCGACTCAAAGACCTTGACGATGTGCTGGCTCTCGATGTGAGAGGGCATCTTGATCTCGCGCTTGAAGCGAGACAGCGTATCGGGTTTGGTCGACGCATGCACCGACAGTACCTTGAGCGCGTACTGCTTCCCCGTCTGCACCTGAATCACTTGATACACTACGCCCATACCCCCGCGACCAATCTCGCGGAGCACCCGAAACTGCCTGCCTATGAGCGAAGGCGCCTGCATTCAGCTTCTACTTGCAAAACACCGTCACGTTTTCAAATCCAACAGCATCGCAGCTCGTTCCATTCCCATTGCATACAAGCGCAACGAAGGATTTTCCACAGTCTTGAGACGATAGAGTTGCTGGCCCACCCAATACAGCATAGGTTTTGGATCCATTTACTTTATTACATGATACCATGGAACACATTGGAATGGCTGTTCCATATGGAATCTGAACAAATGCGGTAGTGGGAAGAGGTGGGCTAGCGATTTGTGTCGTTCCGCCTAAGTTTGATGTCGGAACATAGATTGCCGCTGGGTATGCGCCTGTGCCCGTACATGACCAATCCCATGTTGGTGTTTGAGTTTCTGGATCGACAAATGGAATGCTATGATAATGTACGGTTGGATCGATTTTTTGAGTAATATAACAAGTGGGATTTCCATTATTACACACAACCGTACCGGCGCGCTTACAGGCACCTTTGCCATCATAACAGACGCCATAGATAGCATAGGTATTAAATTTTACATCTTCATCGATGAGGCCATCACAGTCATCATCAATTCCATTACAAAGAGCTTCCGATGTGCGAGAAGGACCAACGGCTGGTTCATTGAAGTCATTGACCCAAATCGGATTGGACGATGCTGTTGATGAGCGGCAAAGTTGTTTCCCAATTTTGCATGCCGAATTTCCACCATAAGTTAGTAATTTGGGATCCTTAATTAATGGAGGATAAATCAAGCGATCAGAACCCTCAACACAAGCGCATCCTAGGTCTGAACACTGTTCGTGAGAAACATCATAGGACCCTAGTTGATCGAGGGCACATGTTGCGAATGGAGCAATCAACATCCAAATCCATACTCCTCGCAGAAGATCAACTTGTGTTTTACTAAAAATACGACTATTATTTGACATATGAATTCAAATCCTTATGCGACATGAGATGTCCAATCCAGGGACTCGCACCTATTTCCAATCTGCGGTAAATGCGAGTCCTGCCGTAGCGACAGTAGAGGCTGCGCCAATCACAAATAATCCAATGCTGGCTTTGGCCATGATTTGGATGTTATCGCGGGTTCGTTCTTTATCGGTGATCTCGGTTGCACTAGATGATGGAAGACCAGCAGATGGACGGTTCACATCGTCAAGGTTCTTGGCATAGCTGCTCAGACCAATTGCCATACCAATCGTGGCGAGAGCCAATCCTCCGACTACATAGGTTGCCCACCGTGGTGTGGCGCGAACCAAGGATGGTCGCAACACTACGTTTTCTCCATTTCCAACCCCGCCAGAGTATCGAAAGGTTCGTCTATACGGAGCCTGGACGACAACAGTATGTGGACCCGGGGCTAGCAGCAGGTTTGTTGTGGGGCCTGCGATCGGTTGCTTCTGACCATCGACTAGAATCGAAGTTTCGGTGGGAGTCACCCGGTCCGGCAACTGGACGACGATTCGGGCGCTGGCTTCCCGCTCGGGGTTCACTTCGATGCGCTTCTTCTCTCCTTCAGCCACCATGATCGATTGCTTATACGGGGCCATTCGTGACCCGGTTGCAGCTACTTCATGGCCTCCTGGATCGACAGGGAGAGCGGTTCCCCACTTATCAGTGGGCACAGGCCTGCCATCAAGGAGCAGCGAAAAGTCTGCGGGGAGGTCGCTCGGTACCGCGATCGTGACATAAGGTAGACGCAGCTCGAGATCAGCCATGTGTTCGAGGGCGCTACCGCGTGTCTCCTTCAGGCTCCCGCTCTGGTCCTTGCCGTTGGCGATCTGGGCGGCGGCGCTGCGCTCGGCGTCTCGATAGGCATCGACGGCGCTGGCCGGTCGACCCAGCTTACTATAACAGTGGCCGAGGAGGAGCAGCGCGCTCGGTCCGCTGTGGAGTCGCCGCACTTCTTCGAGCAGAAGCAACGCCTCCGCATAGTGGCTCGACCCGTATGCTTTCAGTGCGCGTCCATACTTTTCCTTCGCGACATCCGACGGTGAGTCTGCCCCTGCTGCGTAGGCTCGTTGGGGCACAACCGCAAACGGAGCCGCGAATGCGAACCCCAAAATGAGCAGGCCGGAACACACGCCCCCCCTCAAATCTCGACGCAGATCTGTCCCCATACCGGTGCCCATGAAAGTAGACCGACCTATAGATTGATCACTATATCGAGAAAAGTACGCTGCTGTCGAGGGGGGACTTGTAGTTTTTGGTCTGCGCATCCACCATCGAGGCAGTGGGGGGCTCAGCAACCCTGATGGCAGTGCATGCATCGATGCCATAAGGGCCGTCGCGGATAGATGAGATGAAACGGCTGGCCTGCCACCGAAAGTGGTAGGCAAATGCCCCACGAAGAAAAAACGCGCTCGATGGCGCAAGGATGGAGGCCAGCCATGAACTTTATCGGTCTAGACGTGCACAAAAAGCAAACTCAAATTTGCGTTCTCGATGAGCAGGGAGAGGTATGTTTTGAGACGCGGGTGCCGACGAGTCGAGCGCATCTAAAGGATGCCGTACTCAACTACAAGGGGGCCAAGGTTCTGCTGGAATCGAGTACTCCCAGCGAGTGGGTGGCGCGGCATTTTGAGTCGATGGGAATGGAGGTCATCGTCGCAGACCCGAACTTTGCGCCGATGTATGCAACGCGGAGCAAGAAGCTCAAGACTGACAAGCGGGACGCGCGGTGTCTGGCACAAGCGTGCAAGCTTGGGGCGTACAAACCGGCGCACCGACTGAGCGATGAGCAGCGACGGGTGCGGATGCAGCTCGACGTGCGGCAGACGCTGGTTGCGACCAGGACGCGGCTCACCAATCAGATCGGAGCGCTGCTGCATGGCCGCGGGTATCGGGTAGCGACGGGGGCTGCCGAGAACTATGCGCGGAGGCTGGAGGCACTCGAACTGCCGTCCGATTTGCGTGAGCAGCTCGGCCCGCTTGTAAAGATGCTAAAGCCGCTGAACGAACAGATCGGCGAGCTGGACCAGCAGCTTGAGCAACGCGCCGATGCAGAGCCCGATGCGCAGAGACTCCAGAGTATTGCAGGAGTCGGACCTGTGACCGCGCTGATGTTCTTGGCCGTTCTCGACGGAGCGAAGCGGTTTGACAATGCGCACTCGGTGATGAGTTACATGGGACTTGTGCCGCGAGAATTTAGCTCTGGAGAAAAGCAAATGCGGGGTCACATCACCAAAGCGGGGGCCTCGCGAGCGCGAGCGCTGCTAAACCCCGTCCAGACTCAAACCCGCAGGAATTCTTCTTGGGGGTTGAGGGAGAGCTTGGGGCGGAGTCGTTTGTGAACGGTAGCGGGCTCGTCGAGTAGTCTGTCCACAAAGGCTGTGATGCGCTCGGCGAGCTGCTGCTCGCTTGGGTGACAGTGCAGATAGGTCAGTTCCTGCCGCAGCCAGGACCAGAGCCGCTCGACGGGCATCAAGTCTGGGCTGTAGGGAGGCAGAAAGCGCAGCTCGATTCCTAGCCGTTCAGCCTCGGCACGGACCAGTCTGGAGTGGTGATAACGGACGTTGTCCCACACTACGATGATGCGACGTGTGGGGTGCTGCTCACGAAGCTTGCGTAGCGCCTCGTTGGTGGTCTCCGCCGTCGCCCACGATGCTGTATGAAGCAGCACAGGGAGGTCACTTCCCAAGGCGTAGAAGCCGAAACAGGACAGCTTCCTGCCACGCTGCGGAGAGTGGGAATTGACGTACAGAGGAACTCCTTTTCGACTCCAGCCCGAGCCGCCGTCTGCCTCCAGATGGATGTGTGCCTCGTCGGAAAACACCAGCAACGGCCCGTCTTCCTGCTGCGATTCCTGTACCAAGCGAGCGAGCTCAAGCACGAACTCCGCACGCTGTTTGGGATCGGCCTTGCCGAGCAAAATGCGGGCGCGCCGCTTAAAGGAATAGCCTGACTGATGGAGCAACTTGCGCAGAGTCTCTCGGGAGACCAGACGTCCAGTGATACTGAGTACCAGAGCGCAGAGGGTGCGGAGGGTCCAGCGAATCGCAGGAGGCCGCGAAGGAGTCTGCTCAGGAGTGGCTTGCGGAGTCGTTACCAGCTCGGTCTGCTTGGTATCTTCTTGGTCTTCCGTTTTGCCGAACGGAACCGGAGGATCGTTGTTTTTTTTGAACGCGTGAAAGAGCGGCCAGGGAACATGATTCCTCGACGACATCGACCAGAAGAGGAGCGAGCGAACAGAGCTGGGAAGGAGTCCCTCCAGAGTGCCTATAGACCAAGGCGGAGGGGCCTCCGATGTTGAAGTCATGAGCCCACTTGAGCACGGTATGATGATCGCGCTGTAACTCGCGACAGACAGTGGCAGCGGAGTCGCCCTGAGCGATGCAGAACATGGCGAGCAAGCGCTCACGAGTCCGTGGGTGAACAGCCACTGTGATGAGCTCGCCAAGCAACGCCAAAGAGAGTGACCAGCGGGTCAGATCGATGCGAATCATGGCGCCTACGTAGGCCGAGCAGAGAGGTCTGTCCAATTTGTTTCAGGAATCATTTAGCGACGAGAAAGTGTCATCGAACACAGCTAGTAACCGTGGTGAACTTTGTGGCGAACAGAGTGCCACCTATGGCGAACAAAACACGGAAAAATGGATCATCTGGTGGTTTGGGAATGGACGGGGGTTAGTGCAAGCAGCGCAGACGATGATGAGAGTGAAGAAGCCGCAGACAGAGGCGCTGTGCAAGTGGGCGGAAGGGATCAAACAGCGTCGAGGAAAGCAAATAGCGGTGGTGGCGCTGGCCAGAAGGCTCACTGGAATCATGTGGGCGATGACGAGGGACAAAACGGAGTATACCCAGAGGCCCATTGGGAGTCCTGTCCAGCGTGTGACAGAGAGTATGCAGAGACAGAAAGCGCAGGCCATACGGACACAAAGAGAAGGACAGGCAGCGTAGGAATTGTGATTTTAATAGACTAGGACAGACGCCGAAAGGAAGCGTAAGCACCCACGAAGCAACGGTTTGTACGAGAAAAGCGAAAAGGAGTCAGAGCGCGTGAACCTCCTGGATCCCGATGGAGGATCGATGGTTAGATTGCGCCTGACTCCCTCCGAATCTCCCCTTGCGCCGGTGAGAAAGACTCACCAACAAAGAGCGCGGACAGAAGGCCGAGCGGACCTCGAACAAACGGAAGCAGACAGAGTGCGAAACAAACCTTCCGGGCCTGAGCATCGAGAAGCGAACAAATAAGGAGCCATTGGGAATGCGCAAAAGGAGCTGAGGAAGAACAGAAGGATATGGGCGATGGAAGCGAGGCGCCCTGCCCACAGGCGATGCGCAGTGGTGCCCCGGTGGGGGCAACCGGACGAACCGCGAGCGCTCGTGAGGGCGCTATCGGTTCGTCCGGTTGCGCCGCGCCTGTGGACAGCGCGCGTGCTAGGGCGACGGCTCTGCCCGCAGACACACTCCGATGCAGCAGAAAGCCAGAAAAAAGTCAAAAAAACCTCTTGCACTATGGGGGCCGTTTCAGAGAAGGAGGTTCAAACGCGGTTTTGGTGCCAAGGCCAGGGAAGTGAGAGCCTGAACCGTGCCTGAGTCGGCGACGGCACCGGACAGTTTAGTCTTAACTGTCGCCGATCTGTGGGGAAAATAACAAACAATTTCTTCT
>WBZX01003385.1_pt1 | contig 10126 bp, 11 predicted proteins | sample 5204211 | NCBI WGS metagenome assembly WBZX01 (sample SAMN12344362, study PRJNA552823) | activated sludge metagenome | biome: Activated sludge suspended growth; feature: Nitrification reactor; material: Wastewater; isolation source: activated sludge from nitrification reactor of wastewater...
CGGCCTCCGGGGGGGGGCGCTGCGGAGACGCGTTGGCGACGGCTGCTGCGGGACGAGAGGGCCAGCGCGCCCCCTGTGTGCCTTGATCTTGCTCAGTCGCGGGGGGCCGCGGGATCCGCTGCGTTGCGGGGCTGGCCGAGGATGTGGTCGCTGTCGAAGGAGAAGAGCTTGCTCTTGCTGAAGGCGTAGCTCTTCCGCGACGGATCGCCGTAGATCGGGTTCATGTCCTGGACCCACCAGACGTCGCCCGAGACGATGGTGTCCTCGGGGCGGCCGGTGCGCTGCGGGAGGCGGAGGATGTACGCGCGCATCCCGTCCCTGTACGTCGCCTGCGACGCCATGCGGATGCGGTTGAAGTAGTCGCTCCAGATCTGGTTATAGCCGTAGCTCTTGGCGTTCGGCAGATCGAAGTCGGGCGGCGCCATCGTGAACGGATCGATGTGGCGGCCGTCTTTCGTGAGCGCGTCGACGACGATCGTGCCGTCGTCCATCACGGGGTTGGGCGAGAACATGAACCAGCCCTGGAGGAAGCGGAGCTTCAGCGTCAGCAGGCGAAAGAGCTCCGGCTGCATCGGGATGCGCCACCCGCGGCTCTGGAGCCACTCGGCCCTGTTGGTCTCGGCGATGAGCTGGTACCAGCGATCGCGCGTCGACCAGAGCTCCACGATGCCCTGGTTGATGGCCGCGGCGAAGCAGAGGAAGATCACGCCCTCGCGCAGCCCCGCGCGCACGCGCCGCCACCGGGCGCCGAGCGGGGAGGGGCCGCTCTCCGCGGGGACGGACGCCGCGTGCTTCACGCCGAAGAACCGCGCCGGGAAGCCGGTCTCGCAGATGCGGATCCCGAGATCGAGGAAGCCCGACAAGATCGGCGCGCGCAGGAGCCACGCGATCGTCGGGCCGAGCGGGAGCGCCGCGAGGATCTCGGCCCAGCCCGCGGCGCCTCCGGTCCTCGCGCTCCTGGGGCCGCGCACGGCGATGCCGGTCGGGAGGGCGGGCGCCTCCTTGAACGTGAGCAGCTCGAAGCGATCGAGCCGCGCCAGCGCGCGCGCCGCGTAGAGCGCGCCCGCCGACGTCGGATCGAAGAGCACCGTGCGCGCGCGGCGCTCGCGGCGCATCGCGAAGATGGCGTCGTCCCAGTCCTCGGCGCTGAAGAAGAGGGTGGCCGCGACGCACAGCGCCCACGCGAAGGGGCCCAGCACGAACACGGAGCCGAAGCCGATGTGCAGCACGAAGATGAGCACCGCGCCCGTCATCCGCGCCCACCTCTTGGCGAGCGGCGACAGCATGCAGAAGGGCAGCGCCGCCTCGCAGCCGATCACGAACTTCGTCATCAGCCACGTCCCCCAGAACGGGATCGCGTCCCGCACCTTGCCGACGATCGGCGTGACCATCCTGTCGACGTAGATGACGTAGTGGACGGCGGTGAAGTCCTTGCGCCAGCCCGGCCCCGTCTTGTGCAGGACGTTGAAGAAGTAGATCGCCGCGAGCTGCACGCAGAGCACGAGGCCGACGAGCGAGACGTGCGGGGCGAGCCGCTCTTCGGGGACGAGATCGCCGCGATCGTTCAGGGCGGCCGCGGTCGTCTCGCGCTTGCGGCGCATCGACTCCTGCCACGCGTCGACGGAGAAGCGATCGCCCATCGGGAGGAACGCGGTCCACAGCGCGACGAGGTTGTAGACGACGTAGCCGCCGTTCTCGATGATGAGGACGCGCCCGTCCAGGCCCGTCACCCAGACGATGGTGAGCACCTGCGCGAGCTTGGTCTTGTAGCCGACGAGCACGCACGCGAACGTCACGAACATCAGCGCCCAGAGCACGACGAGCTCCGGCGGCGTCACGAAGCCGTTCACGATCGTGAACGCGCCCTGCACCCCCGGGTGCGCGAGGTTGAAGGGCGCGGGCAGCACGCCCGTCGTCGCGAACATCGCCATCCAGTCCGGCGTGCGGCGGAGCAGATCCGCCAGCAGGAGGAAGCCGAACAGGATGCGGGTGAAGCCGAGCGTGCGGCGATCGAACGTGAGGTACGCGTCGCGGATCAGCTCGCGGTACGTGGGCCCCTCGACGAAGAGGTGCCGCATCCAGGCCGCGAAGCCCCGCGGCTCGCCGGTCGCGTCGGGTCCGGCGGTGACGTCGTCGTCGTCTTCGTCGTCGCGGGCGGGCTCGGTGCCGTCGTCCTTCTCGCTCATCGCCGCCGTCCTCGTGCGCGTCGAGATCCGTACCGCGCCTCCCGTTCGGATACACCCGCTTGCGGCGTGACGGGAAGCTCGCTACCCCGAAAGCATGGACGAAGGCGAGGAGAGCCCGGTCCCCTTCGGGACGCTGCGCCCCTCGGAGCGCCGGGCGCTCATCGGGTGCGCGTTCGCTGCCGGCTGCATTTGCCTGATGCCGAAGGAGCTGGCGGGCGCGGCAATCGCGTTCGCGCTGTCCGGCCTCCTGGGCGCGTGGCACCTCTGGAAATCCGGGGTGGAGCGGAGGGCCGAGGAGAGAGCGGCCGGCGCGGCGGAGGCCGCCGCGACGTCACACGGGCAGGACGACTGACAGCTCGCTTCCCGCGTCGAGGCGGCTCTCCACGTCGATGCGGCCCCCGTGATCGCCGACGATCCCGAACGAGACGGCGAGCCCGAGGCCGGTCCCCTCGCCGATGTCCTTCGTCGTGAAGAACGGGTCGAAGATGTGCGGGAGATCGGCCGGGGCGATGCCGCTGCCCTGGTCCTTCACGGCGAGGTAGGCCACCTTCGCCGGCTTGCCGTCGGGTCCGGCGTCGATCCGGCTCCCCACGGCCACGCGCACGGAGGCCCCTCTGGGGCTGGCCTGGATCGCGTTCATCAGGAGGTTGGCGACGACCTGCTCCATCTCGCCGATGTTGACCTCGGCCCAGACAGCGTCGCTCGGCTCGTCCACGGCGACGCCGATTTGCCGCGATTTGGCGGCCGGCGCGACGAGCTGCGCGGCGTCCCTCGCGACGATCCGGAGATCCGTGCGGGCGCGCGAGGTGGCGCCGCGGCGGCCGAAGTGGAGGAGCTGGCGGATGATGACGGAGATCCGATCCGCCTGCTTGAGGATGCTCTCGGCCGACGCGATGATCTGTTCTCCCTTGGCTTCGCGGCTCCGGATGAGCTCGGCGCGGACCATCAGCACGTTGAGCGGCGTGCCCAGCTCGTGCGCGACGCCGGCCGCGAGCTTGCCGAGGGTGCTCAGGCGCTCGGCGTGGCGGAGCTGCTCCGTCGTGCTCACGAGCTTGGTGCGCGTCTCCTGGACGCGGGCGCGCAGCTCGATGACGAAGAAGGCGAAGATCACGAACGCGACGGCCTCTGCCAGGGTGTTCCAGGCGATGTTCAGCGAGCCGAGGCGCGGCGTGCTCGCGTGCAGCATCCCCGCGAGCCGGGCGGCGACACACACGGTGATGACGACCGAAGCGCCCGTCCAGCGGCGGAACCAGCACGCGATGAAGATGGGGATCTGGTAGAGAAAATTGACGGTGATGTCGGCGCCCGTCACGTGGTCGGCCCAGCCGAACCCCACCGCGACGATCGTCGCGATCGGGACGGCGTTGTGCTCGTCGAGGTGGCGGGACAGGGCTTTTCCCCAGCGGAGCGGCAGCTGGATGGACCGATCGAGGGGCGCTGTCGCGCTCATTTCAGGCCCTCCTCCGAGGGAGGGAGAGGCCCGCTCCTGTGCGGGAGCGCGAGCGCCACGATCCGCCGCAGCGAGTCGATGCGGAAGGGCTTGGGCAAGAGGACGGCGTGCAGAGCCGAGATCTCCGCACGGAGCGCTCGGGAAGGATACGCGCTGATCATCACCACGGGGATGGGCCAGCGCGTGCCGCGGAGCTTGCGGGTGAGCGCCAGTCCGTCCACGTCCGGCATCCGGACGTCGGTGAGGAGGAGATCGACAGGGTTGTTCGTCCACTCGTGAGCAGAGAGCTGCTCGATGCGACTGGCCGCCTCCGCGCCGGAGGAGGCCTCGACGACCTCGTACCCTTCGCCGGTGAGGGCGGCCACGAGGATCTCCCGCATGTCCGGATCGTCATCGACCACGAGGATCCGCGCGCGCTGCCGGAGGATCGCCCGGGGCGACGTGCGCTCCGTCGGCGGACACTCCTCCTCGTCCAGGGTGATCGGCGGTGTCATCAGCATCGAAAACGAGCCTCCGCGGTGCATCGACGCAAGCGGCGTGCCCCCCCGTCGCGCCCCCGCAAACGAGCGAAAGCAGCTGTCCCGGGACCGCGGCGCGATGGGCGAAAACGCCCCACGATGATGCGAAGTGCAACAGCGGGGAGGCGCGCCCGGGGCTCGGGAAGTGATTCATGGGCAGAGGGCCGGAGCGCTCCATTTTCCGGGCGCCTCACTCGGCGCGTGATATAGCCGCTCCCGGTGATAGGCTTTTTCAAGCGCATTTCTCGATCCACGCGGGGCCTCGCCGCGGGTGCGCTCGTCTGGGCCGTCCTCGCCGTCTCGGTCCTCTTCGCCGGCTCTCTGGCGAGCTTCCGGGGCGCGCAGCTCGCCGCGGACCTCCGCGCCGCCGAGGTGCACGCCCGCGCCGAGGATCCCGGACCGAGCCACACCGTCGAGCTGCGCCGCGATCGGCGCGCTGCGACAGGCGTGCTCCCGCATGCCAAGCGCCGCGCCGCGCCCGCGCGGGTGGCCGTCCTCGCGGCCGCGCTCCCCGTGGCGTGGCCGCTCGCCGCGCCGGTCCCCCGCACCGCCTCCCTGCCCTCTCCCGCGCCTCGGGCCGGCCTCCGCGGGAGGCCCCCTCTCACCGGCCCTCGCACGGCCGCCGAGCGCTGCGCCGCCCTGCAAGTCCACCGCTGTTGATCTCCCCTGTCGCGTCTCGTCGCCGGTCCGCGTCCGGACCCTGGATCCACGCTCGACAGATGGAGATTTCATGGGCCACAAGAACTGTACGCCCGGCGGGGCACCCCCCTCGTCCGGCCTGAGGGTGCGCGCGTCCGGCGACGCGCGCGGGGCTTCGATCGGCGCGCGGCGCGCGCTCTCGCGGGAGGTCGCGTGGTGAGCGCCGAGACCATCGGATCGCCGCTCCTCTGGGGGGCCTTCACCGTCTTCATCGTGACGATGCTGATCCTCGATCTCTTCGTCTTCCACAGGAAGACAAGGGAGGTCACGCTCCGCGAGTCGCTGCTCGGCACCGCGCTCTGGATCGGGCTCGCGCTCGTCTTCAACGCGGGCGTCTATCACTGGTTCGGGCGCGAGCGAGCGCTGGAGTTCCTCTCCGGGTACGTCATCGAAAAGGCGCTCTCGGTCGACAACCTCTTCGTCTTCCTCGTCGTCTTCGCGTACTTCTCCGTCCCGGCGGATCTCAAGCAAAAGGTCCTCCAGTGGGGCATCCTGAGCGCGATCGTCCTCCGCGCCGTCTTCATCTTCGCGGGCTCCGCCCTGCTGACGCACTTTCACTGGGTCACCTACGTGTTCGGCGGGTTCCTCGTCCTCACGGGCGTGAAGCTCCTCGTCCAGAAGGAGCAGGAGCTCCACCCGGAGAAGAACCCCGTCCTGCGCCTGTTCCGCCGGTTCATGCCGGTCCTCGCCGAGTTCCGGGGCAGCCGCTTCTTCGTCCTGCACAACGGCAAGCGGCACGCGACGGCCCTCTTCATGGTGCTCCTCGTCATCGAGGCGACGGACATCGTCTTCGCCGTCGACTCCATCCCTGCCGTGTTCGCCGTCACGCCGGACCCGTTCATCGTCTACACGTCGAACATCTTCGCGATCCTGGGCCTGCGCTCGCTCTTCTTCGCGCTCGCCGGCGTCATGGGCCGGTTCCACTACCTCAAGGTGGGGCTCGCGCTCGTGCTCGCCTTCGTCGGCCTCAAGATGCTCATCGCGAGCGTCTACAAGATCCCCGTCGGCCTCGCGCTCGGCGCCATCGCGGCGCTCCTCATCGGCTCGGTCGTGGCGTCGCTCGTCTTCCCACCCGCCAAGAAACCGCCGCTCGAAGGGGACGTCCTCGTCCCGGGACAGGACGCTTCGTGACCCTCACCAGCAGGTCAGCGCGCCCTCGAACAGCGCGCGGAGATCGGCTGTCGTGACGGCGCGAGGGGCGTTGTCGCACAGGCGCTTTTGCAGCGCCGCGCGCTCGGCGAGCCCCTCCAGATCCCCCCTCCCGTAGCCCACCCCGGAGATCCCGTTCGGGACGTCCGCCGCCCGCATCAGCCCCGCGAGGTGCTCGGCGAGGATCCGCCCGGCGTCCTCCGGGGCGGCGCCGCGGACGTCCGCGCCGAGCAGCGCCGCCGCCGTGAGGTGCCTGTCCGCGCAAGCGCTCGCCGTCCAGCGAAACACGCTCGGCGCGCTCACCACCACCGAGACGCCGTGCGGCACCATGGGCTCGTCGTCGGGGTATCCAGGCATCCTGAAGTCGCGCACGAGCCCCGCCACGGCGTACGCCATCGCGTGGGGCAGGTGGACTCCCGCGTTGCCAAACGCGATGCCCGCGAGCGTCGCCGCCCACGAGAGCCTCTCCCGCGCCTCCGTGTCGGAGGCGTCCCGGACCGCCCGAACGAGGTGCTCTCCGCCGAGCGAGAGGGCCTCTCGACTGCCAAGATCACTCCATGCATTCCGGCCCTGGGAGAGGGGCCGCTGCGAGGGGTTCTCGGGCCGCGCGCGCGACGAGAAAGGGCGCGCCGTGAACGACTCCAGCGCATGGCACAGCACGTCGAAGCCGCTCGCCGCGACGACGCTCCCCGGCAGCGTCTCGGTGCACGCGGGATCCACGAGCGCGAGCGACGGCCGCAGCCGCCGCGACACGATGCCTGTCTTCGTCGCGAGCGCGAGCACGTCGCACACGGCGATCGCCGTCGTCTCGCTGCCGGTACCGCACGTCGTCGGGCACGCGACGTGCGGCGGGAGCGCGCCGGGCACAGCGCGGCCCTCGCCGATCGGCGCGTTCACGTAGGCCAGGAACGGCGCGGGGTACGTCGCGTAGAGCGCCGCCGCCTTGCACGTGTCGATCACCGAGCCGCCGCCCACAGAGACGTAGCCGTCGAAGCGCCCCTCCTTCGCGAAAGCCGCGGCCTCGAGGAACGAAGCGTCCGTCGGCTCCACCTTCACGCTGTCGTAGACGGCGACGTCGGCCCCGGCCTCCGCGAGCGATCGGCGCGCGATCTCCACGAACGGGAGCGCGGCGACGCGCCTGTCCGTGAAGAGCGCGACGCGCTTCATCCCGAGGGAGCGCGCGTGGGAGCCCACCTCCGCGAGGGCGCCGCGACCGAAGACGATCGCCGAAGCATCGACGGAGAACGCCGTCTCGTGATCCACCTGGGCGAGGCCGTGCGCGCAGCTCATGGCACGTGGCAGTCAAGCAAATCGGCGCCTGTTCGCCCAGGTCTTCCGCGCCTCCCCGCGCGCCTCACGGCTCCCTCTCCCTCCCACGCCCGGGCTCTGCTATCCCGGTTTTCATGAAGCGGTACAAAGCTGCCGTCATCGGTGGCAGCGGATACGGCGCGTCGGAGATCATTCGCCGCCTCCTGCTCCACCCCGATGTCGAGCTCGTCAAGGTCGCGTCCATCGACTACGTCGGTGAGAACGTCGCGTCCGCCCACCCGAACCTGGAGGGGCTCACCGACCTCGTCTTCCAGAACCTCCCGCCCGAAGAAGCCGCCGCCGGGATGGACGTCGTCTTCCTCGGGCTCCCCCACAAGATCGCCGCGACGGTCGTGCCGAAGATCGTCGGCAAGGGCGCGCGGATCATCGATCTCTCCGGCGACTTCCGGCTGAAGAACGTCGCGCAGTACGAGAAGTACTACGGCGGCACGCACCCGTGCCCGGAGCTCCTCCCGCGCGCCGTGTACGGCCTCCCCGAGATCAACCGCGACGCCATCCGCACGGCGGAGCTCGTCGCCTCGCCCGGGTGCTTCGCCACGACGATCGCTCTCGGGCTGCTCCCGCTCGCGAAGGCCGGCTGGCTCAAGGGCGCCGTGGACACCGTCGGCATCACCGGATCGAGCGGGTCCGGCGCGGCGCCGCAGGCGGGGACGCACCACCCCGTGCGCGCGGTGAACCTGCGGACGTACAAGCCTCTTCACCACCAGCACATCCCGGAGATCGCGGAGACGCTGACGGGCGCGGGCGCGACCGACTTCGCGCTCCACTTCGTCCCCGTGAGCGCGCCGCTCTCGCGCGGCATCTTCGTCACGTCGTTCGCGAGGGTGGACGCGTCGGTGTCCAAGGAGCGCATCGCGGAGGCCTTCGCGCAGGCGTACGCGGGCGAGCCCTTCGTGCGCGTGCCCAGGAAGCGCCTGCCCGAGGTGGTCGCGGTGAGCGGCTCCAACTACGCGGAGGTCGCGTTCGAATACGGGCCTGTCGAGGGCGGCCTCCGCACGATCGCGTGCTTCTCGGCGACCGACAACCTCATCAAGGGCGGCGCCGGTCAAGCCGTGCAGTCGATGAACATCGTCCTCGGTCTCGACGAGAAGACGTCGATCGCCGACCCCGGGGGGTACCCGTGAGCAGCGAGGACGATCTCCCTTCGAGCCGGCGGACGTTTCGCACGCTGAAGACGCTCGCGAGCGAGGCGGCGCGCCCCGAGCTCTATGTCATCAAGCTGGGCGGCGAGGTGATCGCGGGGCCCGACTGCGCCGTCATCACGCGCGACATCGGCGCCCTCGTGGAGGCCGGCGCGCGCGTCGTGATCGTCCACGGCGGCGGCCCGCAGGCCACCAAGCTCCAGGAGGCCCTCGGCCAGAAACCCGTGCAAATCGCCGGGCGGCGCGTCACGGACGCCGACGCGCTCGACGTCATGAAGATGGTCGTCGCGGGCAAGCTCAACGTCGATCTGTGCGCCGCGCTCCTCGCCGCGGGCGCGCTCCCGATCGGCCTCCACGGCGCGAGCGCGTGCGTGATCGAGGCCGAGAAGAGGCCGCCGCGCGTGTACTCCGGGGCCGGCCCCGATCCCGTGGATCTCGGCTTCGTCGGCGACGTCACCACCGTCCGCCACGAGCTCGTCGATCTGCTCCTCTCCAAGGGCTACACGCCTGTCCTCGCGTGCCTCGGCGCGAACAAGCAAGGGCAGGTGTTCAACATCAACGCGGACATCGTCGCGAACCGCGTCGCCGCGGAGCTGCGCGCGGACGGCCTCATCCTCGTGAGCGACGTACCGGGCGTGCTCCGCGACGTGAAGGATCCGGCGTCCCGCATCCGCTCGATCACGATGAAAGAGGGGCGCGCGCTCATCACGGAGGGCACCGTCACGAAGGGCATGATCGTGAAGCTGGAAGAGTCGTTCTCGGCCCTCGTGGCCGGCGTGCGGCGCATCCACATCGTCGGCAAGCTCTCGCCCGGCGACCTCACCCGCGAGGCCCGCACGCCGGGCTCCGTGGGCACTGTCTTGCTCCCCTGAGACAACCTATTTGGGGCAGGGGGCGCCGGCCTCGACCCAGCGCTTCACGTGCGTCATCAGCGCGTCGTGCGTGAGGGGCGGCACCGTCCGCCCCGCGCCGGGGCTCCACGCCCACAGCACGAGCGCGTCGTGGTCCATGTGATCGCGGAGGGCCTCGGGGGAGCGGCCGCCGTTCTTCTTCGGGTCCTTGAGGCGCGCGCAGAGCTCCGCGGGCGTGAGGCCCTCGAACACCATCGGCGTGTCGGCGGGGGGCATTCGCCACCCGGGGACGCCCGGCGGCGCGTGCTCCGCCTCCTGGTTCTCGCTGCGGTGGCACGTCGTGCAGCCGAGCCCCGACGCGACGCTCACGCGCGACACGTTCATCGAGTGCGGGCTCGCCGTGTCACCGTGGAGCGGCGCGTCCCCCGAAGGGTGGCAGTTCCGGCACCTCGGAGATTGAAGCACTCTCGCGATCTCGACGAAGTGCCGCGCGCCGTCCTCCTCGGAGACCTTCGTCGGCTCGTCCGCGACGCCGAGCCGCGCCGCGCCCGTGAACGCGACGGCCACGCCGGCGAGGGCGAGCGCGGCCGCTGCGAAGGCGAGGGGGGCGCGCCTTCTTCGTACGGCGCGCCGCGCGCCTTCTCCGTACGGCGCGCGCCGCAGAGGCTGGCTCGTCCACCAGCCCGTCGTCCGCGTCTCCGGGGACCTCGTCACAGGGCTCATCGGGCACCTCGGAGGGCGACGTCGAAGGGCATCGATCGCACGGGTTTTCCCGTGGCTGCGAGGATCGCGTTGGCCACCG
>WBZX01003387.1_pt1 | contig 10119 bp, 8 predicted proteins | sample 5204211 | NCBI WGS metagenome assembly WBZX01 (sample SAMN12344362, study PRJNA552823) | activated sludge metagenome | biome: Activated sludge suspended growth; feature: Nitrification reactor; material: Wastewater; isolation source: activated sludge from nitrification reactor of wastewater treatment...
CCGTACCCGGACTCATCGGCAACGTGAACAACGGCCAGGACTTGTTGACACCAAACGCTTCCGTCTTGTCCGGTCGAGGCGATGTAAGTGCACGGCGGTACCAGGATTCGACAACCAGCCTGACAACCCAGATCCGAACGTCCACCAATCGAGCCTGCGCCCGCAGGCGCAGTTCGCCCTGGATATCACCCTCGCGAAACCCCCTACCGATCAGCAGGCGTGGACCTTCCGGGGCCTTGTCATCGCCATACGAGGGCACCGGGAACCAGCCCTTGGCAATGCCGCCGGCCAGCACTTGAAATGAGTTCAAGCGCTGCACGTCTCTGGGCAGCGCCACGTTGACGGTGTAGCGCTGGATGACCCTGGTCTGCACCTCTGGCCGGAGAAACTCCACCGTTCGGAACAGGAAGAGCGTCGTCAGCGCAGCATTGAGGACGAACCAGGCGGTGTCGATTGCCGCCCAGCCAGGAAGCCATGCCGTTCCCCACGTACTCAACATCAGGTACTGGACGCCCATCACGACAACCAAGCCTAGCGAGGACAGACCCGCTGCAAGCCCGCCTGAATCGAGCATGTAGAGGTGAATGAAGGCTTCCGCTGCCGGCCGGCGTTGCAGGTAGACGGCAACGAAAGAGATCACGATCGGGTAGACCAGAGCTGCCAGCGTCGCCTGGATGGTCCACACAGTAGAGAAGTGCGTCAGTTGTTCCGCGGCCGGCCAATTGAACCAGGCGGGGGTGAACCAGTCCTGCGGGAGCACTGCCGCCAACACCAGCAGCGCGATCTGCAAAGCCAGCAGCGAGAAGGCAAGCCGCAAGGGATGCTCGCCAGCGAACAGCAGATCCCGCTCCAATTTGGACAGGGCAAGGCGGCGCCTCTGGATGTTCTGCGCGAACCACGCGGCCTCGTCGCGACGCGCGACCGTGCGGACGGACCATGGTGTCCGCAACAGGGCTCTGACTAAGCAAAACGCACATTCCAAGGTCATTTATGAGTTCTTTGTGGCAATCGGTCAATAATTCTAAAGTCATTATGAGCATTTTGGTCGAACCACAGGCGGCCGGCTATTTTTCGTGAATGCTCACTCGTCGTCCAAAGAGGCCAGTCACGCTCAGACGCAATTCTGTCCGCCATCCCCAAAAAGCAGACTTCTCTGCGACCAACTCGGCCAGCCCTGTCTCATTGACGCAATACACGGCGAATACGTGCTTGGCGAGACCGGTCCAGATAGTTTGTGTAAGTGCTCTTGGCCGCTCCATATCGGCCTGGTCAACTAGACGGGCTGTGATTCCGCTATGTGACGTAACCGGCAGCGCTTGGCACCCACTTCCTCACGTAGGAACCACTCGATCATGCCTTGGCGATACGGTCTCTCAGCCATCTATGGACCCGCCGCTGGCGTTTGATGTCACCAAGCCCATCCAGAACCGATGCAGGCAAGAGCGCCTCTTCGACGGCGAAGAGGCGACGCACCGGGTGTCCTTCGGCGAAGAGATCAAGGATTGCTTGGGCGGCCCCGGGATCGCGATCATGGAGGATATAGGCGCCGAGAACGGCGAGAGACCGATCTGCGTTCGAATGGGCCATGCGCTCGCAAAGTGCGATAGCGGTTTCGAGCGAGGCATGGTGACAAACCAGCACGACCGCCGACGTCGCGAGTGCTGCACCAAACTTCATGATTCGCTCCGCCGTGAACGGCGCCAGCAACTCAGGTTCGATCGTATCCGCAACTCCCAAGGCGTCGAGAGCATCTAGCCGAAGCCATCCCCGGTCTCGGTCTCTGACCATCGCATCGATCTTCTCCCGAATGGCGGGTGAGCCGTGGCTGGCCGCGACGCACAGACACTCTTGGCCGAGCGCCCGATCCGGGGTGCTCGTCGCGAGCTGGATGAGCTGATCGCTGATGTGGTCGGACAATGGGGCGTATGTGGCCAGCGCTTTCACCGCCTCCCGCGCGATCGGAAAGGAGTCGGGCTCGTTATACGATGGGTCGGCATCGGACCATGTGTCCCCCGTCAGGCAGAGCAGCACGGGGAGGTGCTCCAGATGGGGCTTCGCCACGAGTGCACGCACCAAAGCCTGACGGACCCGGCGCCCCGGATCGGCCGACAATCTAAGGAGATCGGCAGAGAAAGGTGCATTAGCCTGGCCTGCAAGGAACTCGAGCGCGACGACGCGCGCATTGGCTCGGGGATGCTGAAGGGCCATCGCGATCGCTTCCTCATCCTCGATCGCGACCGCAGCGGAGGCGGCCGCCTCGGCGAGGTCCTTATCTGCGGTCTCCCTCAACCAGCGTCGGATCGGTTCGGTCGGAGCCCCCCCCGCTTTGATCAGGAGCGGGAGAACTTTGGAAAGAATGTGAGGCGGTACGGTCTCGGCCGCCTGCTGGAGAATCTCTACAGCCTGAGCGCTGAGCGGGGCGGCGCTTGAGGTGCCGTGAAGCAGTGCCCAACCAATTTTGCGATAGAGGGGATCTAGCGTCTTTATTGGGCGTCGCCACCCAGTTTGCCGGATCGGCGAATAGCGACTGTGCGCGCTAATCAGGTCGCAGAGGAAGGCTATACGAGCAGATGTCGGTGACCCATCGAACGCCTCAGCGAGAAGGGTTCGATCAACCGATATCGCGCAGGCCATCGCGGCACAGCGACCGTTTTGAGCTGGGATGCCATTGCAGAGTGCTTGCTTGAGCTTCTCACGGAAATCCGGGTGCCAATGTTGGTACAAAGCGTCCCACGCTTCGTCCTCATTCCCGCCTGCTTGGGCGGCGGCAAACATCGCCCTCAACTCTTCAGGGCTGGGCGGTGTGGCCGCATCAGTGTTCTGAATCGCTCGCGCCCAATAGTAACCAAACTCAGAGACGCGATTGTGTTCGGCCAATGCCTTCCAATTGCCAGCGGCACGTACGGCTTTGATATAGAGGTCAGCGATGATGCCGGACGCGTAGCCATCGTCGTCTATGCCGGAGGTCCAATATTCCTCGAACCCATAGTCGCACTCGCCATCGTCGATGACACGCCACCTTTCGGCATCCTCCGCCAGCTTGGCGTTATCGCGAGCAAGATCGTCAAGTACCTCCTCGAACACCGCCTCGAAGGCGGGTAGATCGCGGAGCGCGCCGGTTACGACAGCCTCGATGTTCGGCTCATGACCCATACCCACAAGACGACGCGCAGCGTAGACATAGGCGTCCTCAAGCCCCGTCGCGATGCGGTCGAGCGCGACCGGAAATCCGGCTCCGTAGGATCCGCGTTCATCGGAAAGTTGGCCGCGAACGAAACGCTCGGCGATCGGAAAGGAACGCGGATCCTGGGAGATCCGCTCGTACCATGCGTCGGAGAAGGCGGGGGCCTTCCACTGTTCGATGAAGAATGCCGCACCGCGCTGGACGCTGGTCAGTAGCCAGCGGGCGAGCTCCGACGGATTAGATGTTGCACTACCGACATCGCTTGCGAGCTGGAGAAGCTTGGGAAAGTCCGCGCCAGGGTCGATCAGGGCCGCCTCGAGCCAGCCATCGATTCGGGTTTGGGCTGCGGCAGGAACTTCAAAGGTGAACGTACCGCCTTCGATCCCGGCGACAAGCCGGCGCCCTTCGTCGATCAGTCGCGCAGCCGTTTCCATGCCCCATTCAGCATACGGTTGCGGGAGGGATGTGAGCGCGATCAGTAGAGTCGCAAAGGCCGACTCATGGCGAAACCAGTTTTCCTTCAGATGTTTCTCGAAACCCGCACGCACGCTCGGATGTGCGAAGGCGACCGAAGTGGTCGGCTGACGCAGATGACGCGCGGCGATCATCGTGTCGATCAGCTTGTCGAGATTGATTGCGAGTCCTGGCGCGGCGATGCGCAAGGACCGCATCAGCGCGACGAGCGTCATGCGGTCGAACGATCCTCGTGTCGCCAGCACGCCCCAAATGATGGCGGATTGGCCGGTCGTGTCCGAATGGGTCAGATAGCGGTCAACCGCTCCTTCGACCGCATCCCGATGCGCGACACCAACAAGGCGATGCAGCCATTGCCCGTCATTCTCGCCCTCGCAGCGACCGGACAGGATGTTGGCGAAGAACAGGTCAAGCTCGAGCGGCTTTTCCAGCACGCGCAGGACATCTGGCCTGAAGCTGAGCGCCTTCGACTGAAGGTGAGGTGGGAGGATATCCATCCGCTTGTCGTAGATTTCGGCGAGCTGGCCGTTGAGATAGTGATCGGCTTCAAGCTCGATCGACCAAGGCGCGAGTCCTTCGAGGGCGTGCGCGCCGCTCAACATATCGCTCCGGGACGTCACGACGAACTGGTTATCGGGATGGGCATCGCGCAGCATTCGCGGAAGCTGCTCCGTCCACGTTTCTGAGCCAATTCGTAGGCTGTTCTGCCCCCATGGATCTTCGAGATAGAAGAGCTTCGGCCCGGTCTGTATGATCTGCCGGATACTCGATGGGTCGCTGTTCGGATTGACTACAACTATATCGAGTGCGCCGTTGCGCTTGCGCGCCTGATCGCACAGCGCGCGTGCAGCTAGCGTCTTGCCCGTGCCGGATGATCCGGCAATCACGACCGCGTTCTTCTTCTCGATCTGACGGATCATGTCGGGGAAGTTTGTCGGCTCGACGAAGGCGTCGAGTTCCGCGACACTTGCCAGGAATCCGCCATGGCCACGGATCGTGCCGAGCAAATCGTTATAGGCCCAGACCCCCGGCGAGGTGCCGCGCATTCGGGCCTTGGCTTCCTCCCGAAGCGTAGCGAGGCACGTTCCTTGCCGATCTTTGGGCACTCGCAGAATAGTGGTCAGGATATGTTCGATCTCATATTCGAGGAGCTTCGGCGTCAGGCCGGCATAAATTGCGATGCGTCCATCCGGCGCGTCGGGCAGGATCTCGCGTAGCGATTCCGGAAAATCGTCATGCCCTGGCTGCTCCTCGAAATCCCCGACCAGGAGATTCCGAGCCACGCCCGAGACATCAGCATTCGTCACCAAGAGATAGCGAACATCGGGATCAACCAAATGGTCCTTAGCCGGCGTACGTCGTTTTCCATGCTTGAGCAGCCGCTCGAACGCGTCGACCGACCAGGGATCACCGCGGCGCAGCTTTACCTGCATGATGATCCGGGTAGCAACGCCTAATTGCGCCATCGCTTCGACATGACCGGGATCGTCTTCCTCGAGCTCCACCTCGATATCGTCAGCATTCGCCGGCTCGATCGTAATGCGTGACGCCGATTTGGTCACAAAGAGGATACGCAAGGCCGCAAAGATCGAGACATCGAGCTGATAGTCATAGCCCGCGAGAGCGGCAGAAGCTCCAGTATTAGTCCCCTGGGCGCGGGCTGTATTGGCTGGCTTGGTCATTGGCGCACATTAGACCAGTTCGGGCAATGGAAGTCAGTATAGAGAATGCCAGCGACGTTGATCTCGGAATACCTATCGACTGAGCCCCTGAACGTCTGGTGTCCAAGAAGGTACTGCGGACCTAAGCGGTCGGGTACCTGAACGTCGGCAATGGCACCGACCAACAGTCTGTTGCCACTCGCATGAGGCCGGAACTCGGCCTCAACAGTCATTCGAGGATCGCTGCCTGAGCGGCAGCAACCTCGCGCATTGCCGCCCTTCAATAATTGCCAGACGTTAGCGGTTCATGCCACAGCCCGCAGGCGGAAAGCGCCAGAAAATATGGATGCGGAAAGCTGATGACACGATAGATGCAATTCGCGGGCAATGGTTGCCTGACGCTGTCTTCATGATCGCAAGGTTCCGTTGTCTCATATCCACGAAACATCAAATATCGGCGGGCGACCTTGAATGCCAAGCCGCCATGTGGTCCGAGAAAAGCAATCGGCACCTCCGCCTCTATGATCGACGGTGTCCCGATGGAACGCAAAACCGCCGCTGTCTCCGGATGCCGATTATGTGAGTTATAGAGCGCTTCGCCACCCCAGAACCGAAGCAGACTGCCAATACCTCCTTCGCCGGCAAGGCGTGGTGGGAAAAAGCAGAACCAAATCATGCCGGCCCTGTTGGGCTCGTGGGCCTGGTTCTTGGACCTGAGCCGCTCGGCCATGCCAGCAGTCAGAAGCCCTTCCTCGGCCACGGTATTGATGCGGCGGGCCAACATCCCCGTGTCTGGCAACTGCATACCGTCGGCGACAATTGCAGCGATCTCTCTGTCTGTCAGGCGCGTACAGTGCCAACCGACGATGGCGTAGGGCTGCAATACGTCGATCAGTCCGTATATGGCCCGGTCGTAGGTTGCGGCGTCGACGCGTAAAGGACCATTCGCCCAATCGAGAAAGACATCGTGGTGTGCATCCAAATAGGCCAGCAACGGTGTTGGCCACATCGACACTGACTCAAGGTCGACGACGGTGCGCGAGATGACATCCTGCGTACCTTGTTCCATCATTTCGTATATAAGCTGATGCGTCCCGGCTTCAGACGATGACGACTGGCCTGCGCTAGGTTTACGGTGTCCTTTACAAAATCGAGCCGCGCCACGGCTGTGTGATAGCTACGAAACGCCTCGTTAAGTGCATCATCGGTAACTTCTGGCGAAACCTGATTATCCTCTCCCTCAGATAGCGGCACATCCGCCAACGACAAGCCGCGCGCAGCGAGGAACGTCGTGACGATAACTTCGAATGTCATCGGTGGACGATGGTCCATGTGGCCATCGTCACGCGCTAGCCGCTCACCAGTTACGGCACAGGAAACACGCCCATCAGTGTCCAAATGGGCGGCAAAGAACGCGTCCCGCGCCCGATAGAGGTCGAACCGTACTGCGCGTCGAAACGCTCGACAGACCTCTTGCTTTCGGCTCGGCGCGCGTTGAGCGATGCAATGCGGATACGAAAAGTCCGTGCCGCTCCCATCGGTGCGGATGATCCGGAAGCACTGCGTCCCGTGCTCAGTCATCATGACCTGGAAGTGGCTGACTCCGCTGCCCACCTTGGCGGCATATTCGGTATGACGTTCGAGAAGCGCAGCAACATCGAGAGCGTCCTCATCGCTGACCCGTTCACCGGGCCGGTAGCGATTCAGCATGGCCTTGAAGAAATCCGTGGCGTCGCCTTGCTTCTCAAAGTTGCGCGTCGCCAAATCGACAGGTTTCGATCGCCCCATTTACGCTACCTCCGCCGGCGCGACTGCCTTGAACTCGAACTGCGCCTCGCAACCGTCATGCGCGCAGACCGGCTTCTTGAGGGCGAACGGCCGCTGGAACTTCATGCGGCCGCATTTCGGGCAAGTGAACTTGCCCCTGAAATCCTTAAACTCTTCCCAGCGTGCTTTCTCGTCTCCGATTGAGCCATCGCCATAGAGGCCATCTTGGAAATGGCTGCCGAAATTCTCAATCTCCCCCTTCGCCAAACTCGTAAGGAACCGATTATTGACCCCCGGCACCAGCGTCGGCTCCAGGTTGATGTCCTTGAGCAAACCGGCGAGCGCCAAGGCTAGTTCGCTGCGCTCATAGGAATATGCCTTCTCCAGGGGCCGGATACGCACGCTAACCCCGAAATCCCGACAGATGCCCAGGAGCCATTCCTCCTCTGCCTGGCGCATCTCGTTGGCCGCCGACTGGCCACTCGCCCAACGCGCTTCGATCATTTCGTCGCTGACCTTGTGGTCAGCAAAACGTGGACCAAAGGCCGGATCAAGGCCAATGATCCGGGTGAAATGCCAGGTCTTCGCCGCGAGCTGGTCCTTCAAGTAGTTGAAGAACCGCTCGTCGTGGGTGGTGATCAAGATCTGGCAGTCACCAAACATGGTAGCGATGAGACCGGCGATGGTGCGGCGATGATCGGCGTCATAGGACGTGACGATGTCGTCCAGCGCGATGATAGGCGCGCGGGTGTTGAACTGCTTGATGGCCGCCATTCGCAGCGCCAACGCCAGCGAGTGGATTTGGGAATCGCTCAAATACCCGCCGGGCTGTACGCCGGTTCGGTTCTTGGCAAAATCGATCAGTAGATTGAGCCGCTGCTGATTCGTATCGTCTTCTGCCGGCAATTGAAGCCGGATCGGCGTGGCGCCAGCGCCTTGGATCAGCTTGTAGATCGCGTTCATCGGGGTTTGAAGTTTGTCGAGCAGCGACTGGACCTTCTTGCGGATTTCGGCCGAAACAGTCGCCGTTTGCGCCGTCAGGGCGCCCGAAAGCCTCACCAGTTCGTCGCGCGTTCGTAACCCAAGATCGCGTTCAGCCTGTAGTTCAAGCAGCCGATCAATCTTCGCCTTGGCCTTTGAATAGGTGTGATCGCCTTGCTTCGACTCGATATCCGCGATGGTCTGGTCCAGCGCAGCGAGCAAAGCGGTGATTGCTGCGATAACATCGCAAGAAGCCGGCACGGCACCCTGCGGCCAGCCTGCAATGGCGGCCTGATATGCAGTCAGATCTGTTTTCAGCTTCACCTCGCCATCGCCAAGTGAGCCAATCAACCCCTGTAGCACCGCCAACAATTGGATATGGGCCTTGGTCGCCGCCGCCTTGGCCGCGTCGAGCGCCTTCTTGGCGGTAGCGTAATCTGCCAGATCTTCGAGATGCTTGGCGATATGTTCCCGGATTGCCTCGGTGCTGCCTGCGACCGTGTCCGCGACAGGCGTTGCACAGACCGGGCAAACATCTGGTGGTGGCACGCCTTCGGCGAAAAGCGGTTCCGCAGCTTTCCATAAAGCCTGAAACACGGTGTTCTCCGCCTTGCCGCGCTCCTCCGCTTCAGTCGAGTCGGCCGCCAATAGCGCTTCGACGGCCGCGTCAAAGGCTAGAATCGCACCGCTGACGGTGATCTCACCGCTCTCCGCGTCCGTCACCTCCGCCCACAATGCAGCAGCAGCATTGCGGATCTGACGTAGGCCAGCGAGCCCGATCTTGTTCTCCTCGGCCTTAGCGCGCGCCTCCAACTCAACATAGGCCGGATCACCGATTGCCAGAGCCGCGAGCGCCAGCGTCTGATCGAGCGGCCCCAGGATCGACGCATTGGCATGAGAAAGAACAACCGCCGCATCCCAGGTTTTCACTGTCTGCGCAGTCTCCTTGGCGAGTTGGGCGTCCACGCGCTGCAGCGCGACGTCGTCCGCGGCTGTGGCCTTAACCTGCGAGCGCAACGCACGCATGTTCTTCTGGACGTCGACCAGCGGACCGAGCTGCAGCCAATTGGCGACATCTGTGTAGCGCTGTTCGGGCGAATGAGTCTCGACGAAGGTGCGCAGCGCGTGCCCGCGGATGATCGGCGGCACCGCGAAGCAGGTGTTCATGGTTGTGGCCACCGCCGGTATCGGCCGCTTTGTCCCTGTCGCTGAACGGCCGCCGTTGGATGCATCCTTCCCCGAGACAATGCCAATTGTGACCGCCGGTTCTATCTTCGCGTCCTCGGCCAGATTGTGCGCAAGCGCAATGGGGCCGGCTTGGTTGTTGATGGCGCGCTGCCCGAGCCTTTCCAGCGTTCCGTCCTTGGACAATATGAACTCCAGCGCATCGATGACGCTAGACTTACCGCTGCCGTTCGGTGCGAAGATTGCCAGACATCGCTTCTTGCTGAAATCAAATGTCTTCGGTTGAAGATAGGCGCGGAAACCGGCAAGACCCAAGGACTGGAGGAAGTAGCGGTCAGCCATCGGCCACCCCCAGCTTTGGCGGATTAGCACGTTCGCCTGCGAGTTCCAGGATGGCGTCCTTGGCCATCGCGACTGCGTTAGCGGCCGGGGCGGCGGTGAGCAGGTGTTTCGCTAGGATATCGGCCAAACCGATATCGACTTCTTTCTTTGCGCGAAGCGCATTGCCCAGATTCGACAGGAAATCCGTGGGAGTGTCCCCGTCGGCTGCCGCCGGCGCCTCCTTTTCTCCTGCGTCCGCCATACGCACCCCCTATTGTTCCGTTTCCAGATACTACAACGAGAGCAAGAACTGGCATCTGCTGACATGCAGCATAGCTTCGCTGTTAGCCAGCGATCATAACGTGCTTATGATCAGTGGCGGGCAAGAGTCGCATTGCCGACCGAGCTAGAGTGCTCCCTCAACGTCGGCTCTGGCCGATGAGCAGGCGGAGCAGTCACGGGGGCGAGTGGCGGGTTCCGGATTGCTTATCTGTCGTTCGTGGCTAACAATTTGCCCGTGTCGCGGTGCCCGCATTTGGCCGGAAG
>WBZX01003388.1_pt1 | contig 10115 bp, 5 predicted proteins | sample 5204211 | NCBI WGS metagenome assembly WBZX01 (sample SAMN12344362, study PRJNA552823) | activated sludge metagenome | biome: Activated sludge suspended growth; feature: Nitrification reactor; material: Wastewater; isolation source: activated sludge from nitrification reactor of wastewater treatment...
GCGAGGATGCCATTGCCTTCAACCCGGCATCCGACTATGCCGCCAACGTCGAAATGGCCGAAGCGCCGGCGCCTGCAACACCCCGCGCCGCAGCAGCCGAAACCATACACGACGTGGGCACCCCGAAACAGACCACTTGCGAAGATGTTGCTGCCTTGCTCGGCATTCCGCTGCAGAAAACGGTAAAACTGATTGCCGTCGTCGCCAATGAAAAACTGCAAGTCCTGCTGATTCGCGGCGACCATACGCTCAACGAAATCAAGGCTGCAAAAATTGAAGGCCTGGCTGATTTCCGCTTCGCGACCGAGGCCGAGATCCGCGACGTGTTCGATAGCCCGCCCGGATTCCTCGGACCTGTCGGCCTGGACCGCAGCAAGATTCGCATCATTGCAGACCGTACCGTGGCCACCATGAGCGACTTCGTCTGCGGTGCCAACAAGCCGAAATTCCACACCGCTGGCGTCAACTGGGGCCGCGACCTGCCTGAACCCGATCTGGTTGCCGATATCCGCAACGTGGTCGAAGGCGACCTCTGCTCGGACGGCAAGGGCACGCTGGAAATCTGTCGCGGCATCGAAGTCGGCCATATCTTCCAGCTAGGCGATAAATACTCCAAGGCGATGGAAGCGACCTACCTGGACGAAAATGGCGCCACTCAGGTGATGACCATGGGCTGCTACGGCATCGGCGTGTCGCGTATCGTGGCGGCGGCTATCGAACAAGGCCATGACGAGCGCGGCATCATTTTCCCCGCCGCAATCGCGCCGTTCACCGTCGCCATTGCCGCCATCGGCTTCGAACGCAGCGATGCCGTGCGCGAGGCCGCACTCAAGCTGCACGACGAGCTACAAGCTGCCGGTATCGACGTGCTGCTGGATGACCGCGGCGAGCGTCCCGGCGTGATGTTTGCCGATCTCGAACTCATCGGCATCCCGCATCGCATCAACGTCGGCGACCGCGGCCTCAAAGAAGGCCAGGTCGAATATCAGGCGCGCAGTGATGGCGAAGCCAGGACTATCCCCTTGAACGAAATCGTGAATTTTGTAAAATCGGCGGTATGCAACGCCTGATTCTCATCTTTGTTACGCTATGGTGGCCCGTACTGGTTTTTGCCGGTGCGCAAAAGGAGGAACCACTTTCCGCCAGCGTTCGAGCGGTCATGCAGAAATCGGTCTCCGATTCTGCAGCACCTCGACTGATTTTCAAGAGCGAGACAGAGGCTTATTCCTGGCTGGGAGAAATGTCGCGCCGCCTGGAGAAGCGCATCCCGGACAAGGATTTCCGTATCGATTTCCTGAAGACCGTGCATTACGAAGCAACGCGTGCGGGCCTCGATCCGCAACTGGTGCTGGGGCTGATTCAAGTAGAAAGCGGATTCAAGAAATACGCCGTGTCGTCGGTTGGCGCACGCGGATTCATGCAGGTCATGCCGTTCTGGGTACGCAGCATCGGCGCGCCAGACCAGAACCTATTCCATCTACGCGTCAATTTAAGGTACGGTTGCACCATCCTGCGCCACTATCTGGATATCGAACACGGCGACCTTTATCGCGCGCTTGGTCGGTATAACGGTAGCCTGGGCCAACCACAATATCCCAACATGGTGGTCGGCGCGTGGCGTAAGAACTGGAACTACACCTCCCGCTTCTGACTCTACATCTACCAGCCCTGTCGCCTGGCACACCGTATATCAGCACCCCGGCCAAGCATGCAATCCGCAAAGCAAGGTCGGCATAAAACTGATTTTGCATCCCCACCCTTGAACTTGACGCCGGAAGACCGAGGGGTGAAACTTGATGCGCTGAAAATATTTACTACCAACAGGAGATCATGATGTCCGGTAGCTGGGGATGCCCCCATGAAAACGACAATTATTGTACAAAAATCAAGAATCTTCCCTGCGACCCGGGGATGAAAGGGTGCGTTCTAGCCGGGCGCTTCAGATTTTTTAACGAAGAAAAAAATGTCCGTTTTTATGAGAAGCAGCGCCGAAAATCGGCTGAATCCGACCAAGTACAAGACGATGCCCAACTAAATGATCCACACCCATAGAAGTGGCCCCTATTTGATTGGACAGGAGTTTTCAGATTTTAAGTAAAGCACTTGCGATTCTACCTATGCCGCCTTGGGGTAAAGCGGCAGATTGTTAACTATGCTTTCTCAACCCGCTGGCTTTCAGCCTGCCCCCGCCAGGGGCAGGAAATTGAACCCGCAGAAATTAAATTCCAGGTCGAGAACTATTCAGCGTGGTCTGATATCCGAAAGCTGCGATAAACACCGAACTCTCCTTCGGTTTCGCTATAAATGAAAAACAGACCATTGGCATATCCCAGCCCGTTGTAATGGTTCTTTGCCCGCAACTTGATTCCGGCAGGCAACGCGCTACGACCGATAAATTTTCCACCCTGATCGAATACCAGAATTGCCTTGTGGTCGACATCCAGCACGGCGAGTTCTTCGCCCGGAACCCCTGTCCACGCGACATAATGATCACTGATATCATCATATTTCACACCTGCCACTGACAAATCCAGAGTAATCACTCCAACGTGATCGCGCCCAGGCAACTTGATGATAAATACTTTATCGCTACGCCCCTGCTTGGCCAAATACCGGTCCTGCCCCGGATCATAACTGGGCATGGTGGCCGCATCGCCAAATGCCGGATTGAAACTGGAGATTTCGCTTCGATTGCTGGTCAGATCACCCTTGGTGTCAAGTTCTATCACAAACACACCGGTATTCGGAGAAAACCCTGCACCGCTAGAAATATTGTAGGTAATGACTTCAAGCTTGCTGGTGTTACGGTTGTAATAAATCGAACGGCTATCCAGCCCCGGTCTGGCCGATTGCAGATATTCACCCTTTTCATTAAATACATGCATCTCGGATTTTGATACTGGCATATTCATGCCGTCTTCCACTGCACCCAAGCCACCGTCAGCCACATAATAGCGTTTGTATTCGGGTGCGTACGCAACGCCCATTGGCCGCGTAGTCGGATTTTTTGCTAACACAAGCTTGATGGCTTCCTGCGCCTCTGGCAATACAGCAGCACGCGATGGCATCATGACAGTCAATAGCAGGTAAGCAGTCAAGGACACGATTGATGTTTTCATGGGTTTGTCTGGATAATTAATTGACGCGAGTTTAAATTTGGAGTGCAACGCACTAACTTGAAGAATACCTGACTGGGTGTCAGAAATCCAAGTCGTTTTCTTGGTCGGTTGTTCAATCGATCCATCGCGGTGTCGATCTCCTGTTGAGTGATGGAGGTAAAGTCCCGGTTTTTCGGGAAGTACTGCCGTATGGACAGGCTCTTTCACACCCCGAAAAAATGGGAAAAATACCGGTCTCCTATTGATGCATTCACAAATACTCAATCTCTGGCAGCACCAATTCCCAATGTTTGCAACTTAGGTTTCCGGCATCCCCAACCTTTGCCTTCCTGGCCAAGATGACTGAAACGCGTACTTCAATAATTCCCCCTGTGGGAGGTGAAAATTTCTGGGCCATACGCGTCACCGTGGCTCCATTCTCATCAGCCAACTCCCAGCCTGGTTTGCCATCTGAGCGGACTCTCAATTGCAACCGGCTGCCAACTTGCAACGCTGCGATAGCTTTATGAATGGGCGCTGTCGCAGAAAAGTATCCAGGCCATGACAAAATGATCTGCTCGGGATCTGCCACCCATATTCGATGTGCGAGCCTTGGTTCAGGCACATATCCAGTAGGCCTGGTACGTAGCGCAAGCTGAGTAAAATCCCGGACAAAAGCATGGTGGCCACCCAGGCTTTCGCAGATGGTGAGGGTTTTTCGGGCGCGTGTCATTGCCACGTAGAACAAGCGCCTTTCCTCATCACTCGCATCCGACCATCCACTGTCATCCAGAATCAGCACGTGGTCGAATTCCAGACCTTTGGCCCGATGAGCTGTCATCATGACGATAGGCCCATTCACAGGGTCAGTAGAAACACTTCTCCCACCAGAGCCGAATTCGTAAAGCGACTCGATCAGATTCTGTACGACCTGCTCACTTCCTGGACTGATCGACTCAGACTCATGAATGAACTGCGCTAGTGCTGCCTGAAGCGGATGTTCGATCAGGCTATCAACCTTGGCACCATAACGACGACTGAACCATCGTGACAGGGTGCGGCTCCGGAGAATTACGCGTGACCGACGCGCATGGCGAAACTCTTCGCGCAACAAGGACAATAAATGATCGCCTTCCCTTGTTGTATGCAGATCTGGGACATGCTGGTCACGCAGAAGACGAACGGGTATCCCGCGCAGACGACACAAGGCAGCCATGGGCTCCAGGCTATCCCACCGCCTGGCTATGACAGCAAATCGCCCCCATTGCCCTGTAGTCGTTCCATGCGCAGTTAAGCCGTTAATGCGCTCGATCTCAGACAACGCCATCTGCACAGCCACGTTATGGTTGGCGGACACTTCGAGAATGTGTACCCGCCCTGCAGCGACCGGGTCGAGGGTTGCATATTCGCCCCCCGCAGGCTGATCGCGTCGTGAGTGATTGATGCGGATCGACTGATCCGACTTCATTCTCTCACGCGCATGCGATATCAAATTATTGGCGCAATCGATGATGTGCGTTGTTGAGCGGTAGTTCTCCAGCAGATGATAACGTCGCGCTTGATAATCAGTCTCGAATTGCCGGATGTAGCACACACTGGCGCCGCCAAAGGCGTAAATGTTTTGGTCATCATCCCCAACCACCAACAATGAAAGCTTATCTTCCTCGCTGCTGAGGGTTCGTCCCGCCAACGCGCTGATCAATTCGTAATGGTCGCCATTGATGTCCTGGTATTCATCCACAAGCAGGAATCGGAGACCGGAAAGCACGCGATCACGTTGGACGGATGGACCGAGATCGTCGCCCTGTTCTGCCTTGCGCAAACGTTCCGTCGCAGCCTTGATGACGGAGTCAAACTGTACGATCTCGCCATGCTCCGCGGCTACTGCATAACTGGTCCCTGTCAATCGCATCGCCAAGCTATGCAAGGTTTGAATCGCGACGCCACCAGCATCCGGGCCGACAAGTGACCAAAGGCGCCGCTGAATCTCAATAGATGCAGAACGGTTGTATGCCAGAACCATGATTTCATCCGGCAAGACCATGCACTCGCGTAGCAACCAAGCAACACGGTGGACAATAACCCTGGTCTTGCCCGACCCCGGCCCTGCCAGCACCAGGTGGCTCCCCTCGATTGATGCCGCAACGATGGCCTGCTGCTCCGGGTTTTGTAGATCCGTCAGGATGCGGCGGTGAGATGTCTCTGTGGTCGCCATTTCCAGCAGGTCTTTCCTGCCCGCGAAATAGCGCTGCACGAACTTGCCACGATCCATCGTGAAATAATCTTCAATGAATTCCATTGCCGCACGCACCTTGCCCAAGGCCAGCCGGGCGTATTCCGCCATTACATGCACCTGGACGATCTTGTCCTTGTAGTGCAGATCCAGCTCGGCATAGTCAGACTTCTTGAACTGACGACGCTTTGCCTCGGCATTCAAGGCAATGCTCATCGCCGAACGGAAAACGGCCTTCCCTCGTGAAAGATGCAACACTTCGTTGGTGTCGAGATAAATGAGGCTGGCGGCCAGGGCGACATTCCAGTCACGAACGTCCAAGCCTTGCAAAGTAATGTCGTTCTGCAAACTGGTTTCCAAGTCCCCTTGGCGGCAGGTGACCAGAAGATTATTGCCTTGTCTCCGACCCAGAAACTGGGCAACGAGCGCCTTGGCAAGTTGCATGCGGCGTTGGCGGATTGTTTCGATTTCCTGCCAGCTACGCAGCAGCTTGATGAGGCGATTGTCTATTCCGGCTGGCCGCACAGCGAAGAAGCCTCGCTGTCCTTGACCGCCTCCGAAGGCTTCCGAAAATGATTTGAGCAATCGCGACAGCTTTTCCGGATCGAGATCAACCTGGGCATCTCGTCGCAGGGTGTCGCAAAGGCGACGCACATTCAGTATCTGCCAGCTCTCCTGATCAGCATCCGGGGCTGCTTCACGCAGGTTTTTCAACAATGCATCTTCAAGTTTGCTGAGTGCTTCAAGTCGCTCGGCCGTATCTGGATCGCGATAGAGCGTTACCCCGATTTCAGTATCGTTGGAAAGTAACTTCAGCCGATCCAAGTCGCGCAACAACGCTTGCAGCTTGTAAGACTCCATCCCAGTGGCAAGCATCAGCTCATCCGTGGACAGGCTCTCATCCTCGTCGGCCTGTATCAGCAGAGAGAGAATGGCCATGTAAGGCTCGATGATTGTGTCGGCACCGAGCTTCTTTCGAAGCACAGCCTCCGCCTCCTCTAGGCTTCCTACCTGTAGGCTGCCCGGAAATACGGTTGTATGGTTCTCATGACGTTCGAGCAGCCGCGCTTCCTCCAACCAAGCCACAGCTATCCTGACCTTGGTATCCGAGTCAGAAGCATCGGGATCAATGCGTAGTTTCTCAGGGATTTCGAGCAGAATTTCCCCACTCGTAACCACAACGGACCCCTCACTACGATCCTTGCGCTCAATCTGGCGCAACGCCTTCAGAATCGAGTGAATATCGTGTTGTGTGAGGCGCGCATTCTTCAGCAGCCGAAACTGCACATCGAGATCCGCGTCGTCATACAGTAACAAGCAGCGAGCAGGATCCTGATCTCGCCCTGCGCGACCGGCTTCCTGCAGATAATTTTCCAGCGATCCGGGCGTATCCAAATGAATCACCAAACGTACATCCGGCTTGTCCACCCCCATACCGAAAGCGTTGGTGGCCGCAATAACCCGCAACTCCCCAGCCAGAAAAGCCTCCTGGACACTTCGCTTCTCTGCTGGCAGCATCCCACCATGGAAATATCCGCAATCCAGGCCAGCATCTTTGAGGAAAGCCGAAAGTTCTTCTACAGTTTTCTGTCGCGCGCAAAAGACAATAGCTCCACCCTCTTCTTGCAAGGCTTCCTGTAACAGCCGCAACACTTCGGGGTACTTAACCTGGGGTGGAACGGCGCGGACTTCATAGGCTAAGTTGTCTCGGCGAACCCCACCCGCCAAAACTTCAAGATTAACGCCCAGACGCTTGGTGAAATGGCTCTGAATATCCTCGACCACATCTGGCTTGGCTGTCGCCGTGAAGCAGAAAATCGGTGCTGGCTTATCTTTCTGTTTCGCTTTGATGAATCGCGACACGTACAAATAGTCGGGTCTGAAGTCATGCCCCCACTTTGATAAGCAATGCGCTTCATCGAACACCCAGGCGCCAATTTCACGATGCATCAGCGCATTGGAAAAAGCCGTGCTACGAAACTGCTCGGGGGCCACAAAAATCAGCCCGAGATCCCCCAGGCGGAGCTTGTCGAGCATCAGCCTGCGCTCCATCGGATTCAGCAGACTGTTCAGATAACCAGCGCAAGTGATGCCCCGTTTTTCGAGGTTATCGACCTGGTCTTTCATCAGAGATTGCAGTGGCGAAATTACGACCGTCAGACTGCCATTGCGGTAAAAGCGTGTAAGCGCCGGCAATTGAAAACAAAGCGACTTTCCTCCTCCGGTGGGCAGGATTGCCAGCGATGGCTTGCCTGCGAATCCGTTTTCCACGATCGCCTGCTGCAAGGATCGGCCATCAGCCGTTGTCGGCGTTGAGCGGAACCGGGTGATCCCAGGAAAATACTTGGGCAGAACTGCGAGCAAATCATGCTGTTCTTTGCACCACAGACAATCCGGAGCAGAACACGGAACATCTCGGAGCGCGGAAATAACTTCTCTGGTTTTTGGATAATTAAGATGCACCCACGGCGGCAGGACTGAGTTACCTCCAGCCACTCGTAACCAAGCCAACGCATAGGCAATCGGTTTATGCCATTCCGCATCAGGTAAATACCTATCCCGCACTAATTGCTGGGAAGTGATGCAGACCCTGCCATCGGTGGCTCGCATCCAGGCATCCTGGGCTTCCTGCAAGCTGGGCCGTAACGCGCGTCTCAACGAGGCAAAAAAGTTTGCTATACCTTTACCGTTCTCCGGGGCAAGCAAATAGTGAAGACACAAAGCTTCATCAGGATGCCCCTCAACCCGTTCTCTCAGCGCCTCGCCCTGATCAAGAAAAAGCTCATAGGCCAGTTCTGCATCCCGTACAGGGTCATTGCGCGTGGTGGTGCAGAGTTTGTAATCCTTGACCAGTCGATGATAAGGATTCTGGGGGAAAGCCACCGGCGATAGTTCCAGCGTATCAACCAGTGGTAATTGATGTAGCGCCAGATCTGGATGCAAGACGGCCAGTGCTGGCTGATCAAATGCAATCACATTGTGACCAAGGACAAAAGCCGCTCCCTGCGTCAGTTCATTCAGTTGGGAAACGAGGTTTTTGGACTTGCCTGAAATGCGGGCACGGGCATCGGTATCAGGTCGAAAGACACCCACCTCCTTCAGGATAGTTCTATCCTGGCGGGCAGTTTCAATATCGAGGCAAAGGCATTTTGCCCGGTGCTGTCCCTGAAGTTCAGTCATAACCCGGCAAGCTTACTGGAACCCTTTCGCTGTATTGAATTCAGAAACAATTGGATGTGAAAAAGGTACAAGGTTGCACTGTATTGTAAGAAAAACCAACCGCCTGTTAAAGACCGAAAGTGAAAAACAACGTTCCTCACCTGCTGACCTATATCTCCGGCCATGGCTTCGGGCATGTCGCGCAGACCGCCCCCGTGCTCAATCGGCTACGCCAGATGCTGCCGTCGGTGCAACTGACGATCTGCTCGGCTGCACCTTTGTCGATACTGAAAGCCCGCATCGAAGGTCATTTCCATCACATCCACAACGCTGCCGATTTCGGCATGGTGATGGCCTCTGCGCTCGATGTGAGGCCTGAAGAAAGCTTCATCGCCTATCAGGACTTTCATCGCACATGGGCACAGCGGGTTGAACGCGAAGCTGAAAAAATTTTGGTTATCCAGCCGGATTTTGTTTTTTCCAACGTCGCCTACCTGCCGCTTGCCGCCGCAAAACTGGCAGGCGTGCCATGCGCTGCCATGTGCTCGCTCAACTGGTTCGATATTTTGGTGCACTACTGCGGGCACATGCCGACCGCCACACAAATCCTTGAGCAAATCAACGAAGCATACGCTGCCAGCATTACTTTCCTGCGCGTGACACCCGGCATGCCCATGAAAAACCTGCCCCAAATTCAACCTGTTGCGCCGATTGCAAAACTCGGAAGTAACCGCCGCCCGGAGATCGATCAACGGCTTGGCCTGAAATCAGGCGAAAAACTGGTGCTGATCTCGCTGGGCGGCATTGCCACGCGCGTTCCCATGGAACGTTGGCCGACGGTTTTCGGAGTGCGCTGGCTGGTCGAGGCAAGCTGGAATGTGCAGCGTAGCGATACCAGCACCCTGGAATCATTGGCCATGGACTTTTCAGACATTCTGGCCAGTTGCGATGCATTCATCTGCAAACCGGGCTACGGCAGTTTTGCAGAAGCCGCATGCAACAGCGTGCCTGTGCTTTATGTGTGCCGCCCAGATTGGCCGGAAGAATCTTGTTTAACCGAATGGTTGGCACAGCACGGCAACTGCATCGAAATCAGTCGAGAAGCGCTTGATTCCGGCATGCTTGAAAGCCCGCTGGCTGCACTTTGGATGCAACCCCGCCCTGACCCGCCACAACCGACAGGCATTACGGAAGCCGCCGATTACCTCTTGCGGTCAATCAGCATCGCATCGCCGTAACTGAAAAAGCGGTAGCGCTCGGCCACCGCGTGCGCATAAGCCTGCCGGATATTTTCCACCCCGGCAAAAGCCGAGACCAGCATCAGTAGCGTACTCTTGGGCAGGTGAAAATTGGTCAGCAGGCGCTCGACCACATTGAACCGGTATCCCGGCGTGATGAAAATATCGGTCTCGCCGCCACCCGCCGCCAGAGCGCCGCCGCGTACCGCGCTTTCCAGTGCTCGCAAGGCGGTCGTTCCCACCGCCGTGACTCGGCCACCGGCCTGCCGTGCAGTCGCAATGGCATCCACCGTCGCCTGCGGCACGGTGTAGCGTTCGCTGTGCATGCGATGCTCGGCAATATCGTCGACCCGCACCGGCTGAAACGTTCCGGCGCCCACATGCAGC
>WBZX01003390.1_pt1 | contig 10108 bp, 10 predicted proteins | sample 5204211 | NCBI WGS metagenome assembly WBZX01 (sample SAMN12344362, study PRJNA552823) | activated sludge metagenome | biome: Activated sludge suspended growth; feature: Nitrification reactor; material: Wastewater; isolation source: activated sludge from nitrification reactor of wastewater...
TTGCCGCGCCGAGTTGCGCCCTACCCACCAGAAGCCGACCGAGAGCATGACGACGTAAATCCAGCCCATGCGCTGGCCGGTGAGCGCGAGCGGAAACAGCAATACCAGCGCAAGCAGTAGCACCCAACCGGTTTTAAGGCGCGAGACAGCGCCAAGGTAGAGCAGCGAAGCCAGCCCCAGGCCGATGTAGTCGGCCAGATGGTTGATCTGCTTCAGATTGGCGCCATAGCCAGACTCGCGCGGTACGATATATGGCATCAGGTCGATCCCCGACATCTGCACGCCGACAATCGCCGCACAGGCAAGCCCGCCACCCAGTATGGCCCAGGCCAGCATGGGGACGATTTTTTGCAGGCCGAATTCGCGCCGCAGTTCTGCCCCCAGCACGACCATGAGCGCCGCCCACAGCAGGTACAGTCCCACCAGAAAATGCTGCTGCCAGTACACTGCCAGCCCGGTCGCCACCTGGATGCCCAGCACCACCATGAGCCCCAGCGGCATCAAAGCCACCATGGGAAAGCGAAACGGCTGCCAGCTGGCGCGACGCAGCAACAGCGCGGCGGCGGCCAGCCCCAGGGCAACTGCCAGCCATTCGCCATAAAAGGTGGTGAGCGGATTGCGGTGGTGCGGCACCAGAAAAGGCAGCACGCACATGAGCGCCACCATGGCGAGCGAAAAGACGGATAAGGGAGAGTGGTTGCGTAGCAGTTTCATATTCTTGCAGGCGTAAAGGGGAGGACGCCGGGCGCCCCCCTTTTACGGCCGATCACCATGGAGTCGTTGACAGGATGCTGCTGCCTGAAGAACCCGCGCCTTTGGGCTGCATCATGTTTTGTATCATAGGGGAAGCATTACCCGCAGCGATACACCGTTTTTCCCGAAAAGAACCGGGAGTTTTTCCCGATGCGTTTATTTCTGCCGATGAAATTGCCCGGTTAGCGTTGAGGGGCTAGACTTGACGGATGCCAAAACTATACGAATATTTCGGGTTGGTCGTTATGTTTTACGCCAATGAGCATGAACCTGTACATGTGTATGGCAAATTTCAGGGGCGAGAATCGCGAGCGGAAATTGTGGTACTGAATGGCGTTGTCACGGATATTCATTATGGCCAGGTGGCGGGACGTATGCCGCTGGATGCAAATGAAATGAAATTTTTCAAGGAAATTGTTAGTGTCCGCGCCGATGAAATTGTAGCCAAATGGATTGATTTTTTTGTGCTGCACAAACCGGTAAAATCCGAGCACATCATCAGGAGACTGAAATGATTTCAGAAACCGTGAATATCGTATCCATCATGCCCAGTGGAGACTACCGCTGCAAAGCAGTTCGAACTGGTGGCGATTTTCGATAAAGTATTCGATCAGACGGTCGTCCCAGTGGGCAACCTGATATTCCGGTACTTCGCGATAGACGGCGATGGCCTTGATGATGTGTTGTCGGATGATTTTCTCCTTGCAAAAAGATCAGGCCCGAAGGCCTGATGAATTGGGGAGGACTACCTCGCAGGTCGATATGATTGGCGGCTTGACGCCCTGATCACATGACCGGTTGATCATACGTCGCGCATGGCAAAACCGACAGGGAGCGGCACCCAAATCGATACGGGATTTATTCCCGATGCGGGTACAGCGGAAGATCGGTGGCGGTGCGCCCGTTGCGCGCGGTTGCTGAAATGGCGCGCACGACTTTCCAGCGCCCGGTTTCGACCATTTCCAGCTGGCTGCCTTTTTGGTTGGCGATGAAGACGATTTTGCCGTCTGGCGTAAAACCAAAGCCACGGCTATTTTCAGCCAGCCTGATCTGTGTTGCGGGTTTGCGCGCGGCAATATCCAGCACTTCGACTATTCTCGAATCCTGGTGTCCTGCCAGCAGCCATTTGCCGTCGGGGCTGTATTGGCAGTGATCGGGCATCGCGGCCAGCGGGATGCGCCAGGCTTCGTTGAGCGTGACGGCATCGATGATGACAACGGCATTTTCATGCCCGGTGCAGATAGCAATATGGCGGGCATCCGGAGATACGCTGATGCCTTCCAGTTCTTCCGTGGCGGTGACCCGCCTGTCTGCAACGCCCATGCCTAGCCTGATCGCGCCAAGCACATTGCCTATGGTATCGACTACGTAAATCGCGGTTCCATTCCGGTCGAACACAAAGCCGTTGATGCGCTGCCGGGTTTTGCCGTGATACGGCATGGTGTCTATGGTTTGCATGGCAACCGGGTCGATGACACTGATGGTGGCGTTGCCTTCGTTTGGTACGTAGACAAGCGGCGCTGCCAGCCCCTGCCCGCTCCACCCCAGTGCCATGACCAGCAGCGTGATGAGTTTCAACATGCCTTAATCTCCTTGATGATCGTTCTGCGTGTAGCGGTTGCCTTCATTGTCGGCGGCCTCGACTGCGATGCGGCCGGGCTCGGCCCCGGGGTAGCCGATCCTGAAGTAAGGGTCAGCACTGATGCCGGGGCCGATATCGATTCCCAGGATAGGGTGACCGTTCATGCTGAAATCAAGCCGGTTGATAAACCAGGCCTTGGCGTAATACCCCATGGGTGTGCGCTCGAACCCGGTGCGCATGGGGTGCCGAATATGAAACCCGATCGCGCCGGGCTCTGTTTTGAGCTTGATGCGCCCGGCTTGCTGGCGCAAGCTGGCTTCGTCACCGCCCACGCCACCGCCGCATCCGCCGCCCGGCGTTTTGATGGCAATGCGATGCATGAATAGTCTGCCGGCCGTGGTTTCTGCAATGACGCGAACATAGGAGTTTTTGTCCAGCCGGATACGGGTGGAAATGTCCGCCTGATGCGTGGAATCAGGAAAATGAAACAGTGCGGTCAGCGGGATCGGGTTGGCATCGGTAAACAGGTAGGCACGCTTGAGTGCATCGCCGGGAGGTAATTCGACCTGAAATGAAAACGGCGTCAGGGAAGCATCTTCTGCGCGCTCCGGCGCGTGCAGGCGGATGAATGGTTCGCCGTCCTGTATGGGTTGACCGGCAAAAAACGATTCCTGAATATGCGGCCACCAGGTATCCGGCACCGCGTCGCCGCTGGCGGCTAAAGGCTCCGCCAGCAATGCGAGGATGCAGACACGCAGTAGCCGTGTCATGGCTTAGCGAATGACTACGCCCCATGGCAGCTTGCCGACCGGGACGGTTGCCGATACTTTCCAGGTCGCTGTGTCGATGACGGATACGCTGTTGGAGCGTCCGTTGGCGACGTAGAGCTTTTTGCCATCGGGCGTTAGCGCCATGTTCCACGGGCGTTCGCCGACCTTGATGGTTTTGACGACGCGATTGGTGCGGGTGTCGATGACGCTGACCGTGCCATCGCCGCCATTGCTGACAAAGACCCGGATACCATCCGGCGATACGGCAACTCCGTTGGATCGTTTGCCGACCTTGACCCGGTTAAACACCTTCCATTCGCCTATGTTGACCAATTCGAGCAGGTTGGCCGCCTCGTTGGCGATATAGGCGGTTTTTCCGTCGGGCGAAAAACCGATGCCGCGCGGATGGCTGGTGGCCTGGATGAGTGCAACCGATTTATGCGTGCCGGTATCGATAACGTCGACATCGCCGCTTTCTTCATTGCTGGCAAGCAGCCATTTACCGTCCGGCGAATACACGCAGTGCTCGGGATTGCGGCCCTGGGTTTTTGCGGTGTGGGTGAGTTTGAAGGTGGTCAGATCGACAAACGAGACGGCGTTTTCTTCTTCCAGGCATGCTGCAAGCGTTTTGCCATCGGGCGAAATGTGGATGCCTTCCGGCTCGTCGCCGACATTGATGCGCAGTTTTTCTTCGCGGGTGGCAAGGTCGATCATGGCAACGGCGTTGGCATCGCGCACGACGACGTAGAGCATTTTGCCCGACGGGTCGACGCCAACGGCCTGGAGCTTGTCGCCCAGTTTGCCCTTGCCGGGCAGGGTGTGCGAGACCGTATCGGTGGCGGTGTCGATGACTGAAATCGTGCCATCCTTTTCGTTTGGTACATAGGCAAACGGCGCCGCCAGAGCCTGTCCGCCGAAGGCCGCAAAAACAGCAAGCAATAGCGTGCGGTTGAGAATGGCTTGGGTCATTTTGTATCTCCTTGTCGATTCATGAACGTGCCCATAAAAAATAGCCGGGCACTGGAGAAGCGCCCGGCTAAAACACTATGGAGTATGCAAAACACGGTGATGAGAAAATCCTTGAATTCAGGGCATTCACTTCGTAATGCAGTGCATGTGAAGCATGGTAATCAAGGCGCTTCGGCTGCGGTAGGCAGCAACTCCCGAATTCACATGGGAATCTGTCCCGAAATGCTTGTGTCCGACAGTGACTGCTCAAGCAGTTTCTTCAGCCCGGCCAGGCCGGCATCGTAAATCCCGTTGATGGCTGCATTGGCCGCTGGATTGTCCTCTCCGGGCCTGGCTTCCATGCTGTTGGCCTTGTTGTAGAAGCGACCGGTCCAGGTCAGGGTCGATTCGCCGACAGCAGGCCCGGCCTTGACTTGCATCACGGCGCGATAGTTGCTGACCGGGATCGTGCCTTCGACCATTTTGTAGTCTAGTTTCATCTCGGCATCACTGGCTTCGCGCAGTTTTTCGACAATGCTGCCGCCATCTTTCAGCATCAGGATGCGGTGCGACAACATGGCATCGCTGTCTGCATCCTTGCGTTGTTCCAGCCTGGTGTCGGCTACTGCCGGATGCCATTGGTGAATGCCGCCAAAATCCTTGATGGCCGCCCAGACTTTGGCCGGTTCGGCCTTGATGATGATTTCCTTGACCACTTTCTGCGGGCTGGGGCCGTGCGCAGATGCCGTGAGCGGAAACAGGCATGCCGTTGCGAGTATGATCAGCAGATGCTTCATTCAAGTGGCTCCTTATTTTGCGGTCGGGGTTTTCTCGGTCAGCAGATAGGCGATGTAATTGCCTTTTTCCTGCGCGGTGCAGTCGCTGCCAACCACTTCGTTGCAATGCTTGCTGAATTTTCTTTCCACATCGGCCATGGATTTGAATCGTTTGGGATTGACGGTCGGCGATAGCGGCGCAATCGGTTTGTTGGTGACGATATGCTTGCCGGGGTCGGCCGGATTGGCTGTATGGCATGAGGCGCAGGCAATGGCTTTGCCGGGGGTGCTGGGGTCTCCCTTGAACTGAATGACTTCACGCGTGAAGAAGGCTTTGCCGTCGACGGGCGACAATCCGGCATAGGACGGGTCAGCCGCTTTTGCCGCTGCTGCATATCGGTCAGCCAACTGATGTGCGATTTTGGCATCGGCCCAGGCGCACGTGGCGGCCACACTCAATAGCGCGGCCATGATGAAGCGAGTGTTTTGCATGAGGTTGATCCTTTTATTGATATGAATCGGGGCATTTGCATGCCCCATGGGTGCCGCGTAGCGGGTTACTGTTCCAGCAGCTTTTTCAGACCAGGCAGGCCGGCGTCGTAAACGCCTTCGATGGCCTTGACCGCTGTTTCGTTATCTTCGCCTTTGGGTGCGTCGACCTTGTTGGCCTTGTTGTAGAAACGGCCCGTCCAGGTGACGGTGGATTCGCCCGCACCCGGCCCGGCCTTGACTTGCATGATGGCGCGGTAGCCGCTTACCGGCAGTACGCCTTCGACGATACGGTATTCCAGCTTCATCTCGGCATCGGTGGCGCCAACCAGTTTTTCGAGGAGGGTGCCACCGCCCTTGAGCGTAATCAGGCGATGCTGCACATCGGTGCCGGTATCGTCCTTTTTCATTTCCAGTGCGGTGCTTTCGGCTGCCGGATGCCATTTGTGCAGGCCGCCGAAATCCTTGACGACGGCCCATACCTTGGCCGGTTCTGCCTTGATGATGACTTCGCGGATGACCTTCTGCTGGCTGGGCGCACTCGCTGCCCCGGCAGATAACGGTAGAAGAAAAGCCGTGACTAAAATGGCGGAAAGTAATTTCATGGTAAAGCTCCTGTGTTGGAAAGATTTATTGGGCAACAACCGGGCTACCGATGAACTGGCCGAAAGCCCGGCTTTGCGATCCGGTGGGAATGCTCCCTGACTTCTGGTTGGTTTTTGCATCGATGACCGACAAGGCGTTGTCCATCCAACTGGCGGCATAGACGCGGTCGTGTAGCGCGTCGTAGCCGATGCCTTCAGGAAAACCGCCGACCGGGATCGTGGCAATCACCCGATGCGCAAGCGTGTCGATCACCGAAACGCTATCTGCCCCGGTGTTGGTGACATAGGCGCGCGAACCGTCCGGGCTGGTCACCACGCAGTAGGGATGCTCCCCTACCTTGATCGTGGCAGCGACGACATGCCGATGGGTGTCGATCACCGAGACCGAGTCGCTTTCGACGTTGACCACCCAAAGATTTCTGCCGTCGCCGCTCAGACTCATGCCAAACGGATGCTTGCCGACAGGTATCCTGCCGATGATTTTCAAGCTTTGCATGTCGATCACGCCGATATCGTTACTATCGCGATTGGCCACATACAGCTTGGTGCCGTCGCGGCTGACGACCATGCCGGCAGGCGCCGCCCCGATGGCGATTTGACCTGCCGGTTTGAGGTTGCCGGTATCGAAAACCATGACACGGTCGTGAAACCAGTCGGCTACCAGCAGTTGTTCGCCGCCTTTGCCAAGAACAATGCCGACCGGCGCGATATCCATCGCAATCTCGCCCGTTACCTGATTGGTAGCCGTGTCGATAACAGAAACGGATTGCCCGTCGACATTGGAAACGTAAACCCGCCTTTTGACGGGGTCAACCGCCACTCCAACCGGTGCTGCGCCGACCGGAATGGTGGCAGTGACCCTGTTTTCGGCCAGATCGACGACCGAAACCGTATGTTCGCCTTGATTGGTGACATAGGCGAACGGCGCAGCCTCTGCCTGAATAACAAAACAAAGGCCGATCAGGATGAGCCCGCGACGGTACATCGATCACCAGTTGATGCGCGCCGGGTCGCCGCGATAAGTTGTGCGCAAGAAGCTGATGATGCGCCATACCTCGTCGTCGGTCTTGATGATGTCGCCGTAGGCCGGCATCGGGCCGACCACGTTTTCGCGGCCCTTGCGCGTTACCCCCAACTGCTTCTGCAATTCATCGCTGCCAAGGACGATCAGGCGAAACAGGGTGTCGTCATCACTGCCGTAAACCCAGGTTTCATTGGAGATCGGCGGACACATGCCGCCGCCGCCGGTACCGCCATGGCAACCGTTGCAGCTGTTTCCCATGTAGCGCTTCTGCCCCCATTTGACCATATCCGGGTTTTTTGCATAGGGGTTCTTCAGTTGTCCGATCGGCGTTATCTTGATGCGCTCCAACGGCGGCATGGCGTCAGCCGGTGGTGGCGGAGCTTCGCCCATGGCTTTTTTCTGTGTGGGTAATGCGAACCCATCAGCGCCAACGGCAGGTGCCGGGGTGGCGGCATCGGTGGCTGTCGAGACCGTTGGCGCAGCCTCCGGCGGTGTATCCGCTGATGCATAGACGGCTCCAAAAATCAGACTGATGGCCGCAATAATGCCAAATCTACGTAACTTCATGGTTATCCTCGTTTTATGGTTGTCAATCCTGTGGGGTGTTCACACTAAGAGCCTATCTCAGTAGGCTCTAAATACTGGATGGCTGGCTTGCCGTGGCTACGCTGCCATCCTTACCTGTCTGCAGCATGCCGATGGCTTTTTCTGCTGCGTTTTCCCTAGCCAGCATCAATGCCGTCTTGCCCTCTTCGTCCTGGAGGCCGGCATCTGCACCGGATTTAAGCAGCAGCGAGATCAGCATATCCTGGTTGCGCGCTGCGGCAATCATCAGCGCGGTCAACCCACCGGCATTGCGGGCATTGGGGTTGGCCTTGTACTGCAACAGGGTTTGCACCATGGTTTGGTTGTCCTGCTTGGCGGCGATCATCAGCGCGGTATAGCGTGCCGCCCCCATCGCCGTATCCGGCTTTGCGCCAGAATCCATCATGGCAACCGCAGCATTGGCCTTGTTGTGGTAGGTGGCCAAGCCAAGCGCTGTCATGCCATCGTGATTGAGCAACTCAAAATTGGCCTTGTATCGCGGCTTGCCCAGCAAGCGCATCATTTTCGGGTCGTTACTGCGTACTGCGTGCATGGCCGCTGTCCAGCCATCGTGATCCTGCAGATTGGGGTCGGCGTTGTATTCCAGCATGCCATTGACGACGGATATATCTCCGCTTTTGGCTGCAACCATCAGCGGCGTCTGGCCTTCGGTATCGCGTGCGTTAATGTTTGCGCCGCGTTTTAGCAGGTATTCGATGCGGATGGAATCACGGGCAATGGTGGCATTGTGCAATTCCTGCTCCAGCGAAGAGCCTTCTTTCAACGCTGCATCCATCAACGCCGGAAGTGCGGCTGGATCGGACTGTTTGGGAATCTGTGCATGGTTGGCAATACGCGACAACGGCTTGTAGGCGCCATGTGATGGAATGTCGCCGGAAACGATGCAGTTGCCGCATTCCACCAACGGAACACCATAGTCGTTGAGAATTTTTGCGATCTTGTCTTGATTGTCCAGCATGGCTTTTTCAATGCTGGCCTTGAGTTCTTTGGCGTTCTTGCGCATACCGATGGCAAGCGAAAATTCCAGCTGGGTGCGTTCTTCCATGCGGTTGACCGGCACGATGGTCAGCGGCGCATGCTGCATGGTTTTGTACCAGCCCGCCATCGGCCCCCAGATGGCAGCAACATCCAGCTTGCCATCGACGACTTGCTGTACCTGCCGATGCGGCTGGCGTTCCGGTTGCAGATCGGCATCGTGGCTGATGGAATGAACCACTGTGTTATCCCGCTTGATGCCATGTTCCTGCAGAACGGTACGTATCGCGGAATGCTGGAATACGCCAACCTTTAACTCATTCAGCAACCCGGGATCATCCAGGCTTTTGATATCGATGCCCTTGTCATTGCGATAGACCAGCACGAAGGTGCTGCGGTATACCGGCATGGTGACCATCATGCGCTCGTCATCCGGCGACATATCCATCAGGATATCGCATTCGTTATTGTCGAACGTCTGGCGCGTCAGGCCGCGCTCAAGATAGGGGCGATAAAAATACGTGGTGTGCGTTCCCAGAGCTTCTGCGATCACGGATGCGATCCTGTTCTGGAAACCCTCCCCCTTGTCGGTGGACAAGGGCATATTGCCGGGATCGGCACACACGCGTAGCGGGGCGCGCTCCGCCGCACCGGTGGAAATTGCCGTCAAACCCAGCATGCCTGCCAACAAAACAACCCCATAGCTTCTGTGCATCGAGTTTATTTTCATCACATCCTCACAGCAGAAAACACGAAAAGCCGGATTGGCGGCGCATTGCACGCCGTCAATCCGGCAATCTTCAAACGACTATCAAGTCAGGATCAATCCAGACGGAATGTAAACAAAGTGCCGCCCTGCGGGATCTTATCCAGGCCAGTAACCTTGGCCATGGCTGTCGCACCAATCGCGCCGTACTTGTCGTCCATGTCCAGACCAGCCGTCACCGGCAAACCAATCCAGCCACCGATACCAGACCAGATGGACACATATTGCTTGCCCTTGATCTTGTAGGTGATGGGGTTGCCGATGATGCCGGAGGCCAGCTTGCGGCTCCACAGCACCTTGCCGTTCTTGCGGTCCACTGCTCGGAAGTCGCCGCCCAACGAGCCGTAGAAGGCCAGGCCGCCGTCGGTGACCAGTGCACCACCCCAGTTAGGATAAGGATCTGGGATTTCCCAGAGAGTCTTGCCGCTCACCACGTCAAATTTCTTGAACTTGCCGGTTACGCCCGGTTTTTCAGGGTACATATAGACATTGGCGAATACGTACACCGTGCCCTGCTGGGTGTGAGTGCGTTCCTGCGGCTCGTCTTCCATACACCAGTTATTGGTTGGCACATAGAAAATATTCGGCTCTTTGGGGTCAACTGCCGCAGGTTGCTGGTCCTTGCCGCCCATGGCCGAAGGGCAAGCCTGGGTGTTGACGTCACGTGCGAACGGAGAGTGCTCCTTGACCTTGAGCGGACGGCCGGTTTTCAAATCCACCTTCTCTGCCCAGTTCACGGTCACAAACTTGTGGGCGCGCAGCAAAGAGCCATCCTTGCGGTCGAGCACATAGGCGAAACCGTTACGGTCGAAAT
>WBZX01003392.1_pt1 | contig 10104 bp, 5 predicted proteins | sample 5204211 | NCBI WGS metagenome assembly WBZX01 (sample SAMN12344362, study PRJNA552823) | activated sludge metagenome | biome: Activated sludge suspended growth; feature: Nitrification reactor; material: Wastewater; isolation source: activated sludge from nitrification reactor of wastewater treatment...
CCGGGAGCGACGCTCCGCGATCGCGCGGCGGCTCGCGGCCCCCGATGCGCGCGCGCCGCTCGCGGCCGTCGTCGAGCGCGCCGAGGCGGCGGCCGTCGGGGCGTCCGCGCAGCCGGAGGAGCCTGCTGCGCGCGCCCACGCCGCGCCCGCGCGGCCGCGCTCCGCGCTCGTGGTGGGGGCCGTGGCGCTCGTCGTCGTCGCGTCGGCGGCGCTCGTGTGGCGGTGGCGCGCGACTCCGGATCTGCCCGCGGCGCCCGCGCCGGCGGCGTCGTCGAACGCCGCGGCACCCGCGGTCGCCGACGCGCCGATCGTCGTGCCCGCGCGCGGCGAGCCGCCCTCCGTCGCGCCTGTCGCCGTCGCGCCCGCGTCGAGCGCGCAGGGGAGCGCCGCGACCGTCGCGCCTCCCTCGCGTCCTCCGGCCTCGGGGGGGACGCGGCCGGCGCGGACGCCCGCGGCCGCGCCGGCCGGAGCCCCCGCGGCGCTCCCGACAGGCATCAGCACGAACAATCCCTATCGCTGAGCCGGACAAGGACTCTCCGTCTCCGACACACGTGTCGGTAATCACCGCGCTCGCCGCGCACAGCGATCCTGTAGCGTCTCCAGCACCGGGAAATCGAGGGCGCGACGTCGCCCCCCGGTGGAGGCACATGCGCGACTCCGGGATGCTCTCCCTCGTTCGCAACGGCGGTGTCGTCGCGGCTGCCGCGACTGCCCTCTTCCTGTCCGCCTGCGCGGGCCAGGACGGGCCCGAGAGGGCCGAGCCCGACATCGAGGAGCTGCGCGGCTTCCTGGACGGCAGTCGGCCCATCCCCGGCGCGGCCGATCGCGAAGAATACAGGCATACGTTCGCGTGGGCGTCCGTGCGCGGGGCCGGCGCCCGCGCGTCCGGGCTCGATCCGGAGTCGGAGGACGCCTGGTCCCCCGTCGTGGAGCAGTCTGGAATACGGCCAGTCCCGGCCGACGTGGGCGCGTGGTTGCGGTCGGGAGACATCGACGTCGCGAGCGCGTTCGTGCCGCTCCGGGCCCCCTGCGATCGGCCTCCGTCGGCCGTCGCGGAGCTCCCCCCCGAGCTCGTGGGGCCGGAGCTCCAGGCGCGGGCCGACCGCCTCGCCTGCGCGCTGGACCGGCTGGCCTCCCGCGAGATCGCCCTCGACTGGACACCGGGCCTCGACAGGGGCGTCGTGCTGGAGCCGGAGCGCGGCGCGGCGCTCGTGAACCCGAGGCTGATCGCCCTGATCGAGCCCGTCGCTGGGCCCGCCCCCGGGGGAGAGGCGGCCTCGTGGCCGGGAGTCTCCCCCTCGGGGCCGCACCATGAACAGACTGTATCCAGCGCGGAGCCGGCCGCCTCGCCCCTGGACTACGACGACAACCAGAACCACCCGCGGCCGCCCACGACGAGCAGCCACAACGACGGCTCCCGGACGTGGTGCGATCGCGCTTGCGACGACGTCTGGAATGACCTCTTCAGCTGCGACTGCAATGGATCGCCCGGGTCCGGCACGGGGACGGGAACAGGGACCACCGGGCAGAGCAGCGGCTGCCACTGCAACGACGGCGCCGGCTCCAGCAGCAGCGGCTGCGGCTCGAACGCCTGCAAATGCGGGCAGCACGGGCGCGGCGCGGGGGATCGGACGGGCGCCCTCGCGTCCCTCCTCGTCGCCGGGACTCTGGTGCTCCGGCGCAGGAAGAGGCATCCCCCCGCCCCGGCCCCGCGCCGCCCCCGCGCCGTCGCCGGACAGGCACGCTCCCGCCGCGCGCGCCACCTCTCTGGACAGGCACGCTCCAGCGCCGCGGGCCGCCTGTCGAGGAGGGCGCTGGCCCGCGTCCGGGGGCTCCTGTCGTCCCTCGCCGGGCTCCTGCTCCTCCTCGTCCTCGCGGCCGGCGCGGCGGCCGGGCCCCCGGCGAAGCTCGTCGACGTGCGCGTCGTCGTGACCCCGGCCGAAGCGGCGGTGTTCGTCGACGGAGACGCCGTGACGCCGGCGGGCGGCGTGGTGCGCGTCCCGGCGGGGAGCCACACGTTCTCCGCGCAGCTCGAAGGGTACGCCCAGGCCGTCCAGAACGTGGACGTCCCGGAGCGGGGGACAGGCACGCTCGTCACGCTCCGGCTCGTCGCGGACAAGGCCTATCTGGTGGTCACGGGGAGCGACCCCGCGCTCGTCATCGCCATCGACGGATCGCCCGTCGGGAAGGGGGCGTATTCAGGGCTCATCGCCCCGGGGGCGCACGTCGTGGCGGCCTACGTCCCGGGGGGCGCCGCGCGCGCGTACTCGGTGACGGCCGTGGCCGGGCAGTCGGTGACGCTCTCCACCGACGCGCCGGCCACCTATTTCCCCCCCGCACCGCCCCCGCCCGTGGAGCCTCCCGTCCCGCGGAAGCCTCCGCCGCCGCGCGTCCCGCCGCCTTCGGGGCCGTACGCGTTCGCGAGCCTGGGGGTCGTGTGGCAGACGTCGCGTCCTTACGGGTTCGAGCACAACGACACGCCCTCTCCCGGGTTCGCCGTCGGGGGGCGCGCCGGGTACAGGTTCAACGGCACGGCGGGGCTGGAGATGCTGCTTGAATACGGCCGCGTCGCCAACGCCGGGGTGGTGCTCCAGACGCACTCCATCGATCAGAACGGCGACGGCGCCGTGTCGGGAGGCGAGGCCGCGACGGATCGCAGCCCCGCGGACTACCTCCTCGAGTCGATCCGCATCGGCCCCGTGCTGCGGCTCGCGACGGAGGGGAAGGTGAACCGGTTCGCCGGGGGGCTCGGCCTCGGCGTGCTCCACGAGGCGATCGCGCTCAACCACGCGAACCTCGAGTGGGACGCGGCCCGGGGCGCGTACCTGTCGACTGGCACGTACCACCACCACTACGAGGGCTGGACTCCCTACCTCCTCTTCGAGGGAGGCTACGAGCGCAGCATCGGCGCCTTTCTCACGGGGATCCTCGCGCAGCTCACCGTCGAGAGCGTCTCGGGGATCGGCGGGGAGCCGTACAACAGCTCTCTCCAGGGGCGGATGAGCTTCTGTCTGCGCGCCGGCTGGGCGGGCTTCTAGCCCCGTGTCGCCGCCCGGGAGCCTCGGATTGGCCCTCGAAGGGGTCCACGCGGCGGGGCGTGGACTGCCCCTCTGGATGGCGTGCCAGGTCGCCGCGATCGGGGCCTGCGCGCTTTGGTTCCAGGCGCGCTCGCGGGGGGAGGCGGCCCGCCTGCGGCCGTGTCTGTGGCTGTCTTTCGGCGGGGCGGCCGCCGGGGCGGCGGCGCTCGGCGTGCTCGTCCGGCTGCCGGCGTGGGTGGGCACCGGCCAGGGCGCGGGGGCGCTCTTCGGAGGGGTGGTGGCCTATGGGGCGCTCGGCGGCCTCGTGGCGTCGTTCGCGGGGCTCGCGCGGCTGCGCGGGGCGCCTGCGCTGGAGGGGCTCGATCGACTGGCACCCTGCCTCGGCGCGCTCGTGGTGCTGGGGCGACTCGGGTGCTTCTTCGCGGGGTGCGATTTCGGCGAGGTCTCGCCGGCGCCGTGGGCCGTGCGGTTCCCTCCCGGGACGCCTGCGTTCGCCGAGCACGCGGCGCGCGGGCTGGTCCTGTCCGGGGATCACCGGAGCTTGCCAGTCCACCCGACGCAGCTCTACGAGGCGCTCCTCGGAGCGCTCGTGTCGGCCTCCGCCTTGATCGTCGCGGCGCGGCGGGGGCCGGGAGAGCGGGGAGGGCCGGGAGCGCCGGGAGGGCGGGGCGCCTCGCACGGGAGGGCCCTGTGGACAGCCACGCTCGTGTACGCCGCCGGCCGCCTCGCGCTGGACGGCCTCCGCGGGGATGGAGGGGCTTCGAGCTGGGGTGGGTGGACGCCGTCGCAGTGGATCAGCGCCGCCCTGCTCGTCTGGGGGACTGGCACGTGGGTCCTCGGGGGCGCGCCTTCTTCGTACGGCGCGCCGCGCGCCTTCTCCGTACGGCGCGCGCAGAGCCGCGATGCGGGGCCGACGCACGAGGGGGGCGGCGCGGAGACGCGTTCGGGAGGGCGGCTGTGAGGCGGGGCGCCTGCCGCGCCCCCCCAAAATTTGCTGGATTGTGGTTGGCTACGAGTCCCAGCGGCCGGGGGCGAACATCCGGGCGACCTTCTCCGGAGACTTGATGTTCTGCGCGGCGAGGCGGGACTCGCCTTCGGCCTTCACCTCGGCGCCGCGGGCCCCGCCGAGGAGCTGGCCCAGGCGGATGCGCGCGACTCCGGTGTGGACCTCCATGTCGGCGGCGGCATAGGACCTCTCCGCGCGCTCCAGCATCGTCCTCGCGAGGTCCTTCTCGCCGCGCACGGAGGCGACGCACGCGCGGAACAAGGCCGCGTTCGCGCGCGGCCAGATGTGGGGATCCTCCTCGATCTTGCCGATGTCCTTCTCGGCGTCTCGAAGGAGGGAGTCGCGCTCGCGCTTGCCCATGTACGGCTCGGCGGCGCAGGCAAGTCGGGAGCGGATGCGGAGAGAGAGGCACTCCATGCGACTGACGTAGATCTCCAGCATCAGCGCGGCGCGGGCGCGGGGCCACGCCTCCTCGACACGGCGGCGCGCGGACTCGGCATGACCGCAATAGAGGTCCACGCTCGTCGAGCCGAGGAAGAACAGGAAGTCGTGGACGTCGTAGGAGTCGCCCTTCTTGTGGGTGAGGGCGCGGCGGAGGTTCTCGCGGGCGACGTGGGGCTGATCGCGCGCCAGCTCGACGTACCAGCTCGTCTCCAGCATCGCGTGCGTCTCGGCGTAGAGATCGCCGCGGGCCTGCGCGCTGCGGATGAAGTCCTCGAAGCGGACCGTCAGCTCCTTCCACCGGCCGAGCCACTGGAGCGCCGAGAAGACGAAGATGTCGGCCGTGTCGAGCTCCCATGTCACGCCGCTGCACTGCTCGCGGAGGATGCGGGCGCCGCGATCGAGGGCCTCGATGCTGTCCTTCCAGCGGCCGGCGAGGTAGCGCGCGGCGCCGGACATCGTCGTCGCGAGGCCGAGCGCGTGCGGGTGGCGGATGCGCTCGGCGAGATCGAGGCTGCGCTCCACGAGCTCGGCGGTGCGCGAAGCGGCCTTGGGGCCGCCCATGCCGGCGTACGTCACCTCGACGGCGAGGGCGCGCGCGATGCGGTACGGCTCGCCGGCGTCGAGCGCGAGCAAGAGGTGCTTGCACTGGGCGTCGGTGGAGCGGATGGGATCGACGAGCGCGAGGCCCACGGAGACGGCCCACGCCGCGTCGATGCGGAGCAGCTCCTCCTCCGGGATGTCGGCCTCGGCGCGCTCGCGGAAGTCCATGCCGCGGAGCTTGAGGCGCGCGCGGCCCGCGAGGAAGCTGAGGATCGCGGCCTCCCGGGTCTGCGGGAGCTTCATCCCGAGCGAGCCCATCACGAGGCGCACCACCTCCATGCCGCGCTCGGCGTGGCCGCTGATGAGGAGCTGCTCGGCGGCCTTGCGGCGGCGCTCCAGGGCGCGCGCGTCGGAGGCGCCGCGCGCGGCGGCGAGGTAGGCGTCCGCGGCCTCGGCGCCGCGGCCCGCGTTCGCGAGGGCGTTGCCGAGCTTGTCGAGGATCTCGCCGTCCTCGGAGGACGGGGCGAGCTGGAGCGCCCAGCGGTAGAGGCGCGCGGCGCGATCGAAGGCGAGCTTGGCGGCGGACTGGTTGGCCGCGAGGAGCGCGTAGCGGCCCGCGTCGAGGAGGCGACCGGCGGCCTCGAAATGCGACGCGAGCACCTCCGGATCCGTCCCGCCGGCGGCCTCCAGGGCGCGCGCGATGCGCTCGCGGCGCACCTGGATCGCGCGGGGCGTGAGCTCGGCGAGGACCGTCTCGCGGAGGCGATCGTGGTAGAGCTCGATCTCCTCGTGCGCGGCGCCGAAATCGGTCTGCGAGCGGACGAGGTGGCGCACGATCAGCAGCGAGAGCATCGACTGCTCGGGGAGCGCGACGTCGGCGGCCTTCCACGCGGGGATCACGGGGATGGGGTGGCCCGCGACGGCGACGGTCTCGAGGAGCTTGCGCGCGACCTCGGGGAGGCGGCGCATCTTCTCGCGGAAGACGTCGCCGAGATCGACGCGGACGACCGAGTCGGGGGAGCGGTCCTCGTCGCCGTGCACCATCGTGACGTGATCGGCGAGCATCTCGATGAAGAAGGGGCTGCCGCCGGACTCGCGGGCGATCGCCGCGGCGCGCGCCTCGTGGCCGCCCGTGTAGCGGAGGGCCAGCTCGCGCGCCTCGTCCTGGGAGAGCGGATCCACGCGGAGGACGCGGGTCTCGACGTCCTCTTCGCGGAGCGTCCGCACGAGCGGCGTCGCCTCGATGTCGTCGGCGCGGTACGTGGCGAGGACGAAGAGCGGCGGCGCGTCGGGGCCGCGGAGGATCTCGGCGAGGAGCGCGTCGCTGTCGGCGTCGCTCCACTGCATGTCGTCGAGCACGAGGACGACGTGCTTGCGCTCGGCGATGCGGCCGAGGAGCTCGCGGAGGGCCGCGAAGGCGCGGCGGCGGAGCTCGATCTCGGACGTGACGGCGGGCGGGCGGAGCGTGGTCGGCGCGGCGCCCTCGACCTGGCGGAGCACGGGGAAGATGCGGACGAGCGCGTCGGTGCTGCGCGGGAGGAGCACCGCGCTCCGCGCCGTGGGGAGCGTCTGGAGGTACGAGCACAGCTCGTCGATGAGGCTGTCGATCGCCTTGTACGGCACCGATTCGCGGGAGAAGCAGCGGCCCGCGAGCACGAGGGCGTCCGGCTCCTCGCGCCGGAGCTGGCGCACGAACGCCGCGGCGAGCGCGCTCTTGCCCATGCGCGGCGCGCCGTGGACGATCGCGGCGGAGGGCTTGCCCTTGTGGGTGGCGTCGAAGCCCTCCTTCAGCGCGAGGAGCTGCGGCCCGCGGCCCACGAAGGCCGAGCGGTGATCGTGCGCGCGTCCCGCGGAGGACGACGCGTCCGCGCCGAGGCGCTTCAGCACCTCCGTGCCGGTCGGGCGCTCCTCGGGCCGGCGCCGGAGGAGGTCCATGCAGAGCGCGTCGAGATCGGCCGGGACGTTGGGCACGACGGTGCTCGGGGGCGCGGGATCGAGGCGCTGCTTGGCGATCAGCACCTGGAGCGGCGTGCCGTCGAAGGGCAGCTTCCCCGTGAGCGCGACGTACAGCATGACGCCGACCGAGTACCAGTCGGAGGCGGGCGTGAGCGACTTGCCGAGCGACTGCTCGGGCGACATGTACGCGGGCGTCCCGACGATCGCGTTCATGTCGCGCTGCACGCCTGTGGGCCACAGCTCGGTGATGAGGCCGAAGTCGAGGATCACGACGCGCTTGCTGTCGGCGACGAGCACGTTCGAAGGCTTGATGTCGCGGTGGAGCTTGCCGGCCTCGTGGAGCGTGGAGAGCCCCTCGGCGAGCTGCGCGAGGGCCGGGCGCGCGCGATCCGGCAGGAAGACGCCCGGCTCCGCGTCGGCCACGCGCACGGCGACCGACGTCGGGCCGTTGCCTTCGAGCGTCGAGAACTCCTCGGTGGGCTGGTCGTACCAGGGCCCCGCGTGGAGGAGGATGCCCGCGTCGAGGGTGGGCCGGTCCTGCTTCGAGAGGCTCCGGCTCACGCCGGACGCCTCGGCGTCGATCTCGGCCTCGGCGAGGTGGAGCTCCAGCTCGTCGGTCGTGACGGCGCCGCTGCGCAGGATCGTCATCGTCTCGGTGCCGCGGGAGCGCCGGGGCTGATCCGACATGCCGCGGACGTGCTCGATGAAGTCGACGCCCTCGACGAACTCCATCGTGAAGAACCACTTCTCGCCGTAGCTGAGCAGCTCGTACAGGGCGACGAGGTTCGGGTGCGCGATGTCCGCGAGCGCGCGGAACTCCCGCTTGAAGAGGAAGAGGGAGCTCGGCTCGGTGCGCGTGAGCGCCTTCAAGGCCACGCGCGCCCCCCGCTCGGTGTCGTAGGCCTCCCACACCACGCCGAACGCCCCCTCGCCGATGCGGCGGCGGAACAAGAACCGCCGTGCTCGGTCGTCCAGAGGCACCGCTTCGTGCGCCATCCTGGACGGATTACGAGGGCCGGCTCCGCCGGTCAAGCCGAGGGCCTGCGGCGGCTCTCCGCGCGCGGTTCACTGCTTGCGCCGGCCGAGGCCGAGCACGGTGAGCGGGTCGTCCGAGCGGGTGAACTCCACGGTGTCGCCGAAGTCGAGATCGATGACGCTGTCGGGTCCGTCGAAGAAGAGCTTGGCGTCGTGCATCTTGGTGCGGACGCGGAGCACCTCGCCCGGCGGGATGAGCGCGCGCACGAGGCGGTAGCGGCTCCCCGAAGGGGTGTAGGGCTCGCGGACGACGAGCTGGAGCTTCTGGCTGAATAGGGGTAGTATACGGCCCCCCGCGGAGCGCTGCGCGGCGGTGGAGCCGGCGGCGGGGCCTATCCAGAAACCGCTCGATTTCTGCTCTTCTTCGACGTCTCCGAGGCTCAGGATGTAGCGCGTCGTCGCGGCCGGGGACGAGTGGCAATAGAGGGCCTCGTTGAGGACGCGGCCGGCGACGAGCTTGCCATTCACGCGCACGGCCATGCGGGTGAGGACCATCTTGTGGAGATCGCCCCGGACGGCCTCGGTGATGGCGTGCTGGACAGCGCCCTTCTTCGCGCCGCAGAAGAAGCCCACCGAGTGCGAAGGGGCGCTGTTGACGCCGAGGATGGGGACGCCCGACACGGCGTGCGACGCCGCGAGGAGCGTGCCGTCGCCGCCCACGGTGATGACGAGGTCGAACGCCTGGGGATCGAAGCCCTCGGCCTCGCGCGTGAGGAGCTTCACGTGGGCCCTCGCCGCGCGCAGCGCCGCCTTCACCTCCGCGACGGTGCCCGTGTGCTCCTCGTGCGCGGCGAGGAGGCGGGCCACCGTCGGGTCCTCCTTGCGGACGAGGTGCCGGATGCGCGGCCGCCGGCCGCCTTGCACGTCGAGCTGCCACACCGAGCGCTTCACGACGAGGCCGACGCGGAGGCGAGGCTTCACGGGGCGATCTCCGCGAGCCGGCGCAGGCCGACCTCGGTCTTGAGATCCTCGAGGCCGCCCTGGCGCACAAGGGCGAGCAGCTCGTCGAGCGGGGCGAGGATCACGGCGGCGTGGCGCTCCAGCGGCGAGCCGTCCTCGAGGGGCACCTTGCGCTTCGCCGGCTCGACCTCGACGTGGAAGTAGAAATGGCGCTCGCCGATCATGCCCGGCGCGGGGAACGCGGACGGCCCCAGCGGCCGCACGCTCGCGGCGTCGACGTCGAAGCCGAGCTCCTCGTGGAGCTCGCGCACGGCGCACCCGACGAGGCCCTCGGGCGTGCGCTCGTCCTCCTCGACGAGGCCGGCCGGCAGCTCCCACAGCGAGCCGAGATCCTCGCGCTCGGGGTGCGGGCTCACGTCGCGCGCGCGCGTCGCGACGGGGGGCCGGAGCGCCGAGCGCAGGTACACGCGGCGCCGCCCGTCCCCGCCGCGGAAGTGCGCGGCGATCACGACGGCGTCGAGGCGCGCGCGCTCCACGACGTCGTACGCGAAGGGCTCGCTCGTCTCGCCGTTCGCGAAGCGGAGGCGGTACATCGCGCGGTGCACGCGCAGAAAGGGGGGGCCCGAAGGCACCGGCGTCTCGTCCCGGAGGAGCGTGTGCGGCGGCGGAGGAGGCAGCATGCGGCGCCAGGAGGCTCCTGGGACGGAGGAGCATACGCGCATTTGGCGCGCCGGGGTCCACGGGCGCGGGCAGCCACTGGGAGGACGGCGTCCGCTCAGCGGAGGCGGAGCTCCGCCTTGCGGAGCGGAGTCCGTAGCTGAGGGGACTCCGTCCTCGACGTTGCGCGCGTCGGGACGGAGCTTGGGCTCTTGCGTCCCGTGGTCTTTGTATTAGCGAAGCGACGCTGCATGCCCCGCGCGAACGGACCAGGACAGGAGAGGCGACCGAGCAAGAAGCGCGCTCGTGGGGTATTCGCGGCCGCCGGGGTCGCGCTCGTCGTGACGACGGCCGCGGCCTTCGCGCAGCCGAAGGGGCCCGGCCCCGCGCACGGCGTGGCCGCCGCTCCGGCGAGCGCGGCGCCCTCGGGAGCGCCCGCCCCCGCCACCGCGGCGCCGACCGCCTCCGCGACGGGGAGCCCGGCGACGCCGCCGAAGGCCTCCACGGCGGCGAAGCTCGACGCGGCCG
>WBZX01001566.1_pt2 | contig 10103 bp, 8 predicted proteins | sample 5204211 | NCBI WGS metagenome assembly WBZX01 (sample SAMN12344362, study PRJNA552823) | activated sludge metagenome | biome: Activated sludge suspended growth; feature: Nitrification reactor; material: Wastewater; isolation source: activated sludge from nitrification reactor of wastewater treatment...
CCGCGCGACGGCGCCGCCAGAAGTCCGCGAGCGACTCGCCCTCGACGTCGTCGAGCTCGGCGACCCAGGCCCCGATCGCGCGCAGCGGCGCGGCGAAGCGGGGCTGCGCGATCGGATCGTTGCCGTGGCGCGGCGCGATCGCGTTGATGTGGAAGTTGCGGCTGCGGAACAGGGTCGGCGCGGCCGGGTCGGCCGGCTCCACGAGCACGTAGACGGCATCGAATGGATCGGGGCCCTCGATGATCTCGTCCGCCTCGCGCGCGCGCAGATGCAGGCACACGAAGCCGAGCGACGCGGGAGTCTCGAGCGGTGGCGCGTCGTCACGTTCGACTCGCCGCACGGCTTCGTCCTTGCGATCGGCGAGCGCGAGGTTCTGCACCAAGCCCGAGGTCAGCACCACGAAGGCCTTCTGCGGGCGCAACGCGGTGGTCTCCTGCAGCAGGATGCGCTTGCTCTCCCAGAAGTAGTCGTCGCGATCGAGGTTCTGCTGGTAGTAGAAGCGAACCATCCGCAGCAAATCGTCGAACATGCCGCGGTGGTGCCTGCTGTACGCGGCCAGGGCGGTGGTCTCGTCGTCGCCGCGATGGATCGCGGCGGCCGTGCGGGCGGCATGCCAGCCCGAGTGCATCGCCAGCATCACACCGGTCGAGAGCACCGGGTCGATGAAGCCTGCGGCATCACCCACGGCGATCCACCCCGGACCGCTGGTCTCGCGCATGCGGTAGCTCCAGTCGCGCTCGTGGTGGACCTTGGTGATCCGCCGCGCCCGGGGCCCGAGCACGGCGACCAGCTCGTCGCAGCCCGCGAGCTCGGCGTCGAACTCGGGCCGCGGTGCGGTCCGCATCGGCGCGCCATCGGCGTGGGTGTCGAGCTGCACCACGCCGACCGAGGTCAGCGTCGGCGACAGCGGGAACATCCACCACCACTGCTGCGGCTGCGCGACGAACAGCGCCTGCTCGGCGCGCGGCGGCGGCAATCGATCGGCGTGTTCGAAGTGGGCCCACATCGCCTGGTGCTCGAGCCCGGCGATGCGCTCGCGCGTGCCGAGCTCGCGGGCGAGCAGCGACGACTGCCCGCTGGCGTCGATGACCAGCGGTGCCTCGAGCTCGTGCAGGGTCTCGTCACCGGCGCGTTGCCACTGCACGCCGACGACCCGCGTGCCCTCGCGCAGCACCGCACGCACACGTGCATGGGTGCGTAGCTCGGCGCCGGCCCGCCTGGCGGCGTCGAAGAGGATCGCGTCGAAGCGCGCGCGCTCGACCAGCCACGCCGCATCGTAGGCGTCGCTGTCGGCGAACCATAGATCCCACCGCGGTGTGCGACCCCAATGCCACAGCGTGCTGCCGGTCTTGCGGCCGAAGCCGGCCTGCGACACCGCGTCGAGCGCGTCGATGTCGGCGAGGATCGGGATGATGCCGGGCAGCAGGCTCTCGCCGACGTGGGGGCGTGGGTGATGGGCGGCCTCGAGCAGGCACGTGCGCAGACCCTCGCGGGCGCAGCGGGCCGCCGCAGTGGCGCCGGCTGGGCCGCCACCGATGACGATCACGTCGACGCGCTCGCGTAGGCTCATGGGCGCAACCCCGGCGGCAGCTCGCCCTGCCACAGCGCGACCCCGCGTCGCTGCAGGGCCTCGCGCAGCGCATCGGCACGGGCCCGCTGCCACGCCGGCGTGCGGGCCTCGGCATCGCCCGCGGTGTCGAACAGGCCACCGGCGTCCTCCTCACCGTCGAGGGTGCCGACCGCCACCGCATCCGTACGACGCGCGAGCGCCTCGGCCAACGCCTCGACGTCGCCCGGCAGCAACGGCTGCACCACTGCGAACGTGCGCAGACCCGCCGCCCGGGCCCGCTCGAGGATCTCGAGGCGTTGCGACACGCTGGCGGCCCGCGGCTCGAAGTGGGCTCGCACGCCGTCGTCGTGCGTCGGCAGCGACACGCCGATCCACGCCGCGGGCAGGCTCGCCCACAGCGCGAGGTCGTCGAGGATCGCGTGGGATCGCGTGAGCACCAGCGTCGGCCACGGCGTCGGGGCGGCGCGGATGATCTCGACGCAGCGCCGCGTGAGACGCAGGCGTCGCTCGATCGGCTGGTAGGGGTCCGACACGATCGGGCACAGCTTGATCGGCCGCGGCGGTAGCCGTCGCAGCTCGTCGTGCAGCAGCGCCGGGAGGTCCTGTCGGGCATCGACCCAGCTGCCCCACGGTACCGTGTCGCCCTGCAGCCACCGCCGCCACGGCTGGGTCTGCGACTGCGCGTAGCAGAAGCGGCAGCCGATGCCGCAGCCGCGGTAGGGGCTGAGCGCGTAGGCTTCGCCGCTGCGATCGGGCACCAGTGCTCGCAGGCCCGTCACCGCGCGCACACGCGGGGCCGCAGCGTCATGGAGCGGGCGCTGCACCAACGCATGGGCCTCGTTGACGCGCACGATCGCCGCCACGAGCTCACACGCTGCGAGTGCGTCGGGCTCGGGCAGGGTGCCGTCGCGGTGGGCGATGCCGAACGATGCGGTCACGATCCGATGCTGTCGCACGCCGTCGCGGGGGATGAGCTCGACGACGACATCGCCGCCGCGCCACTGCAGCTCGAGCGCGACGCCGAGCTCGACCTGCAACGCGCGCCATCGCAGCCCCGGCGCGAGCTCGTCACCCGGTCGGTGCGGGGCGAGCAGCGCGAGCGCGAGCGCGATCGAGGGGTCGAGCATCATCGGCGGCGCCGCGCATCAGCGTAGCAGCTCGCCGTCCTCGACCAGGTGCTCGCTCGGCACAGGGTGGCTGATGAAGCCCAGCGGCGAGGAGGTGAAGCCGTAGGCGCCGCTGGGCGAGATCGCGAGCACGTCGCCGACCGCGAACTCCGGCAGCTCGACGTCGCGACCGAAGCCGTCGAGGGAGGTGCACAGCGGACCGCACACCAGCAGCTTCTTGCGCGGGGCATCGGGCGCGGCGCCCAGCTTGCGCAGGCGATACGGCCGCCGGATGACCATGCCGAAGTGGCCGGCGGCGGCGAGGTGATGGTTCATGCCGCCGTCGCAGATGATCACGTCGGCACCGCGCGAGCGCTTCACCGTATTGACCGCCGTCAGGTACACGCCGGCCTCGCCCACGAGGTAGCGGCCCGACTCGAGCACCAGCTCGGCGTCGGCGAGCAGCGGCTCCTGGCGCAGGGCATCGAGCGTCGGCACGGCGTTCGTGGCGACCGCGTCGATGTCGACGGTGACTTGGTTGTCGTGGTGCGCGATGCCCAGGCCGGCGCCGAACACCAACCGCTGCAGCCGCGCGTCGTGGCGCCGTGCGATCGCGCGGAACAGCTCGGCGAAGATGCCCCAGTTCTCCGCAATCGCATCGGCGCGCAGGCACTGCGTGCCGGAGTAGGCGTGCAGCCCGACCCAGCGCAGCGACGACGAGCGCCGCACGCATGCAACCGCGTCGTCGATCTCGTCCTCGTCGATGCCGAACGCGGTCGGTCGCCCCGCCATCTGATCGCCGAAGCCGGCGGGCACCCGCGACGGCGCCACCCGCAAGAGCACGTCCATCACCACGCCGGCCGCGGCCGCCAGCGCGGCCAGTCGCTCGGCCTCGATCACCGACTCGAGGACGACCTCGACGCGATGCTCGACCGCCAGCGCCAGCTCGTCGTGGGACTTGCCGGGCCCTGTGAAGCTGATGGCGTGGGGATCCCAGCCGCACGCGACGGCCCGCGCCAGCTCACCGCCCGACGACACGTCGAGCCGCGGCACCAGAGCGCGCATCGCCGTCACCAACGCGACATTGGGATTGGCCTTCATCGCATACGACACCGAGACCCGCGAGCCGAGCGCGCGGGCGATGCCCTGCACGCGCTCGCGGATCGGCGCGGTGAAGTACACGAAGCACGGCGTGCCGCGCTGCGCCGCGATGTCGCGCAGGACCTCGGCATACCGCTCGCTGACGACCGGCTCGCTCATCACCCCGAGGGAGTACCACAGGGACTCCGCGTGGGCGCAGGCCGATCACTTGTGGCGGCGCACCACCACGCGGCGATTGCCGTCGAGCATCTTGCGGGTCAGCGTGCCGTGGGTGATCTCGACCGTGGCTGCGTCGGTGTCGATGGCGGTGACCTTGAACCGCACCGGCTGGCCGTCGGCGTCCGTGAGGTAGGCATCATCGGCGTCGCCGAGGAAGATCATGCCGGTCGAGTCGGCGCACACGCCCTGGCGGGTGCCGGCGTCGACGATGACCATGGTGGTGATGCGATCGACGAGTGGTGGGATGAAGCTGATCGTGCCGGTGCGGTGATACGTGTAGTTGGTCGCGCAGCTCGGCGTCGCCGGGCTCGGCGTCGCCGGGCGTTGGCCGGTCGCGGCGCAGCTCTGACCGGGGCCGACCACGCGGGTGCGGTCGGCCGTCCAGGCGGTGGTGTCGGGGTTCGACGACAGCTTCACGTAGACGTTGCCGTCGATGCTCGGCCCCGCGACCATGTGATCGCGTGTGTTGCTGCCGTTGCCCTCGCGCTTCTTCCACATGCCGGGCGCGAACCACCCCACCGCGCCGGGTACCGGGTTGGCGGTCTTGCCGGCGGCGAAGTCGAGCACCTCGCGGCGCGCGAGCGCTGCGAGGTCGGCCCACACCATGGTGATGTTGTGCTCGCGGCGCTCGACTCGTCGCAGCGAGCAGCTGTCGGGGATCGAGCCGCTGAAGGACGGCGCGTAGTACTGCCTGCAGGCCGAGCCCGTGCGCGTCCACTTGGGGTTGATGGGCTGGGAGTACGCGCGGATGAGATCGGCCAGCGTCCAGCGCGGGAAGGCCCAGATGCCGCTGCGCTGCGCGATTGCCCACAGCATCGCGCGGGCATCGGCGACCGACGGGCTGCCCCAGGTCTCGCCGTCGATCATCTTTGCCATCTGCACGGCGTCGTCCGGCGTGATGCGACGGCTGGTGCCGTCGGCGTAACAGATCGTGCCGAGCTGCTCGGCAGCGGGCTCCGGCTCCGCGGCGGACAGGAGCGACGTCACGAGGGCGATCGCGAGCGGGGCGAGGGGCATCACGCGGGGATGGACCGCGTCGCCGCAGGATCGATCACTCCGGCTTCGTCACTCGGTCATGCGCGCATTCACGAGCGCCATGATCGCGCGGCCGGTGTCGAAGTTGTCGAGCGTGACGTCCTCTTGCCGGATCTCGATGCCCAGCGAGTCCTCGAGGAACACGATGAGATCGATCATGGTGACCGAGTCCACGGTGCCATCGGAGAACAACACGGTGTCGCCGTCGAGCTCCGGGAGCCCGGTCTTGCGACGGAGGTAGTCGAGCAGGGAAGCTTCTGAAAAGTCCATGGTCTTCGGGTCCTCGCGCGAGCTAGGAGCGCGCCCGGAGGCACTGCTCGATCACGGCAGGACGATCGATCTTGCCGCTGGCGGTGCGCGGGAAGGACTGCGAGCTGCAGTGGATCTCACGCGGTTGCATGTAGTGGGGCATGTGCGCCCGAACGTGCCGTCCCAGCGCCTCGAGATCGACCTCGGCCCCGTCGCGACCGACCACCGCGAGGTGGACGGCCTGGCCCAGTAGGTCGTCGTCGACCCCGAAGGCGACCACCTCGGCGAGCTGGCCGCTCGCGAACGCGAGGTCCTCGATCTCGGTGGGGCTGATGCGGTACCCGCTCGACTTCAGCATCGCGTCGGCGCGCGAGACGAACCAATAGTCGCCGTCGTCGTCGATGCGCACGATGTCGCCGCTGTAGACCACCGGCTCGTCGCCGATGAGGTGGGCCAGCGCCGGGCAGGGCCTGATCTTCTCGGCGGTGTCGTCGGGTCGACCCCAGTACCCTCGCGAGATCAGCGGCCCTCGGTGCACCAGCTCACCCTGCTCGCCGGGGCCGCAGATGCTGCCGTTGGCGGCGATGATCCAGGTCTCGACGTTGGGGATCGGACCGCCCATGCACCCGGGCTTGCGTGCGAACTTCTCGGGCGGCAGCCAGGTCGAGCGGAACGCCTCGGTGAGCCCGTACATCAGCACCACGTCGGTGCCGGGGAACACGCGGGTGAAGCCGTCGAGCACTGCGGGTGGAATCTTGCCGCCGGAGTTGGTGACCAGCCGCAGCGATGGCAACGGTGTGCGGACCTCGTCGAGGTAGCGCACCAGCTGCACCCACGCCGGCGGCACGGCGGCCATGACGGTGACCTCCGCGCGCGCGATGGTCTTGGCGACCTCCGACGGCATCGGCACCGCTTGCAGCACGAGGCGCGCACCCATGAGGCACGCGGTCAGGAGCTGGTTGAGACCGTAGTCGAAGCACAGCGGCAGCAGCGAGAGGATGCGGTCGTCGCTGCGCAATCGCAGGTACTGCGCCACGCTGCGGGCGCCCAGCACGAGGTTGGCGTGCGTGACCATCACGCCCTTGGGCGCGCCGGTCGAGCCCGAGGTATAGAGGATGGCCGCGAGGTCGCTGTCGATGATGCGTGTCGGCGTGGGCGCGCAGGTGGCCTGGGGTAGGGCCGCGGCCGATTGGATGCGATCGTGGACCGCCTGGCCGCCGATGCTCAGCACCCGCTGCAGCGCCCGCGGCCACGGTCGCTGGGCCAGCTCGGTCGCACGTTTGCCGTCGCACAGCAGCGCGCGCACGGAGCAGTCCTGCATCACATACTCGAGCTGGGCGACCGTCCACTGCGCGCTGACGTTCACCGCGACCGCGCCGACGCACCACGCCGCCAGCTGGGCCGCAACTTCGTCGGTGCTCTTGCGAAGGCAGATGCCGACGCGGTCGCCGCGGGCGACCCCGAGATCGCGCAGCCAGCCCACGTAGCTCGCCACGCGCAGTGCCACGGCGGCATAGTCATGCGCGTGGTTGCCGTCGACGATGGCGACGCGCGAGGGCTCGAGCCGCAGGTTCTCCGCGAACAGCTCCCAGGCAGTGAGGGCGAGGTTCCCGCCTTGGCAAGCATTCACGGCAGCACGAACCCTTCGCCGAATTGCTCGTGGTGCTGCGCTGCGAGTGTGGCGAGCTGCGGCCCGACGACGTTCTTGTCGACCAGACGCCGCCGCAGGAAGCCCCACTCGAACGCTGCGAACGCGTCCTTGCCGTCCCTCGCGACCGCGGCCGCGATGCCAGCGGCGGCGTGGTCCTTGATCAGGCGATACGCGGCCAGCTGGAACAACCACTCCGGCCGGCTCGCCAGCGTACGGCAGAAGCGGGCGAAGAGATCGAGCTGGTCGAGCGGGATGGCATCGATGGCGCAGCTGGGGGGCTGCCCCGCGATGCGCTCGAGCTCGTCGTAGATCGTCAGTCGCTCGACGCCGGCCAAGCGACCATCGAGCTCGAACACCGGCAGCAGCGGATACAGGCGACAGATCACCGGTCGCGTGTCGTGATCGCAGGCGCAGCCGGTCCGGGTGCTGACGATGGAGTCGGCGTGGACGGTGCGGCCGTCGGGCAACGCGAGTTCGAAGTGCTTGCGCTCGAACTCGCCGAACTGGGCCAGCAGGCCGTGGGCCTCGAGGTACTCGAACTCGCCCGCCAGCAGCGGCAGCTCCTGGAAGTGCTTGCGCCCCAGGATCGCGAAGCGCGACTTGTGCCGCGTGAAGCTGCAGCAGTGCGCGTCGCCGCACAGCGTGTGGCAGCCTGCGCGGTACACCAGGTCGGTGGCGTAGAGCTCGTCGAGCGCGTCGGTGCGGCTGCGGGCTTGGGCTCGAGGGAACGGATCCATGCTGCGATGACGCTGGGGGCGTGGGCGCGACGCCGAGGAGGTCGCCGCTCGACGACATCAGTTGATGGCGGGCTTGGGCTTTCGCTTGGTGTCGATCGACGGGTACACGCGCGCGGGCACGCCGACCGCGATGTGATTGGGGGGCACATCGGAGATGACCAGACTGTTGGCTGCGATCTGGGCGCCGTCACCGACGGTGACCTTGCCGAGGATCACCGCGCCCACGCCGATGAACACGTCGTTGCCGATGGTCGGGACGCCGCCGTCGGGCGTCTCGCCGATGGTCACGTTGTGCATGATGCCGACGCGGTCGCCGATCACCGCGCGGGGGTGGATCGAGATCGGCGCTTCGCAGTGGATCAGGTGGACGCCCCTGCCGAGCGTGCAGGTCCGGTCCATGTGCACGCCTGTCAAGAAGCGCGACGCGGCAAACAGTGCGCCGTAGAGCTTGGACGACACCCAGCGGGCGGGGCCCCGCGGCTGCGCGAGCGACCAGCGGCCGAGGCGGTACACGCCCATCGCCCACACCGCGGGGTTCTTCATCGAGCGACCATGGATCGCGAAGTCGATGCGGAATTCCTCCCACTGCGAGGTGGGCGTCTCGTCCGGCTCCGCCGAATCCGCGTCGAGCTCCGCATCATCTGTTTGGCGCGATTCCATCGCGAACAGCCTGTCCGACATGCTGGATCAGGCTAGACGCTGGTCGCCCGCGCATCAACCCCGCGGGGCACTTTCTGGGGACGCCGCCGCGGCGTCGGCGGGCCTCGAACGCGCGTCGGCCAGGTGACGTGCGAAGCGGAGCCACGCCCCGGCGCCGAGCGCCGCGATCACGGCGACGCCGCTGGTACCCACGAGCACCACTGCGGCCTGCACGAGCCACGCACTGGCGGCATCTCCCCCACGGTAGATCACCGTGTCTACGGCGTTCTGGCCCTGGTATTTGCCCGACCGCGACTGGCCGCCGTAGAGCAGCTCGCGCGCAGGCTTCGCGACGGCGTGCTCGCAGGCCCGCCGGAGACACTGCGCAACGACGAGCACGGGGAGGATCGGTGTCACTGCGAGTGCGATCAGGACCACCAACGTGACGAGGGGCAGAAGCCCGAGCGTGGCGGAAAGCCGCGCCGTCGCGAGCAGGCGACCCGACACGCCGAGCTGCAGGGTGAGCGCGAGCACATTGACCGCCAGGTCCAGCTTGGCAAATAGCGCAGTCCGCTGCGCACTGTCCTGGATGGCGGACACCACGATGCGCCCTTGGAGCAGGTAGATCGCGGTCGACGTCGCGGTGAAGGCGAGCACGTAGATCGCCAGACCCCGCAGCGCCGGCTCGCGCACGATCGCGCGCAGGCCCGAGAACATCGAGCCGCCGATCGCGACGGCCGCACTCGGGACGTCGGGCCGATCGCGGAGGCTGCGCTCGAGGCCACCGGCACACGCGCCGGCGAGGGCCCAGAACGTCGCCGCGACGCCGAGCAGACCGGTCGCGCCGAGCTGCGGCGCCAACACCAACGCGCACGACGGACCGAGCAGCGCGCCGATCGTGCCGCCGGCCGCGACGAAGGCATACACCCGCGGCGCCGATGCGCCGCGCCAGATGTCGACGACCGCGGCCCAGAAGCTCGCAACCGCGAACATGTTGATCACGCTGGCCCACACGAACACAGCCCGTGCGAGCACCACGTCGGCGCCGAGCAAGGCCCCGCGGTGCGCGAGCATCAGCACCACGAGCGAGGCCGCGAGCCCGAAGAACACCACACGTGCGAGCGTGCGACGACCCCACCGCGACGCCGCCCAGCCGTGCAGCGGTACCAGCAACAACGTGCCGGTGAAGGTGGCGGTGAACAGCCACGGCAGGTTGTCGACCCCACCGGCCACGCCCATTTCTTCGCGCACCGCTCGGAGCACGAAGTTCGCGGCCATGATGCACACGAACTGCGCGAAGGCCCAGCGCGCCGGTGGGCGATCGATCGCGGGGAGCTGCGAGGTGGCCGACAGTGCAGACATGGTGCGCGCGACGACGCGTCGTTGGACACCGCCGCGAGCGGCGAGGATGCACCGCATGCAGGGTTTCGGCGCACGAAACCATCGCCGTCGTCGCGGGGTCGAACGCAGCCATGGTTGCCCCACGCCGCCGCGTCGAGTCCTGCGATCGTCGTCGCTTCCTGTTCGGATGCGCGACACTGCCGTTCGCTTCCGGACTCTGGGGCTGCGCCAGACGGCAGTCGGCCGTGCGCGAGCCGACCACCACGCGTCAACCGGAGCCGATGCCCGAGACGCTGCGCGCCAGCGAACCCAAGGCCCCGCGCCTGCTCGTGCTCGGTGGTACCGGCTTCCTCGGTCCGCACATCGTCGACGCCGCGCGGGCCAAGGGCTGGCACATCACCCTGTTCAACCGCGGCAAGAGCCACCCCGAGCGCTTCCCCGATCTCGAGACATTG
>WBZX01003394.1_pt1 | contig 10101 bp, 4 predicted proteins | sample 5204211 | NCBI WGS metagenome assembly WBZX01 (sample SAMN12344362, study PRJNA552823) | activated sludge metagenome | biome: Activated sludge suspended growth; feature: Nitrification reactor; material: Wastewater; isolation source: activated sludge from nitrification reactor of wastewater treatment...
AAGCTCGCCGTCGCGGACTTCGAGGGCATCTGCTCTGCCCATGCGATGGTTCTGCGCGCCAAACCCGACCGCGTGCTCCCAGAGTTCCTGCCCTTCTTCATGCAGAGCGACTTGTTCATGGAGCGCGCGGTGGCCATCTCCGTCGGCTCGCTATCGCCCACGATCAATTGGAAGACCCTTGCCGCAGAAGAGTTCGCGCTGCCGCCGTTGGAGGAGCAGCACAGACTCGCAGGCATGCTGGCTTCATTAGAAGAAGTGCGGCAACAACTCCAGACTGCCAAGTCCCACTCAGTCGGGTTGCGCGATTCGCTGATGCGAGAAACGATTGATGTGCTCGAACGGAGCGCGTCGCTTCAGTCCGTTTGCTTACCCATTGTCAGGGGAATCGACAGTCCTGGACCTGATGTACCGACTGGAACCCCGTACGTTCGAATCGCCGAGATGACAGGCCCTGAAGGCATCGTCATCTCGAATCTCAAGAAGACTGCTCCCGAGATCGCTGCTGCCCATCCCGAGTCCCGCCTTGCTGCCGGTGACTTCGTTGTTGCTCTTCGGGGAGTGGTTGGCATGCCGGTACGTGTTCCGGTTGAGGCAGCAGGGGCGAACCTATCGCGAGGTACTGCACGAGTCTCTATTCAGCCTGCGCATAACGCCGATTATTTCTATTGGACTCTTCGTTCCCCCCGCGTGCAGCGCGAGGTACTCCGAGTATGCACGGGCTGGAAGGGCGAAGATCTGCGCGAGATTACACTTGGGTCGCTGCGCGACCTTCTCATTCCGGTACCTCGGAGAGACCAGCAGGATCTCATCGCGCAGCGCATCGGTTCTGTTGACGCCGCGCATTCATGCATAGAGGCACGTTTGCGCGAGGTAGAGCGTACACGGCGGATTCTTTCTCTCTCATTGAACCCAGGAGTGTTAGGTGTTCACTGAAGCCTCCACCGTCGAAACCCTCCTCCGCGATCTGCTCTGCGGCTGCATCACGCATCACACCGCGGTCGGCCCCGGTTTCGCGCGGCGGCATGGCAAGCTGTCGGGTCTCGGTTGGCACTATCTCTCCTCCGCCAACATCCCGCGGCAGCCGCATGAAGTGTTTGTTGAGGACTGGGTTCGCGAGGCGCTGATGCGCCTGAATCCAGAGATCGCAGCGGTTCCGGATCGCGCGGATGAGGTGCTGTACAAGCTGCGCGCGATTGTGCTGGCGGTGCGGTCGGACGGGCTGCTGAAGGCCAATGAAGAGCTGACGGCGTGGCTGCGCGGCGATCGGTCGATGCCGTTTGGGGAAAACCACCAGCACACGACGGTGCGACTGATCGATTTTGACAACATCCAGAACAATCACTTTGTCGTTACCAGCCAGTTTACGTTCCGCGCGGGATCCGCCGAGCGACGCGCCGATCTGGTGTTGCTGGTGAACGGTCTGCCGCTGGTCGTCCTCGAAGCGAAGACCCCGGTTCGCAAGGCGGTCAGCTGGCTGGACGGCGCGCTTCAGCTTCACGAAGACTATGAACGGAATGTGCCCGAGCTGTTTGTCGCCAACGTCCTAAACGTCGCCACCGATGGCAAAGAGCTGATGTATGGCGCGGTTCGGATGCCGGTGAACTTGTGGGGTCCGTGGCGTGGCGATGAAGAAGCGACACCGGGAACGCTCGCGGGGCTTCAGGCGGCGGTCACGGGACTCCTAAAGCCGGCGGTCCTGCTCGACATCCTGAACCACTTCACGCTGTTTGCGACCGACAAGAAAAAGCGTCGCATCAAGGTGGTGTGCCGTTATCAGCAGTACGAAGCGGTGAACTTGATCGTGCAGCGTGTGGTCGCAGGCAAGCCGCGCAAGGGACTGATCTGGCACTTCCAAGGATCGGGCAAGTCGCTCTTGATGGTGTTCGCGGCGCAAAAGCTGCGACTTCAGACCGCGCTGGGAAATCCGACGGTGATCATCGTCGTGGACCGCATAGATCTGGATGCGCAGATCAGCTCGACGTTTCATGCATCCGACGTTCCGAACTTGGTCAAAGCGGAAACGCGCGAGGACTTGCAGAAGCTTCTGAAGCAGCACTCGCGCAAGATCATCATCACGACGATCTTCAAGTTCGGCGAAATGGATGGGGTCCTAAACGACAGCGCAGGAATCATCGCGCTGGTCGATGAAGCGCATCGCACGCAGGAAGGCGACTTGGGTCGCAAGATGCGCACCGCGCTTCCGAACGCATTCCTGTTTGGTCTGACGGGGACTCCGATCAACCGCCGCGATCGCAACACGTTCTATGCATTTGGTGCGGAAGAAGATCCCCGTGGCTACATGAGCCGCTATGGCTTTGAGGAGTCGATCCGCGACGGGGCCACGCTGCGACTTCACTTCGAGCCGCGCCTGGTCGAGCTGCGCATCGACAAGGCCGCGATCGATGAAGCGTACCAAGCACTGACCGGCGACCTGTCGGATCTGGACAAAGACAACCTGGCCAAAGCCGCATCGAAAATGGCGGTGCTGGTCAAAGTGCCCGAGCGCGTGCAGCAGATCTGCGCCGACATCGCGCGTCACTATCAGGAAGCGGTCGCCCCCAACGGTTTCAAGGGAATGGTGGTGACGTTTGATCAGGAGTGCTGTCTGCTCTACAAAGCAGCGCTTGACAAGCTGATGCCGCCCGAGGCGACCGAAATCATCATTTCAGCGACGGGAAATGATCCGCGATACAAGCCCTATGCGCGCACGCGCGATGAAGAGGAAAAGATCCTTGATCGTTTTCGTGATCCGGCAGATCCGCTGAAGCTGCTGATCGTGACGGCGAAGCTTTTGACCGGGTTTGATGCGCCGATTCTGCAAGCGATGTATCTGGACAAGCCGCTGCGCGATCACACGCTGCTGCAAGCCATCTGCCGCACCAACCGCACCTATGGCGACAAAAAGACGCACGGCCTGATCGTCGATTACCTGGGCGTGTTCGATGATGTCGCCAAGGCGCTGGAGTTCGATGAAAAGGGATTCCGTCGCGTCGTCGGAAACATCGCCGGACTGAAAGATCAGCTACCCGAAGCGATGCAGAAGTGTCTGGCCTTTTTCCCCGGCGTAGACCGCGCGCAGACCGGATACGAAGGACTGATGGCGGCGCAGGAATGTCTGCCTACAAACGATGTGCGTGATGCCTTCGCCGCGGAATATTCGGTGCTGGGCAGGCTGTGGGAAGCCATCTCGCCCGATCCACTGCTGACTCCGTTTGAGCGCGATTATCGCTGGCTGACCCAGGTGTATGTATCGGTGCAGCCGACCAGCGGAACCGGCAAGCTGATCTGGCACGCGCTCGGTGCCAAGACGATTGAGCTTATCCACCAGAACGTCCATGTGGACGCGATCCACGACGACCTGGAAACGCTGGTGCTCGACGCGAATCTGCTCGAAGCGGTGATTGGTTCCCCCGATCCAACCAAGCGCGCGAAAGACTTCGAAGCCAAGCTGACCGCCCGCCTGCGCAGACACATGGGAAACCCGCGCTACAAGCACTTGTCCCAGCGACTGGAAGAGCTGAAGGAACGGCACGAGCGCGGACTCCTAAACAGCGTGGAGTTCCTCAAGACGCTGCTGGAACTCGCCCGCGAGCTGGTTGCCACGGAAAAGGAAACCCCGCCGCAAGAAGACGAAGATCGCGGCAAGGCGGCCCTGACCGAGCTATTCCAACAAGCGCGCGGCAAGAACACCCCGGTCGTCGTCGAACGAGTCGTCGCCGACATCGACGAGATTGTGCGCCTGGTCCGCTTCCCCGGCTGGCAACACACCGCAGCAGGAGAGCGCGAGGTCAAAAAGGCCCTGCGCAAGAGCCTCCTAAAATACCAGCTACACCAAGACACCGACCTGTTTGATAGGGCGTATGGCTATATCAAGCAGTACTACTGAGGGAACGGCTTAGGTAATCCGGGTATTAACTTCCAGCGACATGTAGCTTCGACGAAGACCCATTCGCTTTGTAAGTTTAGGCTACACCGCCGTGCATATTTCAGCACGATCGCATGCACTTCCGGCTCGTCCAAGAGGGGCTTTTTCCTTCCTAAATAGCAGCCCACACCGACGAGCCGCACGAATGATCTTGACGGTTCCGACGTAATTTGCAATTACAGCGGGTATGCTGAAACGTAGCTACAAGCCGCAGAAAGCCTCACACATTGATCATATCATTCGTTTTCAGTACGATGAAAAAGTGGCGGAGTCTGCACCAAGCGTCATCGGCTACCTTAGGGTATCGACCACAGAGCAGAAGGACGAAGGCGTTAGCCTTGATGTCCAGCGTGAGCGCATTATCGCGTATTGCAAGATGTTCCAACATAATCTTGTAGCGATATATGCAGATGACCACACAGGCCGGAATATGGACAGGCCGGGATTCCAAACGGCGCTGGCTCGAATGGTTGAGACGGACTCGATGTTAATGTCCGTCAGCATGGATCGTATCTCGCGCAACGTCGGCGACTGGACGTACCTGCTCGATCAGTACTTTGGGAAGGGAACCAAGTACAAGCTGCTGGCGTTCGACTGCGCTGGGATGGACCCCAGAACAGCGACGGGGCGCATGCTCCTGATGATGCGGGCCGTGATGGCGCAGGGGGAGATCGACTCGACGAGCGAGCGCACGCAGGTCGCGATGGATCATCTGAAGGCGCAGGGGATTCCCTGCGGCGGACTGCCGTATGGGAAGGCGTACTCCAAGCAGCTTGATGAGCATGGACGTCGTGTCGTGGTCGATGTTCCAGAACAGCTTGAGACGGTGAAACGAATCAAGCAGCTGTACCAAGAGGGTCTGGGAATCAAGACCATCACGGACCTCCTGGAAAAAGAGAAGCGGCCCTCGCCCAAAGGAAATGAGTGGAATCGCGCCGTGGTGCGACGCATCTTGCAGCGGGAAGGACTGCTGACGGTCAAGCAGTGGGATCGAACGAATGCGGTACGCGACCAGAACATCGTGGCCAAGCGCATCGCCGAGCTACGAGCCCAGCATCTCAGCTTCAAAGAGATCGGCGCGCAGCTGACCAAAGAGAAGCTCATGCCGCCCGTCGGCTCAAGCTGGCACGCGCAGACGGTCGTGAATGCGTGGGATACCGCCGCGACCTACGATCCACAGCGCGCCATCGAGATTGCCGTCGGTCTACACAAGGCCAACTACAGTCTGCGCAAGATCGCGGAAGAGCTGACCCTGCGCGGCTTGACCCCGAAGCGCGGCGGCGTTTGGCATTCGGCCCAGGTGCAGCAGCTACTGCTCTTGGCCAAGCTGAGTGCGTAGGTCATGCAGGGCTGGCAGGTGTTTCGCTCGTCGGCATACGGCTGGATTCGTTGGGTGGGTCGGTGTCGCCTTCTCAAGATTGGCTGATGGCGGCGTGAGGGACGAAGCGGGAAACTAATGACGTACGGTAACTCTTGGAACAACGACGAGGCGCTGCCTTGATTCGCCACTACCAAAAGCATAGGAAGAATAGACGTTCGATTCGCCATGTACGTCGCAAGCGGCCAGGGTACGAGGAGTGTGCCATAAGCGTCGATAGGATGCGCACCGGGTTATACTAATTGCGGCGATGGCACCTGCGTCCTTCCACCTCGCCGATGTCCCTAACATTCCGGGGAACGGCGACGGTGTAGTGAACTCTCTCTCTGGCTAATGATTTCCCGACTATCGCCCTCACTCGGAGTAAAGCAGGGAAGCCTCGCCACAGGTGCACAGCCACCCTCCCTGTAGCGCACTTCGCGAATTTCCTGATAAGCCGCTACTGAACGCTGTACCCCATACCATGCTGCAGAGGACCGAGGAAGGAGACAGACCCATGGCACCCATGGCCAAGGTCCTTCATCAAGATTTTTGAACATGTTACGCTGAAATAGCAGAGTGCCCGGCATGGCAGAACAGGCTCCGGATCAGAAAGCGGAAGACCCAGAACGTCGGACCCTGATCTGCCAGCGCTATTACAAAGAGCTCAAGCCCTTCGCCGAGGGTGGCTTCGCTGAGGTCTATCGGGGCTGGATCGCGCAGGTCGGCACCCCGGTCATCGTCAAGATCCCCAAGTCGATCCACTGCACGCCCGATAAGATCGAGCAGACGCGAGCCCGCTGGCAGCGTGAGGCCGAGCGTCCGGCGCGGATGCCGTTCGGCGCTCAGCGCTGCATCGAGCTTACGGAGTGGGAAGGGCGTCCCTGCTTGATCCTCGAGTACGTCGACGGCGTGAGCCTGCGCACGTACCTTCAAGAGCTCGGAAGTCAGGAGCTCTCATGTGACTACGTTCTGGCCTTGGAGATCGCCTCGCAGATCGTCGCGACGATTGCCGAGGCGCATGGCCAGCGCATCATTCACCGAGACATTACGCCGGCGAACATCCTGCTCTCCAGGCTCGATGAGCAGGCTCGCACGGTCCAGGTGACTCTGATCGACTGGGGGATCAGCAAGTCGCTGATTGCTGACAGTCCGGATGCGACGAGCGCTCAACTGTGGACCGCCGAGCCGCCGGCTCGATATGTCGCACCGGAAGGTACCTCCGAGCTGAAAGAGGCGCTCGACATCTACTCACTCGGCGTCGTCCTCTACGAGCTCCTCGGCGGGTTGCGCGACGAGTGTCGTAGCCGACTTCACCTGATGAACGATATCGAGAGGCGCGGCCTAGAGCGTATGTCGGGGCGGCGCGAAGTCCTGGAGATCGTCCGCCGCTGCCTGGCCGAGTCCGGGACCCAGCGCCGCAGCATGTCGGCAATCTGGCGCGATCTGGAAGAGCTGATCCTGATCGAAAAGTCGCGCAAGGAGCGTGAGCTTGCCGCCCAGCTTGCACAGGCGCAGCGCGACAGCCGTGGCCTGGAGAAGAAGCTCGAGAACGAACGGCAGGCGCGCAGCGAGGTCGAGCGAACTGCCGCCATCCGGCTTCAGGGGCTGGAGGACAAGCACGGAGAGCTAGTGCTCACGCAGGGCGCGCTGCGCAAGGCCCGTGAAGACAATGAGGAAGCGGCAGAGAAAGAGCGCCACCTCGAGGTGCGGCTGCAGAACCTTGAGCTGAGAGAGCGCAATCTTAACGCCCAGGCGCGAGATCTCACAAAGGACCTTGCAGCGGCAGCTGAGAGATATGTGGAGCTCGAGCGGCGGAGCACGCGGCAGCTCGAAGGTCTTCGCGAGCAGGTGGCCATACGCGACAAGCAGATCGACGAGCTCAAGGAGCGGCTCAGGCAGCTCCCTCAAGAGGGCTTCGTCACAGTGGACGCCGCGCGATGGCGAGAGCTGACTGCCAAAGAGACGCGCCTGCAAAGAGAGCAGGAGACCAGCCGAGCCGCACTGGCGTCACTGCGCTTTCAGCGCCGGCTTGGAGTGGGCGCCATCGCCTCGCTCTTGGTCCTGGGCGGTGCTGGGTTCGTCGCCCTGCAGAGCCAGGGGGCGATCTTCGGAGGCAGGGACCTTGGCGGTACGCGACCTGTAGATGGCGGCACGCCATCGCCTCCGGCCGATCAAGGGCAGCCCAAAGATTGCTCGATCGTGCCGAGCGTGCGCGATGGAGGACCCGCGGACCTGTTCGTGCAGAAGCCGAGCGATGGGGGGCCGCCGCCCGTCCCGCCCGATACACGCTGGCACCCAGCCGCGATCAACGGACTTAATAAGAAGCCAGCGCGCCTCCTGGCCGGCTGGGCAGATGGCGCCGGGACTGTCTATGCCGTCGGACAGATGCTGCTGGCGCCGAAGAGCTGGAACGGACTGCTGCTACGTTCGACAAGTGGCGGAGAGTCCTTTGACGTGTTCCCTTCGCCTGCGCGTGCGGGGCAAGAGATCCCCAAGGTTCCTCAGTACTATGCGGTCGGCGGTCTTGCCGATGGGCGCATCGTCATCGGCGGCTCCGGCATCGTGCTGGTGCTGGACAAACGCGGACAGGTGCAGGCCCTGAAACGGAATCGCGAAGGCGGCCAGCTCGCGAGCGCGATCGGTCTTCGAGAGGATTTTCGCGGCATTTGGACCGATGGCGCCTCCGGGTTTCTAGTATCCGAGACCATCGGCGGGATGATGTACAGGCTGAATGTATCCAGCGCTCCGCTCGAGCTTACCCCCGTGCCTCTGGGGTCGGGAAACTCTTTGATCGGGGTCACTGGCTGCGGCATCTCGATCTGGGCGGTTGGAACGGGCGCGACCGTCCGTCGTTACGACAAGCAGAGTGAAAAAGTCGAGAACTTCGATCCGCAGATCTGGCGGCTTGCCTCCGACGCGGCGCAGGCTCCTTCGCGCGTTCCGGTCGAGCCTAAAGAGATGCTGTGGAGCGTTGCCTGTCAGGGCAAGGAAGTCGTGGCCTGCGGCGCAGCGAAAAAGAACGCGAGCGGAGTCGTCTACTATTCACAGACCGGCGGGCAGAAGTGGGATCGTACGGAGCTCGAGTTCCCCTGCTTCTCCGTCCATGCAAAGAGCTCGGGTGAGTACCTATTGGGCGGCGAAGCGGACAAGCTCATCGTGCTTCGCTTCGGTGCCGCAGGGACCACGCAGCGCTCGCTCGCGCTGACCGATGGCCGCCTGGAGCACAATATCAAGTCTATCGTGCGTGCCGATCCTCATCACATTCTCGCCCTCGATTGGGAGGGAAAAATTCTTCTGGGAAGGACCGAATAGCAATGCCCGTAAAGACCTATCAGGCTGGGCCGTTTCAGAACGCGGGCGAGGTTCGTGTCGTTGCTGAGCTGCAGCGCTGCCTGGGCCTCCTGCCCGGCGATTCCTACATCATCACGAACATCTTGATTCCGAACCGCGGGATGTCCCGTGAAGTGGATGTGATCGTCGTCCATGAGCGCTGCATGGTGGCGATCGAGGTGAAGAACTGGTCCGGATATAACAGGTTCTTCTCGCCAAGCGGCTATGCTCCGGTACGTCCCGGCGCTGAGGATCCCCGCTCGCAGATTGCTAAAAACGCGCGGGCGGTCAAAGACTACCTGGTCAAGGAGTGTTCCGGAATCAGACGCTCTACCGATATCTGGATCTATGAGCTGGTGATAATTGGAAACGATGATCCGTCGGTATCGCTGGAGGTCGAGCGCGGCTCGCCAGTCCCCGTTGAGCTCCTGAAGAAGGGCGTGCAGCGGGTCGTGGATGCCGACTTCGGAGAGAGAGGCGACAAGCCGCAGCCAGTTCCTTCAGCGCTGGTGCGCGAGATCGGACAGAAGCTTGGAGCTTGTCCCGATAACGCAACCAGAACTCGCATCGTCTGGAAGTACACGATCGAGCGCAAGCTGCCCAGCCGCCACTTCGATGAGTATATCGCGACGGAGCAGATCGATCCGTTGCTGCCCAGGCTGGTCGCGCCGGCCGCAGAGCAGGCAGCGCCAAAGTTTCGTCTTCAGCGCAATGACATCGGACTTCACGCGGATCCCGCGGATCGTCAGAAAGCCATGGAGGAAGCGCTGCGCCTGTACCGCTCTCTGAGCCGGCTGAAGCGCTCGGGAGTCGTCGGAGTCCCGATGCCGAAGGATCCGTTCCTCGATCCCAATGACGATGCCGTGCTGTGGACGCCATACGAATTTGTCGACGGCAGAAATATCGAGTCGCTGGCGCGAGCGCCCATCGTGCACAAGCTGACGGTGCTGCATCAGGTGGCCATGCTGCTGCAGCGCTGCCACGAGGAAAACGTCGTCCATCGAGCGCTCATTCCAGAGAGCATCCTGGTGCAGAGCGGCAGCTATATTCCGATGCTGCTCCACTTTGACTTCGCGCGGATTGAGAACAGTCAGTTCACGGTCGGCTCCAAGCTGCGGCAGCAGCTTGCAAGCTCACCCTACGTCGCCCCCGAGGCACGCTCCAAGCCGAGCTCTGCGGGGCCGCGCTCCGACATCTATTCGCTCGGCGTCATTGCGCTGGCCTTGTATACGGGCAGCCGCATCTCGACCGATGCGGCCATAAGAGATCGTCTCAATCGGATCAGAGACAAACAATTCCGCGATCTGCTGACTGAGATGCTCGCGGATTTTTCACAGCGGACCGCGCACATGAGCCTGATCGTTCAGCGCCTGTCATCCTGAGGATGGTTTCCCATCTCTTGCAACGACAGGCGTACACCGTCGCCGTGTCTGGATCAGCGGCTGGGTGATGCGCGACAACACCCTCAGCTTGCCGCCCGCTCTCT
>WBZX01003395.1_pt1 | contig 10096 bp, 9 predicted proteins | sample 5204211 | NCBI WGS metagenome assembly WBZX01 (sample SAMN12344362, study PRJNA552823) | activated sludge metagenome | biome: Activated sludge suspended growth; feature: Nitrification reactor; material: Wastewater; isolation source: activated sludge from nitrification reactor of wastewater treatment...
GGACACCGGCGGCAACATCAAGGGCGCGGTGCGCGCCGACCTGTACTGGGGGCCGGACGCCGCCGACGGCGACGTCGCCGGCCACCTCGGCGGCAAGGGCGCGTACTGGGCGCTGTTGCCGCGCGGCGTGCGCCCGCGGTGACTGTCACAGGCGTGTAACGACGACGCCGCCGGCGGGTGGGCGATAGTGGTGCCATGAAGGCCCTCCTGTTCGCGCTCGCCGCGCTGCTCGCCACCGGCGCCTGCACCGGCGACGACACCTCGACCCCGCCGATCGACGCGCCCACCGGCCTCGACGGCGACAACGGCGACGGCGCGAGCGCGATCGACGCGCCGATGGCGTGCGTGCTGCCGACGACGGCGATCACCTGCACGGCGAGGGTCATGTCGACGCCATTGCCCGCCTGCCGGGTCATGGCGAGCGTCATGGCATCCACGTCACCGATCCCCGAGAGCATGGCGAGACCGATCAGGCCTTGCCCGCCCGCGAAGCCCGAGACGAGCCTGGTGGCAAGCGTGATGGCCGCGAGCAGCGCTCCGAACTTCAGAACGGTCGCAAGATCGAACGGGTTCTTCAGATCGATCGGCGCTCCGTCGCCGTTGCCGTCGCGTCTTTCGTTCCTCATCAGAAGTGCCGCGAAGAGCGCGGTCGCCACGGCCGCAGCGATCAGCGGGGCGGCGAGCGGACGCGCGAGTGCGCTGTTGAGCAGGAACACGACGACGAGGACCCGCAGCATCATGGTGGTGCCGGCGAGCAATGCTCCGGCCGTGAACAACCGCGTCATCTCGGGGCGTTCCTTGGCCCGCTCGGCCAGCGTCATGGTGACGGCGGTGGACGACACGAGGCCGGCAGCGATGCCCGTCAGGATGACCCCATGCGTGTTGCCGGCGACCTTCACCGCCACGTAGCCGGCGAACGAGATGGCGGCGATCATGACGGTCATCAGCCAGAGTTCATACGGGTTGAGGCCGCCGAGCTCCGCCACCTCGCGGTTCGGCAGCAATGGCAACAGGATGAACGTCATGGTGGCCAGCACCAGGCCCGAGCGAAGCTCCACCCAGGTGAGTTGCCGCACCCAGTCGTGCATGGCGCGCTTCAGGGCGAGCAGAGCAGCGGTGGCGACGCCGGCCGCGATCGCGAGTTGCAGATTGCCGAGCATGGCGAGCGCACCGAGTGCGAAGGCCAGCATGGCGGCGACCACCGAGGTGACCCCGAAGGTGCCCTCGTGACCGGATTCGCGATAGCGGAAGAGGATGATGGCAGCCGAGAAGGCGGCGAATGCGAGGCCGAGCAGGACAGCGGCGTCGAGGCCCGGCCGCAGCGCGATCGCGCCCCACGACGCTCCGAGAAGGCCCGCCAGCGCATGCGTGCGAAAGCCGGCAGAGCGCATGCCTTCCTGATCCTCGCGCTCCTTCCAGCCGCGCTCGAGGCCGATCAGCAACCCGATGGCCAGCGCCGCCGACATGCGCTGGAACAGCTCGAAGGTTTCCATGGGCTGCCGCTTTCCGGTGTTGGATCCGCACCGCGAGAATAACCCGACGCGGCGCCTCGATCGCTTGATCCTGATACGCTGCTCAGAGAGCTGCGGCAAAGGTGGCGATGGCGTCGGCCGCGGCTTCGAGGTTGCCGCGCCGCGTGAAGCCCTTGCCGCCGCGTGGACCGAGGTCGTGATCGCCGTCGCCGGCCCAGTGGAACGCGATGCGCGGCGAGAGACTGTAGCCTTCGATTTCGTCGCGTGAGCCGAACGGATCGCGCTCGCCCTGCACGATGAGCGCCGGTGTCGTCAGCGTTTGGAGATGCGCAGTGCGCAGTTGCTCCGGCTTGGCCGTTGGATGGAACGGATAGCCGAGACAGACGAGGCCGGTGATGCGGTGTTCGTCATGCAACGCGTCGGCGACGAGGCTCGCCACACGCCCGCCCATCGACTTGCCGCCGATGAGGAGCGGAGTCGAGGCGTCCGTGGCTTGCCGCTCCGCCGCGGCTGCAACTGCGTGGCGATATTCGTCGGCCAGCGTTTCGGCTTTGGGCGGCGGGCGGCGCTTGCCGCCATCGCGGCGCGCGGCCATGTACGAGAACTCGAAGCGCAGGATTTCGAGCCCGCGCGCGGCGAGCAGTTGAGCGATGGTGCCCATGAACGGGCTGGTCATCGGCGCGCCCGCGCCATGCGCGAGCAACAGCCGGGCAACGGGCGGCAACGCTGGCGGCGCATCGATCACGAACTCGGGGTGCGGCATCGGTCCTCGTCGTCGGCTCGAGCGTAGTTGTTGGCGCTGCGACAGATCACCCGACCGTGACGCACCGGCGCGTGGCAGTGCTTATAGTGTTTGCGAAACCACGTCACGGATCAGACATGCAACTCCCCGACATCAGTGAAACCGCACTCCGCCTTTCGGTGTTTCTCGTCGTCTTCGCAATCATGGCTTTGGCCGAGCTGATGCTGCCGAAGCGCGAACTGACGATGGCGAAAGGGCCACGCTGGCTGACCAATCTCAGCATCGTCGTCATCGGCAGTCTGGTCATCCGCGCCATGGCCGCCTTCGCCGTGCCGCTCGCGGCGGTAGCGGTCGCGGCCATTGCCGAGAAGAACGGTTGGGGGTTGCTCAATCAGGTGTCGTGGCCGGCGTGGGTCGAGATCCTGATTGCCATCGTCGTGCTCGACTTCGCCATCTGGTTCCAGCATCTCGCCGCGCACAAGGTGCCGGTGCTGTGGCGCCTGCATCAGATGCACCATGCCGACCGCGACATCGATGTGACGACGGCGATCCGCTTCCATCCGATCGAGATCGGTCTGTCGATGCTGTGGAAGATCGTCTGCGTGCTGGCGCTCGGTGCCTCGCCCGAGGCCGTGCTCGTATTCGAGATCATCCTCAACGGGCTCGCCATGTTCAACCATGCCAATGTCGCGCTGCCGCCGCGCCTCGACGCCCTGCTGCGGTTGGCGATCGTCACCCCGGACATGCACCGCGTGCACCATTCCGTCTACGGCTCGGAGCACGACAGCAATTACGGCTTCAACCTGTCGATCTGGGATCGCTTATTCCGGACCTATACGCCGCAGCCGCGCGACGGCCATCGCGGCATGACCATCGGACTGCCGGAATATCAGCATGACGGACCGGGTCGGTTGTCGTGGTCGCTGGCGCTGCCGTTCCGCGGACGTTCTGGCGCGTAATGGCCAGCGCGTGACGGCGTTATCCCATTTCCGCCAAATACCTCTATAAGATCGACGCATGAAACAACGGGTGGAGCCTGGGCAGGCGCGGCGAGGTCCGCGTCGCAAGGCATCGAGGCGGGGTGACGCGAGCATGAGGCTGCTGAATCGGCGCCCGCTGCGTTGGGCACGCACGGTTGTCGCGTGCGGCGCGCTGGCGTGCGCGTCCGGCGCGCTCGCCAACAGCGCCGATGCGCCGCAGCCGGCATCAGCGCAGCCGGCTCAAACGGCCGCCGAGGCGCGTGTGGCCGCATTCGGTGCATCGCTGCGCGAGATCTGGACGCCACCGCCCCCGATCGCAGGCAGCGACGAAATCGGCGAGTTGATCGACGCCAGGTTGAAGAAGGGCGCGGGTACCGAACGGCGCAGCGTAAAGAGCCGCAAGGCCGTCGCGACGCTGAAAGCCTTGAAACAGGCCGCTACCCGGCGTCAGGCCCGTGTCGCCGCGCGCGTGGCGGCGCGCATGGCTGAAGAAGCGCGTCTCGAACGGCTCGAGCGGCAGGCAGCGCTTGCCGAAGGCCGTCCGCCGATCCCGACCCGCAAGCCGAATATCAAGCCACTCGTTCCGGCCAAGCTGCTGTTCGGCGCCGCCCGCTCTGCGGCACCGCTGTCGGCGCGCGCCATCGGTTTCTATTCGCGCGGCTGTCTCGCCGGCGCCACTGCTATGCCGATCGACGGCCCGGCGTGGCAGGTCATGCGCCTGTCGCGCAAGCGTAACTGGGGCCATCCGAAGCTCATTGCGATGCTGGAGAAGTTCTCGAAGGAGGCGAAGTCCGAGGATGGCTGGCCGGGCCTGCTGGTCGGCGACATCTCGCAGGCGCGCGGCGGTCCGATGCTGACCGGTCACTCGAGCCATCAGATCGGCCTCGACGCCGACATCTGGTTTACGCCGATGCCCGACCGGCGCCTGTCGGAGAAAGAACGCGAAATCCTGTCGGCGACCTCGATGATCTCGGGACCGACGTCCGTGGACCGCAACGTCTTCACCGATGAACACGTGCGCGTCGTGCGCCGTGCCGCTCTCTATCCTGAAGTCGAGCGTATCCTCGTGCATCCGGCGATCAAGAAAGCCATGTGCGACGCGTTTTCGACGGCGCCGCCGGCCGACAAGGCGTGGCTCGCCAAGGTGCGCCCCTACTTCGGTCACCACTATCATTTCCACGTTCGCATGGCCTGTCCCGCCGGCTCGCCCGGCTGCAGGCCGCAGGCCGCGACCAAGCCCGAGGACGGGTGCGGCAAGGAGCTCGACGACTGGTTCGCCACACTGACGCGGCCGCCAGCGCCGCCGCCGCCGGGATACAAGCCGCCGCCGCCGAAGCCGCCGGTCACGCTCGCCGACATGCCGGACGAGTGCCGCGTGGTTCTCGATGCCGGAACCGGGAAGGGCGAGCGTGACGAGGCCGAGCTGATCAAGACCAGCCTCGAAGCGTCGAAGCGCATGATCGACATTTCCGGCGAGGTGCGGACGGAGAATCCTCTGCCGCCGGAGGGGCTGCCCGGAACCACGGGCTCCCTGCCTTCGGCTGACGATGCTCCGCCGCCGGGAGGTGTCGCTGAATCTCCGGGCGACGCCGCAGCGGCCGAGGGTGCCGCCGACGCGCACTGAGCGGCCCTCGCCCGGCCGCTCCGATCAGTGGTCGGCCGGGCCGACCGAGCCGAGGCCGACCGGACAACTGACGCCGGTGCCGCCGAGCCCGCAGTACCCGTGCGGAACCTTGGCCAGATACTGCTGGTGGTAATCCTCCGCGAAATAGAACTCCGGTGCGGCGACGATCTCGGTCGTGATCGTGCCGTAGCCGCGCGCGCCGATGGCGGCCTGATAGGCGTCCCGGCTCGCCTCCGCTGCGCGCCGTTGCGCTTCGGTGGTGACGTAGATGCCGGAGCGATACTGCGTACCGACGTCGTTGCCCTGACGCATGCCCTGCGTCGGATCGTGGCTTTCCCAGAAGGTCTTGAGCAGCGACTCGAAGGAGAGCCGCGCCGGATCGAAGACGACGCGCACCACCTCGTTGTGGCCGGTCCCGCCGCTGCAGACTTCCTCGTACGTCGGGTTCGGCGTGAAGCCGCCGGCATAGCCGACCGCCGTGATCCAGACGGCATCGGCCCCGAGTTGCCAGAACTTCCGTTCCGCGCCTCAGAAGCAGCCGAGACCGAACATCGCCACCGCCATGCCATCGGGATAGGGCGGGGCGAGCGGACGATCGAAAACGTAATGCCGCTCCGCCGTCGCAATGGCCTTGGGTCGGCCGGCGAGGGCGGTTTCGCGGGACGGCATCGTCACCTTCTTGCGCGCGAGGAACATGGGGGCACCGTTGCACGAGGTTGCGGACTGGCGAGAATATAGGATCGCTTGGGCCGCGCGGCGCCCCGTTGACGCCTCACTTTCACGCGAGGCTCTTCGCCGGGTGCTTTGCGGGCCGCGATTTCTCGTGTCGCCCGCGGCACCCCGGGCGCAGTGGCGGGCGCGTTCCGGAGGTGCGAACGGTCGGGAAGGAAGCGCATCGCGCTTCGTCGAGAGCGTCGATCGCGCCTCGTGGCATTGGAGAGAGGGAACAGCAACACGGCAGCGGCTCCGGGGGAGACCGCTCCGATCGACGCATGGGGGACGACCATGACCGACAGTGCTACCGCCGGCGCCAGCGCCATGGCGGCGCCATCTCCGCTCGCCGGGCCGGTGTTCGAACATCTGCCCGCCAATCCCGCCGCCATAGCCAGTTCCGAAGCGGGAGACCGCATCAGCTATCGCGCCAGCGGCGGTCGGCGCCTCTCCTTCTCCTTCATCTTCCTGCTGCTGCTGCCGTTCTACGTGAGCCTCGCGCCGATGCTGGTCACGCGCATCGCACACGGGCTGTGGATCGGCACCCCCGGTCTCGCGGTGCTGGCCATCGCTTTCACCATCATCATGTTCCTGCTGCTGGTCGAGGTGCTGAGTTCGATCCGCGCGCGCGTCGATCTCGGCCACAAGGCGGTGCGCATGACTCTGCCCGCCGGTCGCGGATTGACGAGCGCGCTGCGCTACGAAACCAACGAGGTCCCCTATTCCGAAATCGAGGCCGTGGAGATGCGGCGCGAGGTGTACGGCGGTAGCGTCGCGCCGATGATGCTGAAGGGTGCGCGGGTCGTGACCAAGGATGGCCGCATGATCCGGCTCGGTTACGTCAACGAGGCCAACGAGGACCCGGCGTTCCCCTATGTCGAGATCGCGCAGCGCATCGCGAACCGCGCCGGAGTGGCGCTGGTCGATGGCGGCAGCGTGCGCCGCTCGGCGCGCCGCAAGATGCTCGGCCTGCGCTCCGAAGGTCCGCCCGAAGTGCATTCCGTCGACGAGATGGAAATGCGGGAACTCAATCGCCGCCACGCCCGCCTGATGATCGCGCTGGTCACGGGCCTCGTACTGCTGGTGGCGCTCGGCATCATCGGCGACATGATCGATACGCCGCAGTAACGCTGGCAGGGTGCGATCGGCAGGCAGGCGTCTCAGTTCACGTAGACGTTGACGCGGCGGCGGCGGCGGCCGGCGTAGCCGAGAGCGAGGGCCAGTGCGCCGAGCAGCACGTAGGCCGGAAGGGCGAGCAGCGCGCCGATCAGCGGGTTCCACACCCACTCGCCGAGCGCGCGCGAGACAAGCTTGCCGGCGTTGGCGTAGCTCGCGGGTGACAGGCTCTGCCAGTAATCGGCGCTCGACGTCCACGGCCGCTGATGCACCCAGTCGGCCACCAGCGCGATCACGGCAGTGAGCAGCAGCAGCGCCGCGACGAGGCGCAGCACGGGGCCGGAGGCGATCGCCAGACGCTTCGGCAGGTTCTTCAGTGCCAGATACCACCTGAGCAGCATCGAAAGGCTCTCCTCGCGCTCGCCGCGCATATGTCGTTCGTGTGTGCGGCGGACGGCGGTCCGGCCCGACCGACTCAGATGCGGTAGAACTCCCTGTACCATGCCACGAAGCGCGCCAGCCCTTCGGCGAGCGGCGTCGACGGCTTGAAGCCGACATCGTGCGCGAGATCGTCGACGTCGGCGAAGGTCGCCGGCACGTCACCCGGCTGCATCGGCTTCAGGATGCGCTCAGCCTTGCGTCCGATAGCGGCCTCGAGTGTGGTGATGAACGTGTCGAGCTCAACCGGCTGGTTGTTGCCGATGTTGTAGATCCGGTAGGGCGCCCAGCTGCGGCCCGGATCGGGACGCGAGCGGTCGAAGTTTGCGTTCGCCTGCGGCGGCCGCGCGGCGACACGCACGACGCCCTCGACGATGTCGTCGATGTAGGTGAAATCGCGCAGCATGCGGCCCTCGTTGAAGACCTCGATCGGCCGGCCTTCGAGGATCGCCTTGGTGAACAGCATCGGCGCCATGTCGGGGCGACCCCACGGGCCGTAGACCGTGAAGAAGCGCAAGCCCGTGGTCGGGAGCGCGAACAGATGGCTGTAGGTATGCGCCATCAGCTCGTTGGCCTTCTTGGTCGCCGCATAGAGGCTGACCGGATGATCGACGGCATCAGTGACCGCGAACGGCATCCTGGTATTGGTGCCGTAGACCGAACTGGACGAGGCGTAGACGAGATGGCCGACCGCATGCTGGCGGCAGCCTTCGAGCACGTTGCCGAAGGCGACCAGGTTGGAGTCGATGTAGGCGGCCGGGTTGACCAGCGAGTAGCGCACGCCCGCCTGCGCGGCGAGATGGATGACGACAGCCGGGCGCAGCGTTTCGAACAGTCGCGCGGTCGCCTCGCGGTCGGCGAGGTCGAGTCGCTCGAACGAGAATCCGGGCGATCCCGCGAGCCGCGCCAGACGCGCGTCCTTGAGGGCCGGATCGTAATAGGTGTTGAGGTTGTCGACGCCGACGACTCGGTGCCCGGCTTCGAGCAGTCGCTCGGTCACGTGCATGCCGATGAACCCGGCGGCGCCGGTCAGCAGGATCGGGGTGTTGAGTTCGTTCAGCATCGGCCTCGTCGTCGGGCTCGTCATGGGGCCTCGGCATTGCGAACGTTATGCGACACGCGCACGGCAGTATCGCGGCGGGTGACGCAGCTTCGTGCCTGCCGACAACAGCGAATGCCCGGTTCGCGCGCCGTTGGCAACGTCTCTCTGGTGACACACTGGCGCACACGGGTTTGCCCGCGAGTGGCAGTGGAAAACCCTGACTCGACGCCGTTCACCCAATCATCTAATCAGCAGCGAGACGAGCCGGCGGTGGCACCGCTCGGCACCGGGCACGGCGCCCGGCAGGGAGGGCGTCCAGGGGATGTTCAACGCGGAGCCGGAAAGTCTGCACCGGCCGCTGGCAACCCGTGTCGGCGGCATACTGCCCGGCACGGTGCTGATGCTTTCTGCCATAGGCCTGGCGATCGCCTCCCGCGCGGCGCCGTTCTATCTCGGAGCCCTGCTGCTCAGTGTCCTGGTGGTATCGCCACGCGCGACCTGGCGACGTGGTCTTCGGCATGCGTTGGCACAGCCGCTGGTCGCGCCGCTCGCGCTGTTGATCGGCTATGCCAGCCTTTCGGCATTCTGGGCGCACGACCCGGCGGGCACACTCGAGAAATCGGGCATCGCGCTCTCGGTCGTCGCGGTGACATCGATTCTCGCGGTCGCTTTCGCCTCGCGTGATCGCATCGAGCGGCTGCACATTGCCGAGGGTTTGTGGATCGGGCTCCTGGTCGCCTGCGTCTACACGATATTCGAGATCGTGACCGACCAGCTCATCGTCCGAACCGTCGTCAACACGCTCGGCATCGCGCCGGGGACCATGCGCCCGCCGCAGGCCTACCTGTTCAGGAACGGCCAACTCGTCAAGATCGACATCAGTGCGTTGACGCGCAACATCGCGCCGCTGACGCTGTTGCTGTGGCCGGCCTTGATCGGGGTTCGCGGCTATATCGCCGCGCCGGTCGCGCGATTTGTCAACGCGGCGCTGCTGAGCATGACGGGCGTTGCAGTGATGATCTCGCCGCACGAAACGTCGAAAGCGGCTTTCGTAGCCGGGCTCTCGATCTGGCTGGTGGCCCGACTGTGGCCGCACGCGGCCGCAAATCTTGTCCGAGCAGGCTGGGTGGCCGCATGCCTGTTGCCGATCCCGTTGGCGATCGGACTTCATACAGCCGGACTACACACCAAAAACTGGTTGCCGGTCTCGGCCCGTCATCGCGTCGAGATCTGGAACTATTCCGCACGCGATACGCTCGCCGCGCCGATTTTCGGTAACGGCGCCATGACGACCTACGCGACCGTGGCGGAGACGCCGCCGGAACGGCGCAACCGGCTGACGCCGCCGCACCAGCACAACGTCTATCTGCAGGTGTGGCAGGAACTCGGGCTGGTGGGAGCGCTGCTCCTGCTGCTGGTCGGCTGGCGCTTGCTGGATATCGTCGCCACCCTCGACACGCGAGCGCGGCCCTACGGATATGCCTTCGTCGCCAGCGCGGCCACCATCGCGTCGTCGAGCTACGGCATCTGGCAACTCTGGTTCATGGCGCTCTACGGCATGGCGGCCGTCGCGTTCGTGGTCGGCCTCGGTGCCGGTCGAGACCGGCCGGCCTGACACGAGGCCGACGCCCGCATGCGCGCGCCAGCCGTTGCCGTCGAACGATCGTCGCCCTCACTCCAGTCCGAACAGCTCGGCCGGTGCCTGATGATCTTCGGCCCACGTCGCCCACGCGACATCGGTCGGACAGAGCACCAGTTCCTCGACGTTCCAGGCGCCCTCGTCCGACTTCTTCAGCAATGCGCCAGTGAGATGGCTGACGTCACCCGAGCAGACGGTTTTTTCCCACTCTATGGCGGTGCCGCCCGGACCTTGCACATCCGCCATCACGAACGCCCAGGGTGCCGTTACGGCGATGCGCTTCACGACGAACTCGACCGGCTGGCCGAGATCCTGCGCGATCGGCGCGCGTA
>WBZX01000535.1_pt1 | contig 10093 bp, 8 predicted proteins | sample 5204211 | NCBI WGS metagenome assembly WBZX01 (sample SAMN12344362, study PRJNA552823) | activated sludge metagenome | biome: Activated sludge suspended growth; feature: Nitrification reactor; material: Wastewater; isolation source: activated sludge from nitrification reactor of wastewater treatment...
GCCGTCGTAGGGGTGCAGATCGACGACGAGGGTCTGCACCCACGCGCCGTCGACGAACAGCGGCAGGCCGTCGACACCGATGAACAGATCGGGGCTCGGTCCCAGCATGCTCACCAGCGTCACGCGGGAGAAGGCCTGCGTGACGTCGATCTCGACCTCGGGCTCGCCGCAGCCGGGCACGTCGGTCGCGGGCGGACAAAACCACTGCTGCCAGCTGAGTGCGGCGTCGGCATGGCCGCCGTCGATCGCAGCCTGGACCTCGTCCATCAACACCAGCGTCAGGCCGCTCTCGGCCATCTGGACCATGCCCGGGCTCGCGAGCGCGCCGAGCTCCCAGAAATCCGCGCCGTCGTCGTGGGTCGCGCCGCCGAGCCACGAGAAGTGCGCGTACTCGGGCACCAAGCTGGGATCCGTGCCGGGGTGGGTGCGCTCCGACCATGTGTTGTCGATGCGAATGCGATAGTGCGCGAGCTCGGCGGGCGGCGACGCGGTGGTCGACGACGACCCGTCGGGGTCGCTCGTCTCGCCGTTGCTGCCGCTGCTGTCATTGCTGCCGTCGGAGCCGTCGGTGGCGTGCAAGCCCGTGCTGCCCTCGGCGTCGGAGCCCTTGGTGGTGCCGGCGCCGTCGGTGCCATCGCCAGTGCTGGCATCGGGCGGCGTGGTGGCGCCGGACTCGGCGTTCGTGGCCGAGGGGTCGAACTCGTCGCCGCCGAGCTCACCCGTGCTGTGCGGCTCGGACTGCGCGACCGCGTCGTCCACGAGCGGCACGCAGGCTGCGAGCACGAGCACGCCGACGAGCGTCGATGATCGTGCCACGTCCACCGCCATGGTGTTGCACGCGTGTAACCGTGATCGCGCCGAGGGCAGGATCGCACCGCTCGCCGTGAGCGTGCTCGTGTTCGCGGGGTCGATTGCTGCGCCGGCTTTCGACCGCGGTCGGTAACCTCGCGGGCCCCGATGACGAATGCGTCCCACGTGCCGCCTCCTCGCGCGCTCACGCAGGCCTTCGCCGACGATCCCCGCGCGAGCTACCAGGCGGTGCGCTCGGCCACCTCGGCGCTGACCGCCGGTCTGTCGCCCGAGGACATGCAGATCCAGTCGATGCCGGACGCCAGCCCGGTGAAGTGGCACCTCGCCCATACCGCGTGGTTCTTCGAGACCTTCGTGCTGCGGCCCCACGTGCCGCGCTACCGACCGCTCGATGAACGCTACGCCGCGCTGTTCAATTCCTACTACGTGTCGGTCGGTCCGGCCCATCCGCGGCCGTCCCGCGGCGTGCTCTCGCGTCCGGGTCTCACCGACGTGCTGACGTTCCGCGCCCACGTCGACGACGCGATCGATCGGGCGCTCGCGGCCGGCGCGTTGCCGCCGGCAGTGCTCGCGATCGTGGAGCTGGGGCTGCACCACGAGCAGCAGCATCAGGAGCTGATCCTCACCGATCTGCTGCATGCGTTCGCGTGCAACCAGATCGCGCCGGTGTACCGCGAGCAGCCGACGCGCCCACCGGTCGCGACGACACCGCTGCGATGGCTGCCCTACGACGGCGGCGTGGTCGAGATCGGCCATGACGGCCGCGGCTTCGCCTTCGACAACGAGGGCCCGCGTCACCGCGCGTTCCTGCAGCCGTTCGCGCTGGCCTCGCGGCTGGTGACCAACGGCGAGTTTCTCGCGTTCGTCGAGGACGGCGGCTATCGCCGGCCCGAGCTGTGGCTGTCGATCGGCTACGACACCGTGATGACGCACGTCTGGGACGCGCCCGCGTACTGGCGCGCGACCGGTGATGGCTTCGAGGAGTTCACGCTCGCCGGCCAGCGCCCGCTCGAGCTCGCGGCGCCGGTGACCCACGTCAGCTACTTCGAGGCCGATGCCTACGCACGCTGGGCCGACGCACGCCTGCCGACCGAGCAGGAGTGGGAGTCGATCGCGGCGGGCGTTCCCGTGGTCGGTAACTTCGTCGAGGTGGGCGGGTTGCATCCGTGCCCCGTGACGGATTGCGACACCGCGAGCTCGCTTCCCGCCCAGCTGTTCGGCGATGCCTGGGAGTGGACTGCCAGCGCGTATGGGGGCTACCCCGGATACCGCGCGCCCGCCGGTGCACTCGGCGAGTACAACGGAAAATTCATGTGCAACCAGTTCGTGCTGCGTGGTGGATCGTGTGTCACACCGGGCTCGCACGTCCGCCCGACGTACCGCAACTTCTTCGACCCGGCTGCACGCTGGCAGTTCTCGGGCATTCGACTCGTGAGGGATCCATGACACGTCCAGCATCGCCCCGCACCGCGCGGCAAGGCCTCGACCGCGACGACGCGTTCGCCGATTCCACTGCGGTGCTCGATCAAGAGCCCGCCAACGCGCTCGCCGGCGTCGACCGCTTCCGTGCGCTCGTGCTCGAGGGGCTCGCGCGGCCCGACAAGCGGCTGCCGACCGAGTTCTTCTACGACGAGCGCGGCTCGGCGCTGTTCGACGCGATCTGCGATCTGCCCGAGTACTACGTCACTCGCACCGAGCTGGCGTTGATGGCCGAGTACGCCGGCGCGATGGCCGATGCGGTCGGCCCCGGTGCAAGCATCATCGAGCTCGGCAGCGGCAGCTCGACCAAGAGCCGGCTGCTGCTCGATGCGCTCGATCGGCCGCGCAGCTACGTCCCGGTCGACATCTCGCGCGAGCACCTCGAGGCCACCGCGGTCGGCCTACGTCGGCAGTACCCGGCGATCGAGATCCTCCCGGTCGCGGGCGACTTCATGCGACCGCTGCCGTTGCCCGCGGTGCCGGCCCCGCGGGTGGTCTACTTCCCCGGCTCGACGATCGGCAACTTCGAGCGCCCGCGGGCCATCGCCCTGCTCGAGAGCATGCGTCAGATGGCCGGCCCCGGTGGTGCGGTGCTCATCGGCATCGACCTGATGAAGTCGCCGACCATCCTCGAGCCCGCGTACGACGACGCCGCCGGCGTGACCGCGGAGTTCAACCTCAACCTGCTGCATCGCATCAACCGCGAGCTCGGGGCTGACTTCGAGCCGATGCGCTTCCGCCACCGCGCGTTCGTCGACGATGCACAGTCGCGGGTGGTGATGACGCTGGTGTCGACCTGCGCGCAGATCGTCACCGTCGCCGGTCAGCGGTTCCGCTTCCGCGACGGCGAGTCGATCGTCACCGAGTACTCGCACAAGTACCGGCCCCACGACTTCGCGTTGATGGCCCGCGCGGCGGGCCTGCGGGTCGATCGCGCGTGGACCGACGAGCGGCAGTGGTTCGCGGTCGAGCTGCTGCGCCCGGCCTGAGCACGGGCCGAAGGCCCGGCCGCGTGCGCCGTCGCTACTCGAACACCGGCACGCGCTTCTGCATCGAGGCGCTGACCGCCTCCATCTGCTCGGGGGTACCGAGCAGGCCCAGCTGCAGCTCGGTCTCGAGCCGCAGCGCGTCGGCGGTCGACAGTCGTGGCGTCGCGGTGCAGAGCTGCTTGGCCGCGCGCATCGCCGACGGCGACGCGGTCGCAATCGTGCGCGCCAGCGCGAGCGCCTCGGCCAGCGGATCGTCGCACACGCGGGTGCCGAGCCCCAGGCGTACCGCCTCCTCGGCCTCGACCACGCGGCCGCTGTAGATCAGCTCGCGCGCCAGATCGTCGCGCACCAGTCGCAGCAGCGTCTGCGATGCGGTCATGTCGGGCACCAGGCCGTAGCGGATCTCCATCACCGACAGCTGCGCGTCGCGGGCGAGCAGCCGCAGGTCGGCCGCGAGCGCCAGCTGCAGGCCGCCACCGAAGGTCGCGCCGTGCACCACCGCGATGACCGGCATCGAGAGCTCAGTCCAGATCCAGCACGCGCGCTGGGCGAGGTTGGCCGGGCTGTCGTCGTCGCGCAGCAACAGCTCGGCGCGGCGCGAGGCATCACCGCCGAGGAACGCCATCCAATCGAGTCCGGCGCAGAAGGCCTTGCCCTCGCCCGACAGCACCACCGCCCGCACGTCGCCGCGATCGCGCAGCGACAGCCCCGTGCGCACCAACGCGTCGAACATCGCGAAGTCGAGACCGTTGCGCTTGTCGGGGCGGTTCAGTCGCACGTGGGCGACGTGCTCGGTCACGGTGAGAAGGACGCGATCGGAACCGGACATGGCGCGCGATCGTAGCACCCCCAGGCGACGCCCCGAACGAAGCCCCGAACGACGCCCCGAACGAAGCCCCGAACGAAGCCCCGAACGAAGCCCCGAACGAAGCGATTGACACTGGCATCGCGAGCACCCACGCCCGGGCGTTGGGTTCGCAACGGCGCACTCGATGCACTACCATCGTGCTCACCTGCATGCGTCTGGTCGGATGGGCCCTGGTGGCGGCGGCGACGACGGTGGTCGGGACCACTGCGTGGGTCGTGGTCCGGCCGCGCACGACCACGCCGGCGGTCCGGGTCGAGCGGCCGGCTCCGCCACGGACGCCCGGCCCCGTGACGCCGCGTCCGAAGCCGCCCACGGTCGCATCCGAGGGCACGCCCGACGCGACGACACCCCAACCTCCGCCCGAGCTGCCCCACGAGATCCGCCTGCCACCGGGGCCCGGTGGTGGCGGCGAGATCGTGCTGACCACGTGCAAGCGTGATGCGGAGTGCAGTCCGTGGGAGCGCTGCAACGGGGGCTTCTGCGTCGACGGCGAGCACAACTGCGAGAAGGACGACGACTGCGGCGCCGCTGCGCGCTGCGAGCAATCGACCTGCCTGCCGGGTGTGCGCAGCTGCGGTGACGGACGAGCGTGCCCCGAGAGCGATCAGCTGTGCATGTTCGGGGCCTGTGTCGCGACCGCGGGCGAGTGCTTGCTCGACGTCGACTGCGGCGCGAGCAACGAGCGCCGCTGCGTGTTCGGTCGCTGCGTCGAGGGCGGTCGCGATTGCCTGCGCGATGCCGACTGCGCCGCGGGCAAGCGGTGCCAGTTCAATCGCTGCACCGAGGGCACGAGGCAGTGCATGGTCGATCGCGACTGCGGCGGCGAGCGTCGCTGCGAGATGGGCCGCTGCGCCGCGGGCAAGCGCGAGTGCGAGCGCGATCTCGACTGCGAGGGCGAGGCGCGGTGCGAGTTCGGTCGCTGCCTCGGCGGCGCGCGCCACTGCTGGAAGGACGGCGATTGCCCCGGCGGCACCCGCTGCGAGGTCGGGGCGTGTCTGTCCGGCGACCGCGAGTGCGTCGTCGATGCTGGCTGCCCTTCGGGGGCGCGCTGCGTGCTGGGTCGCTGCAACGCAGGCTCGTAGCCTTGGCCGCGACACCGGTGGTTCCGTGCCGCGAACGCATCGACGAGGGTGGGTGAGAACGCACGAGCGCCGTCCCACGCTCGCCACGCGCCGATGTGGCAGGCTCCGTGGGCCCCCATGAAGGCCCTGACCTCGACTTGGATTTCGCTCGCGCTCGTGCTCTTTGCCCCCGGCTGCGCCGACGATGGCGCCGCCGCCGACGAGGCGGGCGCGTCGTCGTCGTCGTCGAGTGACGGCAGCAGCGAGACCGCGACCACCACTGCATCGACCACGATGACGAGCGCGACGACCACGTCGGCCGACAGCTCGAGCAGCGCTTCCGAAAGCTCGAGCGGCGTGGTGCCGATCGAGGTCGAGGCCGAGATCACCACCTACGATGGCCAGCCGATGGTCGCCGATCTCGTGCTGACGCTGAGCGCGGCCGGCACGGCGAGCGTCGCCCACGCCACCGATCAGGGCGTGGTGATCGCGGCGACCGAGGGCGGCGACGAGACGCACCTTCACTTCCGCGTGCGCGGCCTGGCGCCGGCGACCATGCATTCGCTGCAATTCGAGGTCACCGCCGCCGAGGGCGGCGCGACCGCGAGCGGTGGGATCGACTTCGAGACGCCGGCGGCGTTGAACGGCTTCGTCGGCGCCTTTGCGCTCGAGACCAGCGACGTCGAGCCCGCGCCGCTCTTTCGCATGTCGGACTGGAACCCGTGGCCGGCCGGCGACTTCGCGGGCGCGATCATGATCGATCCGGCCGGTATCACCCGCTGGTACCTCTCGGCGCCCACGACCCTGGTGGGTCCGCCGGCGGTGTGGGTGGCCGTGCGGCTGCGCGCCGACGGCACGATCCTCGGCATCAGCGGCGACACGTTCTGGATCCGCGACGAGCTCGGCAACGTGCTCACCGAGATCCACGCCGTCGACCTCGGGCTGCCGACGCTGCACCACGATGTCATCGAGCTGTCGAACGGCAACTTCATGGCCATCTCGCAGGACTTCCGCGACGTCGACTACCCCGACCTCGGCACCCGGTACACCGTCGGTGACACCATCGTCGAGTTCACCCTCGACGGCGACGTGGTGTGGAGCTGGAACTCGTTCGATCACCTCGATCCGCAGCGGCGCCGCGAGAACGGCGAGGACCTCATCGTCAATCCCGTCGATGGCGAGAGTGCGCTCGACTGGACCCATGCCAACGCGGTGTTGTTCGACGAGACCACCGGTGTGATCACGATGTCCCTGCGTCACCAGGACTGGATCATCGCGCTCGACTACGCGACCGGCGACGTGCTGTGGCGCTTGGGTGACGAAGGCGACTTCGCCCTCGATGGTGGCGACACGTGGTTCTTCCACCAGCACGCACCGCAGTGGCAGGACGACGGCACCCTGTTGCTATTCGACAACGGCAACGGCAACCCGTACATCTCGCCGCTGGCGGTCGAGACCCGCGCGGTCCGCTACGCGCTCGACGACGTCGGCATGACCGCGAGCGTGGCGTGGGAGGACGACGAGCCGCCGTTCCAAGTGATCTTCGCCGGCGACGCCGATCGCATCGCCGGTGGCCACCTGCTGGTGACCGACGCCGCGATCTTCGGCGCCCAGGGCCAGGTCAACGCGCGCGTGCGCGAGCTCGACGAGAGCCACGACCCCACGCGCATCTGGTCGTTCACCACCCCCGACAACCGGTGGATCTACCGCACGACCGCCAACGATCGCCTCGTCGGCGTGGCGGCCCGCTGACGCATGCCCATCGATGTCGTGATCATCGGTGCCGGGCCGGCCGGCTGCGCGGCGGGCACGGTGGTCGCGCGCGCCGGCGCGCGCGTGATCGTGATCGATCGCGCGAGATTTCCGCGGCCGAAGACCTGCGGCGACGCGATCTCGAACCGCGCCGCCGAGCTGTTCGCCGAGTTCACTGGCGCCCGCGATGTCGAGAGCGCGCTGGCGGCCGTGCCCCACGCACGGGTCGACACCGGCGTCGCGTTGCTGCCCGAGGCCGGCGCGATCGTCCGCAGCTTCGGCGCGCGGCCGGGCTACATCGTGCCGCGGCTCGCGTTGGACGACGCGCTGCGCGGCGGGCTCGAGCGCGCCGGCGCCGAGCTGCGCGAGGGGGTCCGCGCGACCGGTTTGCGCCGCATCGGCGCGCGCGTGACCGGGGTCGAGCTCGCCGGCGGCGAGTGCCTGCACGCCGACGTCGTGATCGCGGCGGACGGGCCGGGCTCGCTGGCCCAGAGCGCGCTCGGGCAGCCGTACCGTCGCGGCCGACACCTCGGGGTCGCGCTCACGGCGTACATGACGGGCGTGGAACCGGGCGCGTGGCCCGACGCCGCCGAGCACTTCTTCGAGCACGATCTGCGGGCGGGCTATGGCTGGATCTTCCCGGCTGTCGATGGCGTCGCGAACGTCGGCGTTTACCAGCGCGCGGATCGATTCCACGCCCACGGCCGCTCGCTGGTCGCGTTGTTCGAGGCGTTCAAGGCCACGCACCGCGATCGCTTCGCACACGCGCAGCTGGTCGGTCGCACGCGCAGCTGGGCGTTGCCGCTGGCGGTCCCACCGGCGCCGCGCACCGTGCCCGGGCTCTTGGTGGCCGGCGACGCCGGCTACAACGTCGACCCGCTCGCGGGCGAGGGCATCTGGCAGGCGCTGCACACCGGCATGCTCGCGGGTGAGGCTGCGCTGCACGGCGGCACCGCGGCCGCGCTCGCGCAGATGAAGCGGCGGCGCTTTGCCGACATCGCGGTGCCCAGCGCGATGCGGCTGGCGGTGCAGGACGCGATGGACGTGCTCATCGGCAGCGGGATCTATCGCAGCCGGCTCGTGCGCGGGCTGCTGCAGCGGGGCTACGCGAGCGAGCGGCTCGAAGCGAGCAAGCGGCTGCGATGACGCGGTGCCCGATCGCACTGCGCTCGCCCCGGACAAGCCTCGACGAACGCGGTCCGAGCCGCCATCGCCCGTGGTCGTGGGCATCGCCGGAACCTCGCGCGCCTCGGATCCAACCCAAGCGCACCCTCATGCGGACTCTCGTCGGATCGATCTGCTTGGTGCTCGGTGCGTGTGGCTCGACTGGTGGTTCGGGCGGCGGGAGCGAAGACGGCAGCAGCGACGGCAGCTCCGGCTCCTCGGAGGCCGGGGCGAGCACGGCGGGTTCCTCCACCGACGGCGGCGTGACCACCGGCGGCGCGACCACGGCCGAGCCCACCACGGCCGACACCACCGACGGCGCCGGCGACAGCGACGGCAGCTCGTCGGAGGACAGCGGCCCACCGGCGGCGGGTTGCGACGTGGAGCTGCCCCTGGCGCCCGGCGACTACGAGCGCACGCTCGACTTCGACGGTGTCGAACGACGCTACTACCTCCACGTCTCTCCGACCGCCGAGTCCTCGGCGCCGCTCATCGTCAACATGCACGGCTACCTGTCGAACCCGATCATGCAGTCGCAGTGGTCGCAGATGATCGACGCCGCCGATCCCCGCGGCATCGTCGTCGCCCACCCCGAGGGCTTGAACAACTCGTGGAACGCCGGCGCGTGCTGCGGCAACTCGTCGGCGGGCGGCGTCGACGATGTCGGTTTCATCCGCGCCGTGGTCGCCGACATTGCCGCGGCCGCCTGCGTCGACCCCCAGCGGATCTACGCCACGGGGCTGTCGAACGGCGGCTTCATGTCGAACCGCCTCGCCTGCGAGGCCTCGGATCTCTTCGCCGCCGTGGCGCCGGTCGTCGGGTCGCTCCAGATCCCCCTCGACACCTGTACACCCGAGCGACCGATGCCGGTGTTTGCCTTCAATGGCGTGCAGGATCCCCTGGTGCCGATCGCCGCCGCCAACGCGACGATCGATCGCTGGGTCGAGATCGACGGCTGCGATCCCGAGCCGATCGTCGAGGAACTCGACGGCGGCAGCTGCCGCACGTGGACCGACTGCGACGGCGACGGCGACGTCCGCATGTGCACCCTCGATCCGATGGGCCACTGCTGGCCTGGTCGCACACCGGAGATGTGCTACTCGTTCATCGGCCCGTACAGTGACACCGTCGACGCGACCGAGCGCATGCTCGATTTCTTCGCCGAGCACACGCTGCCCTGAGCGCCGTGGGGCTCACCCATTCGTCGGGTCCGCGCGCGCGTGGACGCGCGACAGCGGCCTCGAAGACGGTGCGCTCGGCATTCCTGCGTAGGCCGCGGGCTTGTTGGCGGCGTCGCTGGCGTGCCAGCGTGATCGCGTGCGATCGATCGTCATCCTGCTTCCGGCCTCGCTCCTCGTCGCGTGCGCGGATGCACCGGCGCATGGGTTGCAGGGCAGCACCGACGGTGGGCCGAGCACTGGCACGGGCGAGGCGACGACCGCCGCCGACGGCACCAGCGGTGGCGTCGTCGAGGGCAGCTCGGGCAGCGACGGCGGCACCGCGGCCGACAGCTCGGGCGGTGACGCGTCGACCGGCGACGCCGGGCTGCCGCCGGTCGAGCCACCGCCGTCGGAGGTCGTGGTGCTCCCGGTCGGCACCGTCGCCGAGCTCGAGAACGCCTTGATGATCGCGACCCCGGGCTCGGTGATCGAGATCGAGGCCGGTGCCGATCTCGACCTCAGCGGCAAGAGCGGCCTGGTGATCCCGCCGCAGGTCACGTTGTCGGGCGGCGGTGGCAACGGTGGCGCAGGCGGAGCGATCCTTCGCACCAATACCCAAGACACGCCGTCGTTGTTCGACGCCGGTGGTGACGGCGTGCGCGTCACGGGCGTGCGCCTGCTCGGCCCCGACCAGGACATCGGTGCGTCGGCCTACGGCGAGCCGCTGTGTCGAGCCGTGCGCGCGGTGCATGCCGACGGTCTGCGCGTCGACCACTCGGAGCTTTCGGGCTGGTCCCACGCCGCGATCCT
>WBZX01003396.1_pt1 | contig 10093 bp, 11 predicted proteins | sample 5204211 | NCBI WGS metagenome assembly WBZX01 (sample SAMN12344362, study PRJNA552823) | activated sludge metagenome | biome: Activated sludge suspended growth; feature: Nitrification reactor; material: Wastewater; isolation source: activated sludge from nitrification reactor of wastewater...
TCCGCAAACTATTGGTTCGCTACGAAAAGCTCGAACGGAGCTTCGTTGCGCTCAACCACCTCGCGGCCGCCATCATCGCGTTTCGCAAGGTGCCGTTGGCGGTTAATATAATTTACGGATACGTTCTAAGTGCTCGTTTCCCACCTGACGAGGTCCACGGTCACTTCTCCCGCCTCGATTTTGAAGCGTGCTACCCGCGTCACCGACCTGAAGCCGCGTGAGCGACGTTTTCAAACGGCGCTGGAATTCGCACACCACGCCATTGAAGCGCAGCAGGTCTTCATTCGTCTCCTTCAACTTGTCGATACCTTGACGTACCCTTTGAGTAGGTTTAAGCCCCAGAAACTGATGAGGTGAGCATGGCTGTTCAATTCGATACGCTGCGGTACGTTGAGACGCTGAAGTCGGCAGGCGTCCTTGCGCTACAAGCAAGGGCAAAAGTTGAGGCACTGGCGATGGCGCTTGGCGACTGGGCCTCTGGCCCTCTGGCAACGACGGACGACATCACCGGAATCAAGGTTGAGATGACCATAATCAGGTCTGAACTCAAACTGTTGAGGTGGGCGGTTGTCGTCAGCATTGTTGGCATTGTTTCACTGGTGGCAAAGGCTTTTTTCTAGGCTATGTCTGAATAAACTGTTGAGCCCGGGCGCCCCCAAGCTCAGAGCGAGGCACAGAGCGGGGGAGATGGCGACACCGGAGTGCTCCAACATGCGGCGCCAGCCCAGATAATTGGGCAGGTACTTGGTGGCGTTCACGTTTTGCACGTGATAAACCTTGCAGACGACATTGAGGCCGGCGCGCACATTGACGAAGCGGTGGGTCAACTTCTGTTCGCACGCCACGGCGGCGAATACGCCCGAACCGCCACCATCGGTGCACAGGATGGCGTCGTCCGTGAGCAAGGGTTTCAAGACGCCGCCGACAAGCCAGGTTAGGGGGCTTTGCCGCCGCGCTTACGTGACGCAAACGCTCGTGCCCACAGGTGGCCGAGCACGTCGGCTTGAACATCGAGCAGATAGCCCGCCCCCTCTGGGTTCCTGAAGACACCAAAGCGCGCCATCAGAACATCCGATGGCGGGCCAGGGAAAGACCATGCGCCGCCACGTAGGCGTTCGAACTCTCCAGCGCCGCCTGGCTTTCGGCCAGCCAGCACTGCTCACGTCTTAAGACATCAGATGATGCGATGGTGAACATCATGCGCATGAAAAGCAACATCACGCCGTTCAGACAATCTTCATTCTGTCGCCATGCATTCGTTGAAGGATGGTGCATGACCGGGCGGGAGTTGCATCGGTTGACCGCATTGCTAAGCGCTCGTTTCCCACCTGAGGAGCTCCACGGTCACGTCTCCCGCCTCGATTTTGAAGCGCGCCACCCGCAACGCCACGGGCACATCGTCCGCCTGAAGCCGCGTGAGCGACGTTTTCAAACGACGCCGGAACTCCCTTTCTGTGCACACCACGCCGCTGAAGCGCAGCAGGTCTTCGACCTTGACGCCATACGGACCGTCATGCGTGCTGTAAAAGCTGGCCAGCCAGGCCGGAAGCCCGGAGTAGTCATGAAGCGCCGAGTCGCTGACGGCGGTCCAGTCCTTCGGGCCGAAGAGATTGGCCATCGACTCATGGACCCGAAACGATACGATGTCGCCCGCGCGCAGAAGACTATCGGGCGTCGCCTCCCCATGATAGCCGTCGTGAAAAACCACGTCGATGAGGCGCGGCATCGGGATGTCAACGCCCCGGACCCTCACCCGCAGATGCGCAGCGTTCAGGCGAATCAGACTGTTCCGGATGGCCTTGTGCACGTTGGCACCGTAGCTGACGTTCAGGTCCTTCGCCAATTGCCAGAACGTGGCCTTGACCCACTTGGGCTCCCCATCGGGGCACAGCGGACGCTCATCGCGGTAGTAGTTGAGGCAAATGGCGAACACCCGGCGGTCGTAGTCGCCAAGCGGATGGCCGGTCATCGTCAGCGCCACGTTGCCTTGGGAGGCAATCTCAAAATTCATCAAAGGCCTATCCGTCACCTCCGCCGCCGCGAACAGCGCCGAGCGGAGGAAGACGTTTGGCATGCCGACCGCGGCCTCGCGCCACGAGGGCAGGTAGACGTCCTGACCTCGACGCACCGCACGCCGCTGCCGCGCCCGCCTCATTTCGGTGACCGATGCATTCTCCGGCAGGACAAGCACCGGCTCCTCTTCCGCCTGAAGTCGCCGAAGCTGGCTGCGGGCCACCGAATCCAGCGTTGCTGCCGCCGCACAGGCGAGGTCTTTCGTCATCAGGTCATCGGACGCGTCAGCAGCACGTCGGGCGGCATCCGCTTGCGCCCTGAGCTCGGCAACCGCCTCCAGGGTGGGTCGTTTAGCCATGCTTGCGCGCGGATTGCTTGATGTACGCCGTGAGCAGGCCGCGAAGCACGTCCGAGGCACAAACGCCCTGCAGTGCACACAGCGATGCAAACTCATTCTTCAAGGTGATAGGCATCCAGACCTTCAGTTGTGCCGAGTCGCGGCGATGACGGTCATTGCGTTGTGAGGTAAGGATTTTCATGTCGATTTCCGGGTTGGTTAGGGGTGACCCACCCGGATGTATAGGTACCTCCGCCAAGCATGTTCGATGCGGCAGGCATGGCCCCCACTGTCCGACTTGACCTCAAAACACGCTTTGCTTGACTTCGAAACACGGATTCCTTGACGTGGCCCCACATTCCACTTGACGTCAAAACACGGTTTTTCGGCCTCGGCTGCAAAATCTCCCTACTTCGCCGGCTCATTTCTGCGGATACCCACGCCGGTAATCCTTAATCCTTTAATCAACCCCCTCGCCTACCTCGGTGGCCGCAAGGCCTGCCAACCTGATGCCCGGCACCATCCCGCGCCTCCCGTTGGCCGCCCTATGAGATAAAGCGTGCTGAAGCGTGGCGCCCCATGTTGGCAGCCAGACCCAATTGGGACTGTCATCGCAAGGAGGCCACGCGAAGGAGCGTCACGCCTATACGTCGTTCCTGGTTGCCCACTTGAAACGCGGGCGACGCTACACGAGGTCACGCACCCAAGCGGCACCAAACGTACTATCAGCAAATGGCTGCCAAGATGGAATCATGGAGAGCTCCGGGGCATGCACCCGTATAGCGATTTCGCCGATGCAGTTCCTTTGGCAGCACGACGCTACAGGGTCAAGCGGACATCCTTCCCAAGGATGCGCGGGCTTAACCGTTTTGCCTGGGTGACGACACGCCCCTTCCGGGTTAAGCCTTAGGCCAGAATGTCACAAAAAGACATGTGTTCGCGCTGGAATGCGGCGCGATGGCTTTTCTACCTGCGAAATGTGTTGCCCGAGGTCGCCACGTGCATGCGCCCCTCGTGTGCCTATACACCTGCATTCACCCTTTGCAGGTATCTATCATGGCCCAAGCACGCACTTCGAACGACAGCACCAACATCACTCCGATGCCCACGCGCAGCCCGCAGCAACTTGCCGAGTTGCTCGACAAAGCCACCTTGTGCGGGCGTCTGAACATCTCGCCGCGAACTATCGAGAACATGGTCAAGGATGGCTCCTTCCCGCCTCCGGTGCGCGTCGGCAAGTACGTCTATTGGAGCGAGGTCGCCGTCCGTGCCTGGCAGCGCCGACTCTTCGCGGCTCAGGAGGCCTGGACGGGGCACTGATGACAAGCCACTGGAACGCACGCCCCGCTTTGCTGCAGACAATCACGCTGCACGTTCTCACCGTCCGCTAATCGTTGCAGTATATTGAGGCGACGCCGTGCGCCCAGACCTTCATTGCAGCGGTGCCCGAGGTCGATACCACCCGACTGATGACGGAATACCTGGCCAAGTGGATTGGACACCAGTCGCTTGAGTACCCTTACATCGAGGTTGCCAGCCGCCATGTCACCTCCGGAGTGTTCCGACTCGGAACACTCCGGGGCCGCATCGGAGTGTCGTTTCCGTCAGGCTTCCGCCAAGTCGATAAAGGGAGGCCCTCCCATTGGCCACCCTTTCGCTTTACGATTACCTGTTAGCCGCCAGGTAGCCCTGGCCATGTCTAAACCCTCGACGCCCAGTCAAGATGCCGACGTAAACCTATCGGCAGCGACAGAGTTCCTCAAGCGCTGGCTCCGACCAGCTTCTTAGCACCCATGCTATGGAAGTCGTCATACGCCCCCTTATGCTTCGTCGTTGCTTCGCGTTCAATCTGCATGCACAATACCCGAATTGCATCAACCAAAAGCCAGGCCGAGGGTCCGTTTCATAACAGTTTCTATTGCGTTCTCTCTGAAAGGATTGACATGAAAGCATTCCTGCTCGCATTTCTAATTGCAATATCTTCGACGTGCCAAGCGCAAACAAATGGCGGCGAACGTGACATCCTGATAAAAATCTTTGAAGAAACGCTTCGTCCTTTGGTCGTACATGCAGCAACGCAGTTTTTTGGAGGGAGCTTTAACAGAATGCTTGATGCCGACAAAAAAGAAAATCCAGATACAGCACCGGAAAAATGGGCTGAGATTAGCAAAGAGTACGAAGTTGAAGCACGACGAATTTTTGGCCAGTCCAGCGGGCTTCCATCTCTTTTTGCTAGAGAAATGGCAGCAGACTTTTCCAACGAAGAACTTCGGGAAGTCATAGCGTTCCTTAACTCTCCGGCTGGCACAAAGTACTCCTATTCATCCAGCGAGCGGATGCGAACAATGCTTTCTAGTGGCCAGGCACGAGCCGCATTTGTTTCTTCGATGCTGCAACTCTATGCGGCCAAAATCAGTATTCTCGGCAACAAGCATGGCTTGAAGGTGGCGCCCATGCCGCTACAGGCACGCTGATGCCAAACCGAAATTCGCATCTGGTGATTGGTGTATTTGCAGTACTCGCACTAAACAGATGCGCGCCAAGTAATGTAATGGTGAGCTCCAGCGTTCTCGACACGAGCGATTTTGGTTGCCTCGTTCTGCTGCCAGTTCGTCCACGAGGTGTTGGTGGGTATGTGCGGGGGCGTGCGTCTATGCCACCGCACGCTCCCGAATCCCCTCCAGCACCTGCACAATCTGCGTAACTGTCGCCGGCGGAAACACCCCCAGCGGCCCTTGTGCGTTGATGTCGGTGTAAGGCGACTCGAAAAGCCGCCCCGGCTCCATCACCCCAGTCTGCGTCAGCTCCTGCACGACCAAATTGATGAACTCAATCTGATTCGGTGTCGTGGTTGTACCGCCGATGAAGTCGCTGAAAGCCTGCATCGCGGCATCCCGGTCCAAGCCCACGAGGGAGCGAATGAAGATACCGAGGCCATGGCTTTTTTCCTTGGCCTCCGTGATGAGTTCGGCCGAGCCACCTGCCTCCAGCAGCATTTTTTCGAGCTCGTCGAGGTCGGTCGAGGTCAGCGGCTGGTTGCGACGCAGGCGCTGGAGCGACAGGTGCGATTCGTGAGCCCGGAGGAAGGCTCGCGCTTTGTCCTTGAACTTCGCCATGTTCAATCCGGCCGTCACCTGCGGGAGGTCGATGGTGGCAACCTCCCCAATCTCGTCCTCGAAATCGGTGTAGACCACCTTCTTCTCGCCCTTGGGGATGAGCTTGACCAAGGCCCGGAGCCGGCGACGAACCGTCTCCAACATCGGCACGGTGACGCCCTCCCACCAGTCTTCACTGGCCACCGCCTGGATGAGGACCATCTCGGCATTGATGGCCGGAATGGCGGATTGCTCTTCCAGCGCATTGGCCAGGGCTTGAATCTTCTCCTTCAGGCCCGTGAAAGCCGGTAGTGCCTGCAGCACCGCGAGCTGTGTGCGTAACACCAGCATGTCGAAGCGCTTGGCCTCCTCGTCCTCATCAACGAGTTCGGTCGGCAGCCCTGCGACCCGACCTGTCAGCACATCGTAGTCATCCGGCTCGAGAACCTGCCAGACCTCGGGCTTGGCGTACTTCTCGACATATTGCCGGTGCGGTCGGACGACGAAGTTGTCTTGGTTCATCGCGGCGACGTTCTGCTGCAGCATCTCCGCCGTCTCGGCCCGCAGTTGCGCCTCCGTCAGGTGCCCGCCATAAGGTGCCGCGACCGGCTCGCCGGCTGAGCCCCCGTGGGTCAGCTTGCTGTCGAGGTGGGAAATGAGCTGCAGGCGAGCGGCGAACAGTCGTTTGCCGAGCGGCTCGGCGGCCGAGCCTTCCGAGAAATTCGGGTTCTGGCTGAAGAATTCCAGGTTCTGGCAGAAGTCGAAAATATAGAAGTTCTGCTTGTCTTCGCCCGGCCCGAACAGGTCTTTGCACAGGCGGGTGCCACGCCCCACCATCTGCCAGAACTTCGTCTTCGAGCGGACAATCTTGAAGAAGACCAGATTCACCACCTCGGGAACATCGATGCCAGTGTCGAGCATGTCCACCGAGATGGCGATGTGCGGCATTTTCTCCTTCTTGGAGAAGTCGTCGATGAGGCTCTGGGCGTATTCGGTCTTGTAAGTGACGACCCGCGCGAAGTGGCCCTTGTAGTGTGGGTAGTTGATGTTGAAGCGCTCGGCAATGAAGTCCGCGTGGTCGTTGTTCTTGGCGAAGATGATGGTCTTGCCCAGCCTGTCCCCACCCGCCACTTTCTGCCCCTTGGTCATCAGGGTCTCAAGCACCTTGTCGACGGTGTCGGTGTTGAACAGCCACTTATTCACCGCCTCAGCGTTCACTTCATCGGGCACCGTGCCGTCGTCGCTCCACTCCAGCGCGTCCCAGGCTTCCTTCTCCTCCTCGGAAAGGTCGTTGTACTTGATGCCCTCGCGCTGGAATTTCAGCGGGACAGATATGGCGACCGGCGGCACCAGATGCTTGTCTGCGACGGCTTCGTCGAGGCCATAAGCGTCGGTCGGCACCCCGGTTTCGAGGTCGAACAGGCCGTAGGTATTGTGGTCGATTTCGTCCTTGGGCGTGGCGGTGAGCCCAACCAGCAGCGAATCGAAGTAGTCGAAGATGGCGCGGTATTTCTGATAGACGGAGCGGTGCGCCTCGTCGATGACGATGAGGTCGAAATGGCCGACGCCGAAGCGGCGCTGGCCCGCGTTTTCCCCATTCGAGGCCTCGTCAATCAGGCCCATCATCGTCGGGTAGGTCGACACATACACGCGCCCTTCGGTGGCCTTGTCGGTGACCAGGTTCACCGGCACCGAATCCGGCAGGTGCGCCTTGAACGCGTTCACTGCCTGATTGACCAGCGCCACCCGGTCGGCGAGGAAGAGCACCCGCTTGGCCCAGTTGCAACGCATCAGCACGTCGGCCAGCGCAATCACCGTCCGGGTCTTGCCGGCGCCGGTGGCCATCACCAGCAGGGATTTGCGGACGTTGTCCTTTTCGAAGGTCTCACCAACGCGCCGCACGGCCCGGGTCTGATAATAGCGCTCGATGATGTTGCTGTTGATGGTGGTTTCAGCGAGCTTCTTGCGGCTGGTACGCCGCTGGATGGTCAATTCAAGTTCGGGTTTCTTGTAGAAGCCCTGAATGGCTCGCGGGGGATAGGCCAGGTCATTCCATAGCCAGTGCTCGTAGCCATTGGTGTAGAAGATGACCGGGCGCTGGTCATACATCTGCTCGAGGCAATCGGCGTAGAGCTTTGCCTGTTGCTGGCCGACGGTGGGATTTCGGGTGGTGCGCTTGGCTTCAATCAGGGCCAGCGGCTTGCCATCATCGCCCCACAGAACGTAATCGACATAGCCCTTGCCTTCGTTATTCGGCATGCCGGTGACTTCGACCTCGAAGTTCTTGGCCGGGTCGAGGTTCCAGCCGGCTTCCTTGAGCAGCAGGTCGATGAAGGCTTTACGGGTTTCGGCTTCCGAGTAGTCGTGGGTGTCGGGTTCGACGGTGTTGGCCTGCTTGGCAGCGGCCACTTCCTCGCGCAGCTTCTGGAGTTCCGCATTAAGCGCTGCCTTGTCGGCTTGCAGCTGGGTCAGATGGGCATCACGGGCCTGTAGCTCCGTTTCCAGCTTTTGCAGTTGTTCGCTGGTTTGGGGCGGGATGGCCGGTGTAGCGGTGGCCGGCTTCGGTACCAGATTGATGTCGAAACGCAGGCCGGGGTCGGGGCGGGCTGTGCGACCATAAGTTCGTGCCAGCCAATAGCAAAAATGGAAGAGTTCGCGGGTGGCGTTCAGGGCGTCCGTCGGCAGCATTTTCTTGGTGCTATGGACAGCCATGTTGCCCAGGTCCTTGATGAGACGGGCCTTGGTGAACAGCGCATCGCCAACGGTCTGCTTGAAGCAGGGTTCGTGGATGAAGGCGCTCAGGTTGTCCTGATAGGGAACGCGCAGGGTTTTATCGTGGGCGTACATCCATGCCACAGCCAGTTCCAAGGTACGCCGGGCGTAGAAGCAGGCTGTTCGGGCATCGGTATGGGCTGCGCCTTCCGCCTTGCTGGCCGATTCAACAAGCATGACCCATTCGGGCTGAAGGAAGGCGAAGTTACTCACTTATAGCGCTCCTTGGAAGGCACGGTGCTGGAGGGAGGCGAAGAGGTTCTCACACCAATTTAAAGAAGCTTCGCTTTTTACTTTGAGCCGCACCAAATTCTGGTGACATGCGACAAATGCCTTTTGGAGGTGGTCCGGCACCGCGGGAATTCGTATTTCCTGCAACCCCAATGTATCTAACCTCTTTGTTCCGTGCCCTGCCTCAGAAACTTTACCTAAGACGAACTCTTTCTGAGCGCGCAAGCACGATGCTAAGAACTGTGGTTCTATTGGTCGGCGAGGCAATAGTGCCTTTAAGTCTTGGTTAATGGTGGCTGGTACCCTGAGCACTGATACAGGGAAGCTATGCGCGAGAATCATTCCCCTAACGACTATAGCAACGGTATCGGCCGGGAGCCGCTTCAGGGCGCTGGTTTGAGTAACCAACTCGGAAATATGGTCTTGAGAGTCAAAGAGGTGACCTGCTCCGGACTTTTCGGACCAGCTGAAACTTGAGAGGATGGCTTCCAGGAAGAAGAGGAAGTCATGCGCAAGAGCCGTTTTACAGAAGAACAGATGGTCAAGATCCTGCGGGAGGCCGACCGCTCGCCGATCGCGGAGGTTTCAAAGAAGCACGGGGTGAGCGAGCAGACGATCTACACGTGGCGCAAGCGTTTCGGCGCCATGAACTCGGATGAGGTCAAGCGGCTGCGGCAGCTGGAGGCCGAGAATGCGCGGCTCAAGAAGATGCTGGCCGAGCGGGACCTGGAGATCGACGTGATGAAGGAGATCGCGGCAAAAAAATGGTGAGCACCTGCGTGCGCCGAACGCAGGTGCTTTACGCGGTGAAGCGAGGCGTTTCGCAGCGTCGGGCGTGTGGATTGATGAGCGTATCGCGCTCGGCGCTGGGCTATGTATCGCGGCTCGATGCGCGTGATCGTCCGCTGATTGGGGAAATGCGGCGCCTGGCAGCGCAGTACCCGCGCTACGGCTACCGACGCATCCGCATCTTTCTTCATCGCGCTGGCCACCGCCTGAGCATCGGCCGCACCTGGCGGCTGTGGCACAAAGCGGGCTTGCAGGTGCCGCGCAAGCGACCGCGTCGTCGCGTGGCCAGTCAGCGCGATCAGGTGCAGCGAGCCTCGGAGGCCAACGGGATCTGGGCTTACGACTTTGTGTTCGACACCTGCGCCAACGGCCAGCCGCTCAAATGCCTGACGGTGATCGATGAGCACACCCGAGAGGCGCTGGCGATCGATGTGGCGGGCAGCATCCGTTCGGAGCGCGTCATCGAGGTGTTGAGCCGCCTGATCAGCGAGCGAGGCGCGCCGAAGGCATTGCGCTCGGACAATGGTCCGGAGTTCGTCTCGACGCGACTGCTCCAGTGGGCGAGCGATGCGGGCTTGCAGATGGCGCTCTCGCAGCCAGGCAAGCCATGGCAGAACGGCACCGACGAGAGCTTCAACGGCAAGTTCCGTGACGAGTGTCTGTCCATGGAGTACTTCCGCAACCGCTTGGAGGCGCGCGTCGTCATCGAGCAGTGGCGCCAGCATTACAACGAGGTACGACCGCATTCCGCGCTGGGCTACCTGACCCCGGCACAGTACCTTCAGATACAGTCAGGCAACGACCACGAGGCCATCTGTCTCAAGTAATTCGTGGTCCGGAGAATCGGGGCAGGTCA
>WBZX01003397.1_pt1 | contig 10092 bp, 10 predicted proteins | sample 5204211 | NCBI WGS metagenome assembly WBZX01 (sample SAMN12344362, study PRJNA552823) | activated sludge metagenome | biome: Activated sludge suspended growth; feature: Nitrification reactor; material: Wastewater; isolation source: activated sludge from nitrification reactor of wastewater...
CAGCAGGGCATTGATGCTTACCGCGTCCGGCGTGGTATGTGTGGCTTCGAGCACTTTATCGCCTACCTGGTTCTGCACCGTGCTGATCAACCCGCAGGTATGCCTGAGGCCCGAAAACAGTTTCCAGAGCAGGGTGGCAATGGTTGTTTTTCCATTCGTTCCGGTTACACCAACCAGCTTTACCCGGGTGGATGGCTCGCCAAAGAAATTATGGCTGATATAGCCTGCGGCTTTCGCCGTATTCTCCACTTCGATATAGGTAATTCCATCCGTTGCATTCGCAGGGATCGATTCACAAATGATCGCTGTTGCACCTTTCTCAATGGCCGCGTCGATGTATGCCTGCCCGTCGGATTTTGTTCCTTTCAGGGCAATGAAGCAGGAACCTGGCTTGGCCAGGCGTGAATCGATGGCAATACTGTTCACAGCGATCGAGGTATCTCCTTTGACCGATCGGATCGAAACCTTATATAGTACGTCTTGTAATATCAATTCAACACCAGGTTGATCGTTTGTGATTTATTGAGTGGCATGCCGGGCAGGAGTGACTGACTGATCACTTTGCCACGGCCGGTGGCCGTTACTTTCAATCCCGCGTTCTCCAGCAGGTACACCGCGTCTTTAAGCCCCATGCCGGTGGCATCAGGTATCGTCGCAGCCGCCGTTTCATTCTTCAGCTTCAGCAAACCCTTGTTGTTTTGCACCTGTGCATACCGCCAATACCCGTTACTGGCTGAATCCATAAAAGGCATGTTGAGGTAATTGAGTACCGATACGAATTCATCCTTCGCGCCGTGGTAATAATAGGCGGTGCTGTCTGCCTTCGGATTTGCTGTGAATTTCCGGGTGCTCAGGTAGCTGCCATAGATACGATCGCTGATCTCCTTGAACACAGCACCCGAAACGTCGGCCCCATATACCATACGTGATTCGCGGCTGTTTTGTATCACCACGGCAATGGTATACCGGGGTTGTTCGGCCGGGAAGTATCCAATGAATGAGGCCTGGTATATTTTATTACCCTTGTTGTACCCTTTGTTGTTGAGAGCGGTTACCGCCGTTCCGGTTTTACCGGCGATCTGGTAACTGCTGTCTTTCAGTTTCCGGGCGGTGCCGTGCGGGTTGTTCACCACTTCCAGCATACATTCCTTCACCTGTTTCAATGTTTGATCGCTGCAGATCTTTTCCACCAGTACCTGGGGTTCGATCTTCCGCACTTCCACCCCGTATTCGCGGATCGCACTTACGAGGTAGGGTTTCATCATCCTGCCATCATTGGCAACCGCGTTGTACAGCATCAGCATGTGCAGGGGTGTCACCAGTTCTTCATAACCATGCGCCATGAATGGGATGGTCGTCTTGCTCCAGCTCCTGCTGGTTGGTTTCTTGATGAGGGGCCTGCCGGATGAAGCGGTAATATCCACACCGGTCATCTGGTCGAGCCGGAAACGATGCAGGTGTTCCAGGAACTTCGCCGGCTGTTCGTGGTAATATTGGTCGGCCAGTTTTGCAAACGCCACGTTGCTGCTTTTGGCGAAGGCGTCTTTAACGGTGATCGCCCCGTCGCCCAGGTGCGAATCGCGGATCGGCAGACCATAGAATCTTTTTTGTCCGCCTTCGCAATCGACGATGCTGTTGATGTCGACGTATTTATCTTCCAGCAAACTCATCAGTGTCGCGAGTTTGAAAACGGAACCCGGTTCGGTGGCTTTACCGATGCCGTAATTCAGGTCTTCGGTATAAACACTGTCGCGCTGCTTACCAAGGTTGGCGATGGCCTTGATCTTGCCGGTGGCGGTTTCCATGACGATCGCGGTGCCATGCAATGAATTGTTACGCACCAGCATATTCAGCAGAGCGCTCTCGGTTACATCCTGGATGTATGTATCCAGGGTGGAGATGATGTCTTTCCCGTTCTCGGGCTCCACCTCACCTCCATCTACCGGCAGATAGGTTCCGGCCACATACCGAACCAGTTGTTGCCCCGTTTTGCCTTTGAGCAGACTGTCGTAGCTCTGTTCCAGGCCTACGTTCGAGGCGTTGTTACGCGAAAGGCCAATGGTTCGGTTGGCCAGTAGTACATAGGGATTAATGCGTTTGTCCTTGGTTTCTACAATGAAACCGCTTTTGTTCTTACCCAGTTTTACCAGGGGGAAATCCCGGAATTGCTGGTAATCCGAAAAGGATACTTTTTTACGAAGGCTGTGATATCTTTCTTTATTGCGATAACCCAGCTGCAGTTCTTTTTTGTAAGCGGCGGCTGTTTTGTCTTTAAACTGATTGGCCAGGCATATGCTGAGTGAATCGATGTTTTTGGTAAAGCGCTCCCCGTTTTTTTCCCGCAGCCCCTCGGCGGCAAAATCGATATAGATATCGAATACCGGCACCGAGGTACTCAGCATGTTTCCGTCTTCGCTGTAGATGGTACCCCGTTCGGCATCGATGGGCAGGTAACGCAGGTGCATGCTGTCGCCCAGGTTGGTCCAGTATTTTCCCTCGGCCTGCTGGATGTAAAAAGCCCGGGCCACCACTACGATGCCGAGCAACACCATTCCGAGGAAACAGAGGTAGACTCTCCAGAGTATGTCTTTTTTAATATCCAAATTGAACCTGTGCTTACAGTTCGTTTAAATGTTTGTTCCTTTATTTCTTCCCGAGCAAATACGGGGGTGATTTCAGTTCTTTCAGACCCAGGGGTTCCACCGCTTTGATCAGTTCGCTTGCCTTGCTGCGGAAGATGACCTCGCTTTTCGCTGTCTTGTATTCGTATTCCAGTTCCTTGATCCGCTTTTCCGTTACACTGATCTTCCTGGTTATTTTGTCGGCCAGGTGCCCGTTATATATATACAATACCGCCAGCAGCGACAGGAAAAGAAAAAAGGGAATGTTCTTCACGACCCAGCGATGGCTGAAGAATTTCTTCCACCCGAGGATCATGGGGTCGGCTTTGGGATTGGCGGCCGGCTGTTCCTGTATGTTTTTTTCTTCCTGCATAGCGTCCGGTCATTGCTTTAATGGATGGGTTCGAAACGTTTACTTTTTCTCGGCCACCCGCAACTTGGCGCTGCGGGAACGGCTGTTTGCTTTCAGTTCTTCGGCTGAAGCGGTAACAGGTTTTTTAGTGATCAGGGTTAAGGGATTATCGGGTCGATGGCCGAAGACTTCATCCGGGGCGGTTTCTTCGAAGGAGCCCTGGCGGAAAAAGTTCTTTACGATCCGGTCTTCGAGCGAGTGAAAGCTGATGACCGCGATACGGCCACCACTCTTCAGTACATCAACCGATTGCCGGAGCATGTCTTTCAATGCGCCGAATTCATCGTTCACTTCGATGCGCAATGCCTGAAAGACCTGGGCAAAGTATTTCTGCGGATTGCCTTTTACGATGGCCTGCATGGCGGCTTTGAATTCACTGATCGTGCGGATGGGCGTTACGGCCCGTTGCGTAACGATCGTCCGGGCCAGCGTCTTCGCATTGGTGACCTCCCCGTATTGTTCGAAGAGTTTATGCAGCTGTTGCTCGGAATAATCGCGGATGATTGTTGCTGCCGTCAGTTGCTGGCGTTGATCCATCCGCATGTCCAGGGCTGCGTCGAAGCGGGTCGAGAAACCACGATCCGCTTCATCGAACTGGTGACTGGAAACGCCGAGGTCGGCAAGGATCCCATCCACCTGTTGTACCCGATGCAAACGAAGAAAGCGTTGCAGGTGCCGAAAATTTTCCGGAACAAACAAGACCCTTTCATCAGCGGGAATATTAGCGGCCGCGTCCTTATCCTGGTCGAAAGCGATCAACCGGCCCTGTGCATTCAAGCGCTTCAGTATCGCCAAACTATGACCACCGCCGCCGAACGTGCAATCGACATAGATGCCGTTGGGCTTTATGTTAAGGCCACTGATGCATTCGTGAAGCAATACAGGCACGTGGTATCCTGAACCCTCCCCTTGCGTATCGTTGACTCCGTTAGCCATCCATTTGAGCGATTAGCGGTAATCAGCCGGTTGTTTTATTCATCACCGCGTTGGCCAGTTCGCTGAAAGCCTGTGGTGTAAACGTTTCAAAGAACTCCTTATACTTACTTTTATCCCAGATCTCGATTTTGTTGATCGCCGAAACCAGCACGATGTCTCTCTCCAGGCCGGCGTGTTCAGCAAGACTTTTCGGAATCAGCAGCCTCCCGGCCGAATCCAGTTCCAGCTGGATGGCGCCGTTCAGGAAGTAGCGCCTGAATTCACGTACCTTCGGATCAAAATCATTCAGTTTGCTGATCTCAGAAAAAATAGGATCCCAGCTTTGCTGGGGGTATAGGGTGAGGCATTTTTCAAAGCCCCTGTTCAGGATGAATAGCGACGCGGTTTCGCCTGGCAGCTGCTTTTTAAAGCCCGCTGGCAAAAGGAAGCGCCCCTTGGCATCCAAAGTGGCCTCATATTCACCCAGAAAACCTATCATTTTCAATTATTTATACCTATTTCTACAGATATTTCCACAAAATAACACTTTTTCCCACTTTCGAAGCAATTTTGACATGAAGTTTTTTTTCCACATGGCTTTTTGTCGATTGGCAGCGGGTTTAGTCCCAAAAACTGCTATTGCACTGTGAATTGAGTGTGGAAACCGGTGAATTACTGTTAACAGCAATCAAGCGACTATGGCAACGGCAGGTTATTCGGGTACCCCGCTTTTAAAAAAACTGGGCATCAAGCCCGGGATGAAACTGCTGGTATTGCACCCGCCAATGGATTATTTTTCGCTGCTGGAAAAGGACATCAGTGATCAATACGTGAACGCAAATGAGCTGCCTGATCTCATTCACCTGTTTTCAAAAAACAGAGAGGAGTTCAGTAGCGAGATGAAAAAAATACTGCGTGTCTGCAAAAAGAATACGTCGGTGATTGTTTGGGTATCGTGGTATAAAAAAAGTTCAGGCATGGCCACGGATATTACCGAAGACACGATTCGTGCGTTTGGACTTCAGCATGGCCTGGTGGATGTAAAAGTCTGCGCTGTAAGTGATGTATGGAGTGGATTGAAACTGGTGGTACCGGTTTCAAAAAGATGATCTTATTTGGCGAGCGGTATGATGATCGTGAATGCGCTTCCCCTGCCCAGTACGCTTTCGGCCCGGATGGTTCCATGATGAGCTTCCACCATGGTTTTTACATAGCTTAATCCCAATCCAAAACCTTTCACGTTGTGCACATTGCCGGTATGGGCCCGGTAAAATTTTTCGAAGATGCGGTTGATGGTCTCCTTGCTCATACCGATGCCATTATCCTCGATGCGGATCTTAAGCATATTGCCCGCATTCTTTGTACTGAGTTTGATGTGCGGATTTTCTTTTGAATACTTCACCGCGTTATCGAGCAGGTTATTGATCAGGTTAGTGAAATGCACTTCATCGGCCATAATGATATCCTTCTCCGCTTCCATATGCACTTCCAGTTTACCCTGCTTCTCTTCCACCTGCAGCTGAATATTATTCAGCGCACTGGCGATCAGGTCGTGCGCATCCATGCGCTTCAGTTTGAGCTGCACTTCCTGCTTGTCGAGCAACGCGGCCTGCAGGATGGTTTCCACCTGCTTGTTCATCCGCAGGTTCTCTTCCTTGATGATGCCTGTAAAATAGCGGCTCTTCTCCGGGTCCGCCGCCACCCGCTCGTTCTTCAGCGCATCTACCGCCAGCGATATGGTAGCCAATGGCGTTTTGAACTCATGGGTCATGTTGTTGATGAAGTCTGATTTGATCTCACTGAGTTTCTTTTGCTTCAGCAGCGTACGGATCGTAATGAAGAAGGCTGCTGTAATGATAAAGGTGAAGAAGATGGCTCCGAGGATGAACCAGATCATCTCTTTCCAGACCAGGCGCTGTTGGTGCGGAACGATCACGTACAGCAATTCTTCGCGGACCAGGTTCTCGAAATTGCTTCCGCTGGGCGGCTCAAGCGGGTACACGATACTAAGGCTGTTGGACGAGTCGGCGTAATATTTAAAGAAATTATCGCTGTACACCTGTTCGCCGTTGATGGCATTTACCCGAACATTGAATTCGAAGGGAAAGTGCTGCAGGTTGAATTTATTCAGGGAGTTGCGTACGACCTCGGCTATTTCGTCGCGGGAAAAACGCTTGATCACCGAAGGCCGGAAATACTGCATTTGCAGCCGGTCGCCGGGAAAAAGAAGATCGGTCTTTTGTGGTGGCTGAAGCAGCAGATTTTTTTCCTGGGTAAGTATGCTGCCGGCATTGGCTACGGCCTGTACAAAATTCTCTTCGATCTGTTTGTTGCGGGAATCCCAGGCACTTTGTATCCAGAGTACCTGGAAGAAGATCAACCCCAGCAGCGAGAGCAGGATCAGCACGGTGATAATTGGGAAAATCTTCTTCATGCGCCGGTAAAGGTAAATCAGTATAATCCGGTAAAATACGCAAAACTATGCAAACCTTAATTTTAACTAAGGTTTAAAAAATGAGCTGGCGATGAACCTCTCTTTTTTTTGCGGATTAAATATTATTTTAGAAATATGATTGCACCGGGCCCTGGCATATTACTGATCGCGGAACCTTTTCTGAAAGACCCCAACTTCATCCGCACGGTTGTGCTTTTATGCGAACACCAGGACCAGGGAAGTTTTGGCCTCGTATTGAACAAACAGATTACCCAAACCCTGGATGAACTTGTACCCGACCTTGACGGATTTCCCTACCCGGTATTTTATGGCGGACCTGTTCAGATGAACACCCTTCATTTTATTCACCAATGCCCGGAGATGATCCCCGGTGCCGTACCGGTAAGTAAGGATATTTACTGGGGTGGTAATTTTGAAACCGTAGCTGCGCTCATCAGGAACAACAGCATTGATCCGGCGAAGATCAAGTTCTTTGTAGGCTACAGCGGCTGGAGCAACGGGCAACTGGCCGGTGAAATGGAAGAAAAAAGCTGGCTTACCGTAGCCGCCACTTCCAGTCTCACCTTTGAAACACCGCATGCTGATATCTGGAAAGAAAGCCTGCGTCACCTCGGCGGCAAATACGAAGAACTGGTCAATTACCCGATCGATCCGCAGCTGAACTAAATGCCCGCTTGTTCCATTTATAGTATCTTACGGTCAAACCAACTGCTTTTTGCTGTATTCCTTCATCAAGATCATCGCACGGCTTGCACTGCCCCTGTACTGCAGGGATATCCGTATCAGCAACCGGCATCTCCTGCAGCATAAAGGCCCTTTGCTATTGGCGGTAAATCACCCGAATTCTTTCCTGGACGCCATCATCCTTTGCACGCTTTTCAACAAACCCGTTCATTCCCTTGCACGGGGCGACGCATTTAAAAACAAATGGGCTGCCCGCATGCTGTACCTGTTCAGGATATTCCCGGTATACCGTGTTACGGAAGGCGTGGAGAACCTCGAAGAGAATTACAAAACCTTCGACCAATGTAAAGAAGTGTTCCGAAAAAACGGCATCATCCTCATATTCAGTGAAGGCCGGTGCATCAACGAATGGCACCTGCGCCCGCTGCGAAAAGGAACAGCCCGCCTGGCGATCAGCAGCTGGAACGATGGTATCGGCCTGGATGTATTACCCGTTGCCATCAATTACAGTTCCTTCAAACGATTCGGAAAAAACATCCACATCTTTTTGGGCGATAAGATCACCCGGGAGCAGGTAGCGTACAAGGCTGTTGATGGTATCGCCATCCGCCAGTTCAATGACCTGCTGCGCCAGCAATTATCCGGCTATGTTTTCGAGATTGCCAAAACAGACAAGGAAACGCTCCATGAGAAATTCTACGTTCGCCAGCCACTCTGGAAAAAGATCGTACTGGCCATTCCCGCGGCTGTCGGATTCATCGTACACGCACCACTGTATCTCGCTATAAAAAAAATGGCCGACGGGATGAACAAAGAGCCAGGCCATTTCGATTCCAAGATTGTAGGCCTGTTGTTCCTGCTGTATCCCCTGTTCTTACTCCTGGTCACATCGATCCTCTGCCTGCTAACGCATCGTTGGCTACCCGTTACACTCCTGCTGATTCTCCCGTTCACCGCCTGGTCTTTCGTACAATTGAAAAAACAACTAGACTGAACTGCATAAAAAAAGCCCACGCTGCTGCATGGGCTTTTGAAAATGATTATTCGCTATCAGGCCTCCTGGGCGCCTTCCACCAGAACGGTTGTTTTGTTATTCAGCACTTCTACAAAACCGCTTTTAATGGTATACGAAGTGGTTTGCGTTTTACTCTTGAGGATGTTTAGCCTGCCATCTTTCAGCGCACTTACCATCGGGGCGTGCTTGTCGAGCACCTCGAAGGAGCCGCCGATACCCGGCAACTGCACACCGTACACATCGCCGCTGAATATCTTTTGTTCCGGAGTTAATATCTCTAATGTCATAAATTTTTTTTATACCTGTTTCCCGACTACGCTCGAAACAATCAGCAACCCTTCGACTTCGCTCAGGGTTATGCCTTCGCGGCAGCCATCAGTTTCTTACCTTTTTCGATCGCGTCTTCCAGCGTACCTACGAGGTTGAAAGCGGCTTCCGGGTATTCATCCACTTCACCGTCCATGATGGCGTTGAAACCGCGGATCGTATCTTCAATCGGCACCAGCACTCCTTTCAGACCGGTGAACTGTTCGGCCACGAAGAACGGCTGACTCAGGAAGCGCTGTACCTTACGTGCCCTTGATACCACCAGTTTATCCTCGTCGCTCAATTCATCCAAACCAAGGATGGCGATGATATCCTGCAATTCTTTATAACGCTGAAGGATCAGCTTAACGCGGTTGGCGCAATTGTAATGTTCATCACCCACGATCTGCGGTGTGAGGATACGGGATGTGGAATCCAGCGGATCCACAGCCGGGTAGATACCAAGGTCGGCGATCTTACGGCTCAATACCGTGGTGGCGTCCAGGTGAGCGAAGGTTGTTGCCGGAGCCGGATCGGTCAAGTCATCCGCCGGTACGTATACCGCCTGAACCGATGTGATCGAACCATTCTTGGTAGAGGTGATCCTTTCCTGCATCAAGCCCATCTCGGTAGCCAGCGTTGGCTGGTAACCCACCGCTGATGGCATACGACCCAGGAGGGCCGATACTTCGGAACCTGCCTGTGTGAAACGGAAGATATTATCTACGAAGAAGAGAATGTCTTTTCCTTGTCCGGAACCGTCTCCATCGCGGAAGTATTCAGCGAGGGTAAGACCGCTCAACGCAACACGTGCACGGGCTCCCGGCGGTTCGTTCATCTGTCCGAATACGAAGGTCGCTTTACTGTCTTCCAGTCCTTTCAGGTCTACCTTGCTCAGGTCCCAGCCACCTTCTTCCATACTGTGCTTGAATCCTTCGCCGTAGTTCATGATGCCCGCTTCGATCATCTCACGCATCAGGTCGTTTCCTTCACGGGTACGCTCACCCACACCGGCGAACACAGACAAACCACTATACGCTTTCGCAATGTTGTTGATCAATTCCTGGATCAATACGGTTTTACCCACACCGGCACCACCGAACAGACCGATCTTACCACCCTTTGCATAGGGTTCGATCAGGTCGATCACTTTAATACCTGTAAACAGAACCTCGCTGGCTGTACTCAGGTTTTCGAACATCGGGGGTTTCGCGTGGATGGCGCGGCCATTGGCTTTGCTAACCTGGGGCAGACCATCGATGGCATCCCCGGTTACATTAAACAGGCGGCCCTTGATCGCGTCGCCGGTAGGCATGGTGATCGCTTTGCCGGTATCCACCACAGTCATACCACGAACCAGGCCCTCGGTTCCGTCCATCGCGATGGTACGAACACTGTCCTCACCCAGGTGCTGCTGAACCTCGAGCACAAGGGTATCTCCGTTTTCACGCTTTAATTCAAGGGCGTTCATGATCTCGGGCAGCTTGCTGTCGTTGTCGAACTGAACGTCAACTACCGCACCGATGACTGTTTTGATTTTACCTGTATTGGCCATAAATGAATCTTTATTGTAATGAAGGTCTTATTTTGAGCCGCAAAGGTATGGGAACAAGTTTGAAATTTGAAATTTATAAACAGGGGTTTTTGGGGCAAAAAAGGCGCTGAAAAATGCCGATAACAGGCC
>WBZX01003398.1_pt1 | contig 10088 bp, 11 predicted proteins | sample 5204211 | NCBI WGS metagenome assembly WBZX01 (sample SAMN12344362, study PRJNA552823) | activated sludge metagenome | biome: Activated sludge suspended growth; feature: Nitrification reactor; material: Wastewater; isolation source: activated sludge from nitrification reactor of wastewater...
CAGCACACCGGTCAGCGGGCCGGGTGCCCGTCGAAGAACTGCACTGCCCGCCGGCAGGATGCGCAGCTGGACGGCGCGGCGATCGGCACCCTGCTTCGCCCCGGTGACAAGCTCGCGCGCGATCAGGGTCTTGACCAGGTTGCTGGCCGTCGATTGATGGATGTCCATGGACTTGGCCAGCTCGTTCACGCCGATGTCCGGATGGTCGCGGACGATGCTCAGGGCCCACAACTGGGCACCGCCAACGCCGGCCTTCTTCTCGACTTGCTGGAAATGTGTCTTGACGGCATTGAAGACGAGTCGAAATCGCCGGAGCACCTGGGCGGCGGGCTCGCCGATTTCACTGCCCGTCGGGCCCGGGCGTGCCAGCCTCGGGGCTGCTTCAGTCGTCGTGCGTTTGACCATGCCTCGATCATAGGAGACGCGCCCTGAAGCACGAGCTGCGCATCGCGGTGGCGTTCCGCCGGGAGTTCTCCGACTGGCGGCTGTGGCTGGCGCGTGTGATCGTGATCGCGGTGGCGGCCGCTGCCGGCCTGACCGTCGTCGGATTCACGTGGTTGACCGAGCGTGCGCTGGATTCCTTCTCTTCGCTGCGCATGAGGTGGTGGTGGGCGCCGCTGGTGTGGACGCCGTTGTGTACCGGCGCCATCGTCTGGTTGACACGGCGCTATGTGCCGGGCGCCGCCGGCTCGGGCATTCCCCAGGTCATGGTATCACTCGATCCTTCGGTGGGTGCGGAAAATCGCGGTCTGTTCGTTTCCCTCAAGCTGACGTTGGCCAAGATCGCCCTGACTGCCTGGGGACTGCTGGCGGGGCTGTCGCTGGGACGCGAGGGTCCATCCGTCCAGATTGCCGCGGGCGTGATGCACGGCGCCAAGCGATGGCTGCCCAAGCGGTCGGCGGTGACCGAGCACGGTCTGCTGGTCGCGGGCGGTGCCGCCGGCATCGCCGCAGCATTCAATACGCCTCTGGGCGGCGTGATTTTCGCCATCGAAGAACTCTCGCGGGCGCCCGAGCAGCGCAGCAGCGGGCTGATCATTTCAGGCATCGTGCTGGCCGGTCTGGTGGCCGTCTCAACCTACGGCAATGGAACGTACTTCGGCGTGATCCATGTGCCGGCGGTCGGCATTGCCCTGCTCTGGCCAGGCCTGCTCGTCGCACTGGTCAGCGGCGTGGCCGGGGGCTTGTTCGCTCGCCTGCTGATCTCGTCACTCAGCGGCGGGGCGGCCGATGGGCTCAGCCGCTGGCGGTTGAAGCGCCCCGTGTCCTTCGCCGTGGCCTGCGGGTTGGCCGTCGCCGTCATCGGTCTGGTGACCAACGGTGCGACCTTCGGCAGCGGCTACGCCTACACGCGCGCCATGCTGGAGGGGCAGGAGAACGTGCCTGCCGTCTATGTGCTGTTCAAGTTCGTGGCCACCTGGCTGACGGCCTGGTCCGGCGTGCCCGCCGGCATCTTTGCGCCGTCACTGGCCATCGGCGCCGCACTGGGCAACGACGTCGCTCAACTCTCGTCATACCCGCATGTCCCGACGCTGATCGCGCTGGGCATGGCCGGATTTCTCGCTGCCGCAACGCAGGCCCCATTGACCTCTTTCATCATCGTCATGGAAATGGTCGACGGTCATGCGATGGTGCTGAGCCTCATGGCATGCGCGCTGATTGCCAGCGGTGTGTCCAGAGTGCTCTCGCGCCCGCTTTACGCCACGCTCGCACAGGTCCAGTTGCGCCGTCTGCCGACGCCGCCCGCTGACGGTTCGCCAACGCGGAGCCCGTGACGAAAAAAAAGGAGCCCCGCGAGGGGCTCCAATGCGGACACAACTCCTGGTCGCCCGTTGCCGGCTCGAGCAGCAACGAGCGGTCGAAGTATATTTGTTAAAATGTATTTATGCTGTCCCTGTGTGAGGACTCTCGTGGAAACGATCACACGCGACCGCCTTGCGCCCTGCCTGCGACCTCAACAGGCCACCCCGGATCGAAGGGCGGCTCGAATCCATCATCGTGCGGGGCTCGCCGCGCGACGCGGCGCGCGCTGTCGAAGGCACGGTGGCGCTCGCCGGCATCGGGCTGGCCGATGATCGATTGGGGCAACGCGGTGAAGCAGAGCTCTCCACGCGCCAGGTCACGCTCATCCAGGCGGAGCATCTGGACGTGATTGCGCGGCTGGCGCGCGTCGAGCGGGTCGACCCGGTGGGACTGCGTCGCAACCTGGTGGTCTCTGGCATCAACCTGCTGGCACTGAAGCATGCCAGGCTTCAAGTCGGGGCAGCGCTGCTGGAGGTGGTGGGACCATGCCAGCCTTGCTCGCGCATGGAGGAGGTCATTGGTCCCGGCGGCTATGCGGCGATGCGCGGTCATGGCGGAATGACGGCCCGCATCCTGGCCGGCGGTCCCATCCGTGTCGGCGACATCGTGCGTGCGGAGACATAGGGCGGTCTTCCGACAGGAACTCAGCCACTTGCTCGCCAGTGCCGACGCGGAGCCAACCCCTTCCGTTCGATCGCCTTCATCTGCGAACGCGATCCGGATCAGACCGATCCGGCGCTCGCCGCGTCAGCTTGGATCAGCGCCTCCAGGCACTGCTCGCGCAGCCCGTAGAAGCGCTTGATCTCGGCGATCTGCGCCAACAACTCGGGCTTGCGCTTCTCGGCTGCGGCCAGCGCGGCGCCGCGCTTCTTCACGGCCAGGATCATCTTGTTCTTGCTGGTGTGTTCGAGCGCCACGAACTCGAACACCTGCGTGTCGTAGCCCTGCGATTCGAGCAGCAGCGCACGCAGCGAATCGGTCACCATCTCGGCCTCCTGGCCGAGGTGGATGCCGTGCTGCAGCATCGGCCGCAGCAGCGGCGGCGTCTGCATCTGCGGGCGGATCTGCTTGTGGCAGCAGGGCGAGCACATGACGATCGCGGCGCCGGCGCGCAGGCCGAGGTGGATGGCGTGGTCGGTGGCGGTGTCGCAAGCGTGCAGCGCGATCATCACGTCCAGCCGCGCCGGCGTGTAGCTGCGTACGTCGCCCTGGTCGAAGTGCAGGCCGGCCAGGCCATGCCGCGTGGCAGCCGCGTTGCACAGGCTCACCATGTCCTCGCGCAGTTCGACACCGGTGACGTGCGCCCGTTGGCCCCGGCCAACCAGCCAATGGTGCATCGCGAAGGTCAGGTAACCCTTGCCCGAGCCGAAGTCGACCACGTGGACCTCGGGGCTCTCGGACAGCAGGCTGCTCTTCAGGGCTGCGCCCATCACCTCGATGAACTTGTTGATCTGCTTCCACTTGCGCGACAGGGCCGGCACCAGCTGGCGCTCGCCCCTGACCAGGTGGGTGACACCGAGGTCCGTCCAGAACGGCGCTTCCAGCGACAGCGGGCGCTGCTTGGCCTTGTCGTGCGCCGCGGGCTCGGCGGGCTGCGCTTCGGCGGCGAGCGTGCCGACGCGCAGGCTGGGCTTGCCCTTGCGGCTGAAGGCCAGCTGGATCTCCTGCGTGCGCGTGTGCAGGTGGGCGTTCATGAAGTCCCGGCCGAGCAAGGCGGCCAGCTGCGCCAGGCCGTCGTCGAGCGGATGGTTCTTCGTGACGTCCTTCGTCTGGTGGCGCCACAGGAAGGACAGTTGCCGCTCGCCGCGCACGGGCACCTCGCGCACGGTCAGCCGCTCCATCGTCGTTTCGGCCCCGACGTACCTGCTCAGCAGCAGCTTCACGAAGCTGCCGTCGGCCAGCGCCGTGCGCAGCAGAAGGATGAATCGCTCCCGGGCATCGGCCTGGGCGGCGGGCGGCGGGTCGATCAATGCGCTGAACATCGCAGTCAAATGGGGACTGACCGGATTCTCGTTCATCGCTGCCGTGCACCGCGCCGCGGCCGCCGGCACTCAGCCGTTTCGGTCGTCGAGGGGCAGGGCGATGCCGCGGCGGTCGAGTGCGCCGGCCACGGCGCCGCGCGAGGCCGGGCTGGCGATGACCTCGTCGCAGCCGGCCAGCAGGGCCCGGACACGATCGGCAGGCTGCAGCGTCGTGGCGAGCAGGAAGACAGCCGTCGCGGCGCGATCCTGGATCCAGCCGGCTTCACGCAGGAACTGGCACATCTCGATGCCATCGCGGGCGAATTCCGCCTCCTGGTCGGTCCCCACGAAGGCGGCGGCAAAGGCCGGCGGTGCCTTCACCAGCACCTCGTGCACCTCGTCGATGCAGGCGCCGGACATGACACTGAAGCCGAACTCCTCCAGCAGGCTGCGCAGCTCGCGGCGCGCAGCGTCGTGCCGCTCCAGGACGAGCACGTGCCGGGCTGCCTCCGCCGAGCCGGCCGCGGCGTCTTGCAGCAGCCGGCGCACGTGGGCCCGTCGGGCCGCCTTCTTGCGGGCGCGCTGGTCGTCGAGCGTGCTTCTCACGGTTGCCCGGATGGCCGGGGCCTTCGGCGCGGGCCGCGGGACCCCGAGGTCATCGATCCACAAGGCGCTGGCGGACACCGGCTGAGGCCGGGCCGTCGCGGCGCGCGGGGGATCGATCCTCGCCAGTGCGGTGCCGCAGGCCAGGCACACGGGGCCGCCATCGAGGTTCAGGCAACGACACTGGCCACACACCAGACCGGTCATGCCGATCCGGCCGGACGCTGGCGCTGGCGGCCCGTCAAGGCGGGTTCTGCGCGGGCCAGTGGATGGCTGCGCGACACCATCAGGTTGGAGGTGAGGTAGAGCGCGTTCAGCAGCCGCACGCCACGCTCCACGCTCATGCCGGGCCACAGCGCCATGTGTCGCAGCGAGGCCGCCTCGCGGTGCAGGCGCTCGGCGGCAGGGCCGAGCGCGCCGGGGGCCTGGAGCCGGTCGCTGGCGAGGCTGCGCAGCGCCCGATAGGCAGCCGGTCCGCCGATCTCGCGCAGCAGGCCCTGCGTCGGGCTGCACAACGCCAGTTGCCACAGGGCAGGGTGCAGCGGACGGAAGTATTCGGCCTGCTCGCCATGCTCACGCACATGGAGCGCCGGGGCGGTGATGGTCGCGGCCTCGACAGCCATCACGCTGAGGTTCAACGGCGTCTGGCCGAAGGCCTGGAGCAGGTCGTGCCGCGAGTGGTAAATGCCCTCCGACGGGAAGAGGGTGATCGGCCAGACCAGCTCGTCGAGCCGAAGGAAGACCAGCGCGGCTTCCTGCGAGCGCCGGCAGGCGGCGATCACCTCGACCACGTTGCTGTCGCATTGGCGCCGTTCGAGGTTGCCGATCTCGCCCAGCAGCTGGCTGGACATCAGCATCGAACTGCCGACGCTGCCAGACTCGGTGATGCGCGAGCGGTAGTGCTGCTCGAACTCACTGAGTCGCCACAAGGTCGACAGACTCCCGGATGGCATGCACCTCCTCCTCCTCGGCACGTGGCAAAGGCGACAACGCGATTACCGGCTGTCACGATTCTATGGGAATAATTCCCACACGAACGCGACGTCTGCCGCTGGCAGCCCCCCTAGTTCATGGGCGCCCGCGGCTCAGACCAGAGCGAAGGCCCTGCGAAGCTGGCCAGCGTCGGTCTGAGGTGAGCCGCCTGCGCTGCGCAGTTTCACAGGCGCTTCGCTGCGGCGGCTCAGTCCGGCCGGGCGCCGAACGCCGCCATGAATGCCTCGACGAAGCGTGCCGAGCCCGTCAGCGTGAGCGTGACGGCATGCCAGCGGCCGTCTTCCACGCCGATCTGCAGGTCGTGGTCCCAGTCCATGCCGTCGTCGGCCGGCCCGTGGGTGTGCGGGAAGTTCGTCCAGGCCCACTCGAGCACCTGCTGCACTTCGGCCATCACCGCCGCGCGTTCTTTGGCCGAGGTGGCGGCCATCGCCTCGAGCGTGGCGACGCCGTCGCTGCCTTCGCTGAGATCGAAGCTCAGGAAGTTCACGCCCCGGCCTTCGGAGCGGGCCGGGCGCGCGGCGGCCGGTCGCCCAGCAGGTAGCGCGGCCCGCTGCCCAGCCGCGCCGCGCTGTCCGCCGGGTTGTAGAGCTTGCAGGTCTTCAGCGAGAGGCAGCCGCAGCCGATGCAGCTGTCGAGCTGGTCGCGCAAGGCGGCCAGCGCGGCGATGCGCGCCTCGATCAGCGGCTTCCAGGCACGCGACAGCCGGGCCCAGTCGGCCGGGGTGGGCGTGCGCTGCTCGGGCAGCGTGGCCAGTGCCGCGCGGATCTCGTCCAGGCTCAGGCCCACGCCCTGCGCGATGCGGATGAAGGCGACGCGGCGCAGCGTCTCCTTCGCATAGCGGCGCTGGTTGCCCTCGGTGCGGCTGCCGCGCAGCAGGCCCTGCTCCTCGTAGAAGCGCACCGCGCTCGTGGCCACGCCGGCACGCTGCGCCAGCGCGCCGATGGTCAACCTGGAATCCTTCGCCTGCATGCCTTCTCCGTCCGGCGAATCCGCTTGACTTCAAGCTTACTTGAACTTTGAGAATGCGTTCGGCAATTCCCTCCCATCCGTTCCTTCAAGGAGATTCCGGCATGAATGGCTCCATCCTCGAACACATCAACATCACCGTGCGCGACGTCGATTGCAGCACGCGTTTCCTGCTGGCCGCGCTGCCCGACTGGCGCGTGCGCGGCGAAGGCCGCATGGACTGGTTCGGCAAGCCCATCACCTGGCGCCATGTCGGCGGCGACGGCTGCTACGTGGCGCTGCAGGGCGGCGGCGAAGGCGAGGTGACGGACTGGACGAGCCACCGCCTCGGCCCCAAGCATGTGGGGCTGGTGGTGCCGTCCGTCGATGCGGTGGTGGCGCGGCTGGCCGCGGCAGGCTACCCGCTGGACCACTGGGGCGGCACGGCGCCCGGCCGGCGCAGCGCCTACGTGATCGACCCGGACAGCGTGCAGTTTGAATTCGTCGAATACCTCAGCGACGACGTCGCCGTGCGCAACGCCTACGAGGCCGCCTGATCGCGCGGGACGGCGGCCGGCTGCGCGTGCTGCAGGCACAGCGCGAACAGCTCGCCGGCGCTGTGGATCTGCAGCTTGCGGTAGGCGCGCTCGCGCAGCGTGGCCACGCTGCTCGCGGCGATGCCCAGCGCCAGGCCGATGCCCTCGCGCGTGTGGCCGGCCAACGTCAGCGCGCAGACCTCGCGCTCGCGCGGGCTCAGGCGAACGGGCAATTGCGCCAGCAGCGCCGCAGCGGCCTCGGGCGGCACGCGCGCCGCCGTGCCGCCCAAGGCGGCCGGCCGCAGGGCCGCGAGGTGGCGGCGCAGCAGCGCGAGCAGCAGGCCGGCGAGGCCGGCGAAACGACGCGCGTCGCGCGCGGCGAAGGCGCCTGCGGTGGCGTCGCGGTAGACGTTCAGCGCCGTCCAGTGGCCGTCGAGCAGCGCCAGCGCCGAGAGACGGTCGACCAGGCCGAAGCGGTCCCACAACTGCTCGCCGTAGGCCGCGTCGGCGATGTCGGTGCGGCGCAGGTGCACGATCGCGGGCGACTCTTCGCCGGCACCCGCCCGCCGGCGCATCGTGTCGAGCAGCTGATCGTGCCGGTACAGGCCGCTGCCGGCATAGACGCGTGCCGACTGCGTGGCGATGGCGCTGCCGTCGGTGCTGGCCGTCATGACCACGCGCACCTGCAGCGCGGCGTCGAAGCGGAAGGCGGTGACATGCGCGATGCGCAGCGACGGCGCCAGCCAGGCGAGCAGCGCGGCGCCGAAGCCTTCGTCGCCCAGCCGGTCGACCACGCGGGCAAGAGCGGCGGCATCGGCGGCGTCGGCAGCGGCGGGTCGGTTCATCGCCGCGGCATTGTCCGCCAGCCGGGGGACAGACGCGGCCCGCCGCGCGGTGCACGATGCTCGCCTTCCTCACAGCGGGAACGAGCATGGACACCACCACCGACCGCGTGCGCGACGCCGCGCTGCGACTGCAGGCCGAACTCGCCGACGAAAGCACCCCCTTCGTCACCGACGCGTGGTACGTCGCCGCCTTCGCCGACGAGGTGACACGCACGCCGCTGGCGCGCCGGCTGCTCGGCATCCCGGTCGTGCTGCTGCGGCGCACCGACGGTGGCGTGGCCGCGCTGGAAGACCGCTGCCCGCACCGCTCGATGCCGCTGTCGCTGGGCACGCTGGAGGGTGACACGCTGGTCTGCGGCTACCACGGCGCGCGCTTCGGCTGCGACGGCGTGTGCAGCGGCGTGCCCTCGCAGTCCGTCGTGCCGCCGGGAGCGCGCACGCGCGCCTTCCCGGTCGCGCAGCACGGGCCGCTGGTGTGGATCTGGATGGGCGCCTCGGCGCCGACGCAGGACGCGCCGCACCCCGGCTGGATCGACGATGCCGGCTGGGCGGCGTCGCGCCAGAAGCTGCACATGAAGGCCAGCTACGTGCGGCTGCACGAGAACCTGCTCGACCTCACGCACCTGAGCTTCCTGCACGCCAGGACCTTCGGCACGCCCGACTACGCCAGCGCGCCCTACGAGACGGCCATCGACTCCGAGGCCGGCCATTTCGCCATCACGCGCAGCGTGGTGCCCACCCGGCTGCCGCCGATCTGGGCCCGGCCGACCGGGCTGGACGGCGTAGACGCCGCGCGCATCGCCAGCTCCACCTTCGTGTCGCCGGCGCTGCACGAGGTGCGCGTGTCCTTCCATGCCTGCGACCGGCCGGCCGCCGAGCAGCCCTCGCGCGCCATCCGCACGGCGCACATCGTGACGCCGGAGTCGGCCACCAGCACGCATTACTTCATCCACCATGCGCGCAACTTCGCGCTGGAGGATGGCGCCATCACCGGCTTCATGCACGAGCAGCTGCTCGCCGCCTTCCAGGAAGACATCGACGGCCTGGAGGCGATCGAGCGCAACCTGGCGAACTATCCGCCGGGCACGGCGCACGAGATCTCGTTCCACGCCGACCGGCCGTCGCTGGCGATGCGGCGATGGCTCAAGCGGCGGGCGGCGACGCCGCCGTAGCCGCCGGGTTCAGTTCTGCAGCTTCCAGGTGCCGCCCTCGATGCGCACCATCACCTGGCTGCGCTGGTCGACGCCGTTGTGGTCGGTCGGGCTCATGTTGAACACGCCCTGCGAGCCGACGAACTCCTTCGTGCCCTCGATCGCGTCGCGCAGCGCCGTGCGGAATTCCGGCGTGCCCGGCTTGGCCTTCTTCAGCGACTGCACCGCTGCCTGCTGCACGATCAGCAGCGCGTCCCACATCGTCGCGGCGAACAGCGAGCGGCTGCCCGCGCCGTACTTGCCCTCGAAACGCTGCACGAAGTCCACCGCCGGCTTCTTCACCGGGTTGCTGTCGGCCAGCTGCTCGGCCACCAGCACCGGCGCCACGGTCATGTAGCCGCCTTCCAGGTCCTTGCCGCCCACGCGCAGGAAGTCGTTGTTGGCCACGCCCTGGGTCTGGTAGACCGGCCCCTTGTAGCCGCGCTTGGCCAGCTCGATCTGCGGCAGCGCGCCCGGCGTGCCGGCGCTGTGGATGAACACCGCGTCCGGGTTGGCGGCGAGGATCTTGACGACCTGCGCCGTCACGCTCTGGTCGGTCGGCGCGTACTTCTCGCTGGCGACGATCTTCACGCCCTTGGCCGCGGCCACCTGCTCGGTGACCTTCAGGAAGCCGTCGCCGTAGCTGTTGGCCACGCCGATGGTGGCGATCGTCTTGCCCTTGTTCTTCAGCACGTGGTCGATGACCATGTGGGTGGAGATCAGCTCGGTGGGCGAGAGCTTGAAGGCCCACTTGCGCGGCCCGTCCTGGGGCAGCACGATGGCGCCGCCGCCGGCCAGCGAGATCACCGGCACGCCGGCCTGGCCGGCCGACTCCACCACCGCCAGCGAGGGCGGCGTCAGCGAGGAGCCGAGGATCAGGTCGACCTTCTCTTCGGTGATCAGCTTCTGCGTGTTCTTCGCCGCGGTGGTGCTGTCGGTGTTGTCGTTGAGCACGGTGAAGCGCACCTTCTCGCCGGCCAGGTCGCCGGTCCACAGCTTCAGCGCGTTCTCCTCGGGGATGCCCAGCGAGGCGCCGGGGCCGGTCAGTGACAGCACCACGCCGATGTGGATCTCGGCGCGCACGGCCGGGCCGAAGGCGAGGGTGGCCGCGGCAACGCCGGGCAGGAGCAGGCGGCGCACCGCGGTGAGGGAAAACGACATCGGAGTCTCCTGATTGAATGGCGCGTGACGAGGCGCCTGCCGGGATAGTCC
>WBZX01003399.1_pt1 | contig 10086 bp, 10 predicted proteins | sample 5204211 | NCBI WGS metagenome assembly WBZX01 (sample SAMN12344362, study PRJNA552823) | activated sludge metagenome | biome: Activated sludge suspended growth; feature: Nitrification reactor; material: Wastewater; isolation source: activated sludge from nitrification reactor of wastewater...
CCACCGGATCGTGATGCTGACGGCGCGGCCGATGCGAGTCCAGCCGCAGACCCTGGGATGGTTGGAGCGCTACGGCCTGCGCTGGGATGTGCTCATCATGCGGGAGTTCGGCGACTACATGGTCGCGCCGGCGTTCAAGCACCGGTCGGTGAACGAGCTGCGGGCCGCCGGCTTCGACCTCCGTCTCGCGTTCGAGGACGACCCGCGCAACGTGCACATGTTCCACACGCAGGACGTGCCGTGCGTCTACATCCACTCCGGCTATTACGAGTAGGCCCGGCACGACGAGGTGTGAGGTCTGAGTGAAGTCACAGACCCTCGGGATGCAACGGGGTCGCTCCGTGGTTAGGTGAGGTGACCAAACTCCCGACCCTGAGAAGGCAACCATGCTGAACAACGCGAAGACCGCCGCTCTGTTGGCCGGACTCGGCGGGCTCATCATGGCGATTGGCGCGATCGCCGGTGGGACCAGCGGTCTCACGATCGGCCTGGTCATCGCCCTGGTCACCGTCGGCGGCTCGTACTGGTTCAGCGACAAGCTCGCCATCACGGCGGCCCGGGCCCAGGAAGTGTCCGAGCAGGAGTACCCCCAGTACTTCGCCACGGTCCGCGACCTGGCCCAGCGGGCCAACATCCCGATGCCCCGCCTGTACGTGGCGCCGAATCCCCAGCCGAACGCGTTCGCCACTGGTCGCAACCCCGAGCACGCCGCGGTGTGCGTCAACGAGGGACTCATGCAGTACCTGACCTGGGAGGAGATCTCCGGGGTGCTCGCACACGAGATCTCCCACGTCCGGAACCGGGACATCCTCACCAGCTCGGTCGCCGCTGCCATCGCGATGGGCATCACGTTCGCCGCCCGGATGGCGATGTGGGGCGCGATGTTCGGTGGGGGCCGCAACGAGCGTGACGGCGGCGGTATCGCCGACCTGCTCATGATCTTCCTGGCGCCCGTCGCCGCGACGGTCATCCAGCTCGCTGTCAGCCGAAGCCGCGAGTACGAGGCCGACGCCTCTGCGGCCCGGCTGCTCGGGACGGGTGAGCCGTTGGCCCGGGCGCTCGAGAAGCTCGAGATGGGTGCTCAGCGCATCCCGGTGCAGGTCAACCAGGCGCAGGCGCAGGCCTACATCGTGAACCCGCTGCGCAGCGGAGCGTTCGCCAAGATGTTCTCGACGCACCCGGGCACGGCCGACCGCATCAGCCGGTTGCGTGGGGGCGACTGGAAGTAGCCCTTGCTGCATCGATAGCGACGGCGAGTGTCGCGACGACCCGATCGACATCGGTGGGTCGGAGTTGTGTGTGCAGCGGCAGGCTGAGAACGCGGTCTGCGAGTCGTTCAGCGGCCTTCACCCCCGACGGCCCGATGGCCGCATGCGTTGCGAACCAGGTGTAGCGGTGCAGCGGCGTGAAGTGGACGTGCGTGATCACCCCCGCCGCGCGCATCGACGCAACGACCACGTCGCGTCGGACATCATCGGGCAACGTGATGACCATGAGGTGGTCGGCCGAACCTGGGTGGGGGTGGTCGGGAACGATGTCGACGCCGTCGACTGTCGCCAGCGAGGCCCGGTAACGCTCGGCGAGACCCCGTCGCGTCGACTGGATCTCGTCGAATCGTGCCAGCTGAGATCGCGCCAGTGCGGCGAGCACGTCGGGGAGGTTCGCTTTTCGTCCGAGTTCGACGATGTCGTAGCGATCCGGACCGTTCGGGTCGTACCGCCGCCAGGCGTCATCGGTCATTCCGTGTGAGCGCTGGGCGCGGGCGTACGCCGCGAGCCGGACATCGTCGGTGACGAGCGCCCCGCCTTCGGCAGAGGTCAGGTTCTTCGTGGCGTAGAAGGAGAAGCAGGCGCCGACGGTCGAACGGCCCGCGATCGCTCCGCGGTGATCGTGTGCGCCGAGGGCATGGGCGGCGTCCTCGATGACCGGGACGCCCGCTGCAGCGCAAGCGTCCAGGACGCGACGGTCGACCGGGACACCCCCGAAGTGCACGACGACGACCGCGTCGAGATCGGGGAGAGCCTCCTCGAGAGACGAGGGATCGACGTTGAGCGTGGCGGGATCGACATCGAGCAGCACCGGAATCGCGCCGAGCTGTGCCGCGGGTTGGGCAGTGGCGGCGAACGTCCAAGTCGGAACCCCGACCCGTGCCCCAGGCCGGAGGCGGAGGCTGGCGGTGGCGATGTCGAGTGCTGCGGTGCACGACGACAACGCGACTGCGTGCCTCGCCCCGCAGAATGCAGCCAATTCCTCCTCGAGCAGCGCGCATTCGTCGCCGGTCGAGAGCCATCCGCTCCGCAGGGCGCGAAGCACCGCCGCCTCGTCGGCCGCACTCACCTCAGGCGCGGCGAATCGGATCACGGGGTCTCCAGGTGACGTCAGGACGGATCCCGTCAGTCCCGGAAGTTGCCGAACTGGAGGGGGATCCCGAAGTCGTGCTCCTTGCACGCCTGGATCACCGCTTGCAGGTCGTCGCGCTTCTTCGCGATCACGCGGACCTCTTCGCCTTGGGTCTGTGACTGGATGCCCTTGAGGCCGAGCGCCTTGATGAACTTGTTGAGCTCGGTGGCCTTCTCGCGGTTGATGCCCGCGACGAGGTTCGCGACCTGCCGGACGGTGCCACCCGCGGCGTCCTCGACGGTGCCGTAGTCGAGCGCCTTCATCGAGATCTTGCGCTTGGCGAGCTTCTCCTCGAGCACCTGGCGGACGGCGTTGAGGCGGTCCTGGCTCACCGAACGCATGGTGATCTCCTTGGGACCGAGTTCGATGGAGGAGTTGGTGTCCTTGAAGTCGAACCGGTTGGCGAGCTCGCGCGAGGCCTGGTCGACGGCATTGCGCATCTCCTGCTCGTCCACCTCGGAACTGATGTCGAAGCTGGGCACGGGTACTCCTCGTGGTGGTGATCGTCGGTCGGCCGTGACCTCGGCCGATCTCGGCGCACCACGCTATCGACTTCTCCACCCGCCCAACAGGGCGCTAACGTGTCCGACGTTCCAGGGTCGGTGCCCGAGTGGCCAAAGGGAACTGGCTGTAAACCAGTCGGCGTAAGCCTACGGAGGTTCAAATCCTTCTCGGCCCACAGTGAGCACGCGAACACCCCGCACCTCGGTGCGGGGTGTTCCGGTTTTCGTGTCACCCCTTGCGCCGCGAGACTGCACGGCCATGACGTTCGATCCCACCTCGCTCCCCCCATCAGCCCTCCGGGTGTCCGGCATCCTCGAATCGCTCGGTCACAGCGGCGAGGTCACGATGCTCGCCGATTCGGCACGTACTGCAGCCGAGGCGGCTGCGGCGCTGGGTTGCTCGGTCGCGGAGATCGCCAAGTCGATCGTGTTCCGGCGGCGGAGCGACGACGCTGCGGTGGTCGTGATCACCAGCGGCGACAACCGGGTGGACGGCACGAAGGTCGCCGCGCTCGCCGGAGAGGTCGGGAAGGCCGACGCCGACTTCGTGCGGGAGGCGACGGGTTATGCGATCGGCGGCGTGAGCCCGGTGGGCCACCCCGAGGCGACCGTGCTCCTGGTCGACCGCGATCTGTTCCGGTTCGAGACGATCTGGGCCGCTGCCGGCCACCCCCATGCTGTCTTCCCGCTGACGCCGACCCAGTTGGTGGACTGGCTCGGCGTCGAGGCCGAGGACGTCCGCGTGGACTGAGACTGCCCAACCGGAAGGGCGGCGCGGCGCGAGAGGCCCCTGATACGTTCGGTCGATGAACGCCAGTGAACTGTGCGACGAGCTCGAGCGCATCTATGACGGGGGCGATTATCCCGCCCTCACCGTCGGGCGGCCGTGGTCCAGCCACAACCCGACCCTTGTGGGTGAATTGGCCCGGCCGTCCGCGCTGCGGTGGTATCTGGTCCGGGAACTCGAACGACTGGCTGAAGCCGGGGCCGACCTGTCGGTGTCGCCATCGCGCCCGCGGATCGCCCTCGACGACCCGGCGATGTTCGAGCGATCCGACGAATCGAACTGGGACCTCAAGCGCAAGAAGCTGTTCCTGTTCCCACCCGAGCGCATGGAGCTGTCCCTCAATCGGCTCTCGCACTACACGGGCACCGAGGCGGAGGACTTCCAGCGCTACGTGCTGTTCACCAACTACCACATGCATGTCGAGGCGTTTCTCGAGCTCTACCCCGATTGCATCAAGCCGAGTCGAGCCAACGTGCAGATGCCGGCGTTCCACCATGTGCTCGACGGCCACACCGGGGTCACGCTCGTGAACATCGGGGTGGGCCCGTCGAACGCCAAGACCATCACCGACCACGTCGCCGTGCTCCGCCCCGATCTCATGATGATGATCGGGCACTGCGGGGGATTGCGGAACCGTCAGGAGATCGGCGACTTCGTTCTGGCCACGACCTACCTGCGTGCCGACCAGGTGCTCGACGACGTGCTGCCACCGCATGTGCCGATCGTCTCGAACTTCCAGCTGAACCAGCTGTTGTACGAGGAACTGGAACGTCGGGACATCCCGTTCCGCATGGGCACGGTCTTCACCACGTCGAATCGCAACTGGGAGTTCAACCAGCGGTCGCCACTCGCGGAGATCTCGGCTTCGCGGGCCGTCGCCACCGACATGGAATCGGCGACGGTCGCGGCCAATGGGTTCCGGTATCGCATTCCGTCGTCCACCCTGCTCGTGGTGAGCGACAAGCCGTTGCACGGGCAACCGAAGCTCGAGGGCCCGGCTCGGGAGTTCTACGAGTCGTCGAAGCGTCAGCACGTCGAAGTAGCGCTCGCTGCGGTCGCCCACGTGCGGTCGATCTTCCCGAACGGTCTACCGAGTGCCGATCTCCGATCGAGCGACGAACCCCTCATGGGAGGCCCCGCCGATGGCGACGACTGAGGTGACGGGGGTTGCTGGGGAGTTGCCTCAGCGTGGACAACTTCGTAACGCATCGGAAACAGCCAGGGGTTATAGTCCGCAAATCGTGCCGACCGATGCTCTCGTTCCTGCCACGTCCACCATCGTTCGGCCTCGGTCTCAGACACACCGCGTGCAGGTGCTGATGGCCGTCATCGGTCTCGTGATGGTGGGGCTGTTGGGCCTCGCCGGCCCGGCCGGGGCATCGGTCCGCCAGGACGAAGCGACCGGCGAGGCGATCGCCGGTACCTTCCGAAACAACGACGACGGCGGCAAGCCCGTGGCCGGCGTCGAGGTGGTGGTGCGCGATGACGCCGGCAAGGAGATCGGCACGGCGACGTCCGACGACGAGGGCAAATACGAGCTCGAGTTGCCCGGCCCCGGCGCCTACACCGCCGAGCTCCAGACCGACTCGCTCCCGAAGGGCGTGAACCTGACCGACGCCAAGCGGACCAAGCTCTCGTTCTCCGTCAACCCGTCGCAGCGCAAGCCACTCATCTTCCCGTTCGGCAAGGACACCCGTGTCACGGTGTCGACGCTCGACAAGATTCCCGGCACGCTGTTCGACGGCGCCCGCCTCGGTCTCATCATCGCCATGACGGCCATCGGGCTGTCGTTGATCTACGGCACGACACAGTTCACGAACTTCGCGCACGGCGAGATGGTGACGTTCGGGGCGATCATCACGTGGTACCTGAACCAGGAGGCCGGGCTGCCCGTGCTGTGGTCGGCGCTGATCGCGTTCGTTCTCGCCGGAGCCGGCGGGTACGCGCTCGATACCGGCCTGTGGGGTCCGCTGCGCCACAAGCGAACCGGCCCGTTCTCCCTGATGGTCGTGTCCTTCGGCCTGTCGATCGCACTCATCGGCACGTTCCAGTTCTTCTTCGGGAGCCGTACCAAGCCCTACAGCGAGTACGTCATCCAAGAGCCGCTCTTCACGATCGGCAACCAGGTCATCCCTCCCCGGGCAGTGGTCACCATGGTGCTGTCAGTGGTGGTACTCGGAGCAGTGGGCCTCTTCTTGCAGCGGGCCCGGTTCGGCAAGGCGATGCGGGCGGTCGCCGACAACGGCCCGTTGGCCTCGGCCTCGGGCATCAACACCGATCGGGTCGTCAAACTGGTCTGGATCGGGGGCAGCGCCCTCGCCGGCCTCGGCGGCATCCTCTACTCGCTCGACCAGGGCGTGAACGTCCAGCAGGGCCAGAGCATCCTGCTCCTGATGTTCGCTGGCATCACGCTCGGCGGGCTCGGCACCAGCTTCGGCGCCGCCGCGGGTTGTTTCGTCCTCGGTGTCGCGATCCAGGTCTCGACACTGTGGATCCCGACGTCGCTCAAGAACGTCGGTGCCCTCGTCATCCTGATCGTCATCCTCATGATCAAGCCCCAAGGGGTGTTCGGGCGGAAGGAGAGGGTCGGCTGATGGACTGGTCTCAGATCTTGACGGACACGTTCTCCGCGAGCATCGGTGTGCTTGCCATCGTGTACGTGCTCGCGGCGCAGGGCCTCAACATCCACTACGGATACACCGGCCTGTTCAACTTCGGCCAGGCGGGCTTCATGGCGGTCGGCGCCTACGGCCTGGCGATCGTCACAGCTCCCGAGTCCGACGGAGGCTTCGGTCTCTCGCTGTGGCTGGGAGTCGTCGTGGCGGTGCTCGCAGCGATCGTGCTCGCGTTGCTCATGGGCATCCCGACGCTGCGGCTGCGGGGGGACTACCTCGCGATCGTCACCATTGCGGTGTCCGAGATCATCCGGCTCGTCCTGCGCTCGGAATGGTCCGATCAGAATCTCAGCACGGGTGGCAACTCCGGGATCAACGGCTTCGCCCGACCGTTCTACGACGCCAATCCGTTCGTGAACTCCAAGCGCTACGAGTTGGGGCCGTTCCAGTACAGCGGCCGTGAGCTGTGGGTGATGCTCGTCGGTTGGGGCGTTGTCCTCTTCTTCGCTGTGCTGACCTTTCTCCTGATGCGCAGCCCGTGGGGCCGGGTGCTTCGTTCGATTCGTGAGAACGAAGACGCGGTGCGGTCGCTCGGCAAGAACGTCCAGGGCTACAAGATGCAGGCCCTGGTGCTCGGCGGGATCATGGGTGCGTTCGGGGGCGTCATCCTGGCGATCTTCCAGAACCTTGCGCTGCCCGACGACTTCGTGACCCGCACCACGTTCTTGGCCTACGCCGCGCTCATCTTGGGTGGCGCGGCGCGAGTGGGCGGACCGATCGTGGGCGGCATCATCTGGTACACGTTGTTCTCCTTCATGAACAACCTGGTCACACAGATGAAGGCGGCCGACGTGTTCCCGTCGGGGGTGAAGCCGAACGCCGGACAGTTGCCCTTCATCTTCCTCGGTCTGGCGCTCATGGCGCTCGTCATCTTCCGCCCCCAGGGCATCTTCGGTGACCGCAAGGAGGTCGAGCTCGATGCCCGCTGACGCCCCCACCGCTTCCGCCGGGGTGACCGGGCCCGCCGGACTCGTGGGCCTCGAGCCCGTGGTGGGTGTCGCCAAGCCCGACCCCATCGTCGTCGCCGACGGTGTGGTGCGACGTTTCGGCGGCGTCACGGCGGTCAACGTCGACCATGTCGAGTTCCAGCGCGGCGCGATCACGGCGCTCATCGGTCCGAACGGCGCCGGCAAGACCACGTTCTTCAATCTGCTGACCTGCTTCGACCAGCCGCAGGAGGGCGATTGGTCGTTCAACGGCGAGTCGCTCAAGGGCATCGCGCCCCACGTCGTCGCGCGTCGTGGGCTCATCCGCACGTTCCAGCTCACGAAGGTGCTCACCAAGCTGACGGTCATCGAGAACATGCGCCTCGGCGCGACCGGTCAGAAGGGCGAGAAGTTCCTGGCCTCCCTGTTCCGGCCCGGGTGGAAGGCCCAGGAAGACGCGAACACCGCCCGAGCCGACGAACTTCTGGTCCGGTTCAAGATGGACCACATGCGCGAGCAGTTCGCCGGACAGCTGTCGGGCGGCCAGCGCAAGTTGCTCGAGATGGCTCGTGCGTTGATGACCGAGCCCGAGCTGATCATGCTGGACGAGCCGATGGCCGGTGTGAACCCGGCGCTCAAGCAGTCGTTGCTCGAGCACGTGAAGTCGCTCCGTGCCGAAGGGCGTTCGGTCATCTTCGTTGAACACGACATGGACATGGTGTTCGACATCAGCGACTGGGTTGTCGTGATGGCGGAGGGCCGGGTCATCGCGGAGGGCACGCCCGAGCAGGTGGGACAGAACCAGGCGGTCATCGACGCCTATCTCGGCAGCCACCACGATGCCGAGCTCGACTCGATCGTTCACGGCGAGGTGCCCGACCACGAGGTCCCGGTCGAGTCCGACCCCAACACCGACGAGGGTTCCCCGACGTGACCGTGACCGATTCTCCCACTCCACTCCTCATCGCCGACAACCTCGTCGCCGGCTACGTTCCCGGCGTCGACATCCTCAACGGCTGCTCCATGGAACTGTTCCACCAGGAGATGGTGGGCATCATCGGGCCCAATGGCGCCGGCAAGTCGACGTTCCTCAAATCGCTGTTCGGTCTGATCCCGATCCGGTCCGGCGACATCACGTTGCACGGTGAGTCGATCGCCGGTCTGAAGGCGCACGAGCTGGTCACCAAGGGTGTCGGTTTCGTCCCGCAGACCGAGAACGTGTTCCAGTCGATGACGGTGCGCGAGAACATGGAGATGGGGGCGTTCCTGAACCCCAAGGCCGTGGCGACGCGCTTCGCCGAGGTGTGTGACCTGTTTCCCCGCCTCGGTGAGCGGGCCAATCAGACCGCTGGCTCGTTGTCGGGTGGCGAACGTCAGATGGTCGCCATGGGCCGTGCGCTCATGATGAGCCCGGCTGTACTCCTGCTCGACGAACCATCGGCGGGATTGTCCCCGGCGTTCCAGGACGACGTCTTCCTCAACTGCCGGAAGATCAACCAGGTGGGTGTGTCCATCGTGATCGTCGAGCAGAACGCGGCGCGGTGCCTGCAGGTGTGCGACCGGGCCTTCGTGCTCGACCATGGCACCAACGCCTACTCCGGCACGGGCAAGGAGCTCCTCAACGACCCCAAGGTCATCGAGCTCTACCTGGGCACCCTGGCCAAGTCCCGCAAGTAGCCGGGGCGCCAAACGCGTCGCGAGCTTCGCGCGTTCGCGATTGCGCTGCGACGCGTTTCGCCGGAGCGTTCGGGACGCGAAGGAGGCCGGACCTTGCGGCCCGGCCTCCTGTCCGTTCACTCGGAACGTAACCAGTTCCCAGCTACTTGCCGGCTTCGAAGTTCTCGGCCGGTGTAGCTCTGTGGCGTCGACGCCTGAGCGTCGACGGCACAGGTTCGTTACTTGCCGGCTTCGAAGTTCTCGGCGAGGGCGTTACCCATGTTGCCGTCGACGCCGTACACGATGCTGAGCTTGATGCCCTGCTCCGCCATCTTGGCGAGGATCTTGGACGACTCGTCGAAGCCGATCAGGGCGATGGCGTCGGCGCCACTGTCCTTCGCGGCCGAGACCTCGGCGCTGTAGTCAGCCGCCTTCGGGTCGTAGATCTTCGTGTCGATGACCGTGGCACCGCCACCCTCGAGACCTGCCTTGAGGTCTTCGGCGAGGCCGGTTCCGTAGTCGTCGTTGAGCGCCAGGATGTAGACGTTGGACTTGCCGTCCTCGATCATCGTGTCGGCGAGCACCTGGCCCTGAAGGATGTCGGACGGGGCGTCACGGAAGTAGAGGCCCTTGTCGTCGTAGGTCGACAGCTTCTTGGAGGTGTTGGCCGGCGAGAACATGACGACACCAGCGGTGACGATCGTGTCGACGACGGACAGCGAGACCGAGGAGGACTGCATGAAGCGCGTGAAGAAGGCGATCAAGAACGCCAGCAGGATCGGAATGCGATGCCGCGCGGACCAAAAGCCGTGCGAGGTGCTTTCATCGTTTTGCGCCGCACTCACGATTTGGGCTGCTTCAGCCTCGATCTGGCTTTCGGAGGCCTGCGGTTGGATTTGACGCAAAACGGCCATTCCGGCATCGCGGTCGTTTTTCCGCGTGAGCAGCCAGCGAGGGCTCTCCGGCAGCGTGAAGCACATTAGCGTGTATATCAGTGCCGGGATGGCCGCGACGCCGAGCATCCAGCGCCACGCATGCTCGCCGATGCCGCCGAGGAGGTAGTTCGACAGGAAGGCCACGAGGATGCCGAAGACGATGTTGAACTGAAACATGCCCGCGAGCCTTCCACGACGGTCCGG
>WBZX01003401.1_pt1 | contig 10083 bp, 10 predicted proteins | sample 5204211 | NCBI WGS metagenome assembly WBZX01 (sample SAMN12344362, study PRJNA552823) | activated sludge metagenome | biome: Activated sludge suspended growth; feature: Nitrification reactor; material: Wastewater; isolation source: activated sludge from nitrification reactor of wastewater...
CAGGCCGAAGCCGCGCGCGTCGGTGCGCGTCACGGTGAGGCCGGCGCGCAGCCAGCCGCGCGGCGCCGTCGCGGCGGCCGTGCCCAGGCGGCGCGGCAACTCGCGCGCGTCCACGGTGGCGATGTGCGGCACCCACACCATCACCACGCCGGTGGCAAAGCGCGAGATCGCCTCGCGCACCGCGCCCAGCGTGCGGGCGTAGTCGGTCTTGATCTCGTAGGGCGGATCGATCAGCACCACGCCGCGCCGCGACGGCGGCGGCAGCTCGTTGGCCAGCGCGGCGAAGCCGTCGTCCATCGCCACCTTGGTCAGCGGCCGGTCGGCGAGATAGGCGCGCAGGATGCGCTCGTCGGTGGCGTGCAGCTCGTGGCACTGCAGCGTGTCGCCGGGCCGCAGCAGCATGTTGGCGATGGCCGGCGAGCCGGGGTATTGCTCCAGCACGCTGCCGGCGCCGCCGTTGAAATCGCGCACCAGGTCCACGTAGTGCGCCACCGCCGGCGGCAGGTCGTCGCGCGCCCACAGCCGCTCGATGCCGGTGGCGGCCTCGGCGTTGCGCTGGGCATAGCGGCTCTCCAGCGAGTAGCCGCCGGCCCCGGCGTGGGTGTCGATCATGGTGAACGGCTTGTCCTTGGCCGTCATGTGCAGCAGCACCTGGGCCAGCACGATGTGCTTGAGGACATCGGCATGGTTGCCGGCATGGAAGGCGTGGCGGTAGGCGAGCATGGGGTTCGGGTCCGGCGGTGCCGCAGTGTGCGTCAGCTCAGGCCATCCGGCGCGACGAGGCCGTGGCGCGGAAGAGTTCGTCCACGCGCACGTCGCGCGGTCCGGGTTCGAGCCGGTAGGCGTCGCCGGCCTGGATGGTGCCCGGCTCGAGCACGCCCAGATAGAACCCGCACCAGCCCGACTGCACCATCATCCGCGCCGCCTGCGGAAAGCCCATCGCGGCATTGAACTTGGCGCAAGGGTGGCGCGGCTCGCTGACGGCCAGGGCGCAACGCGGAAATCGCAGCACGTCGCCGATCCAGACCTGGTTTTCCAGCAGACCCGCCAGCGTGAGGTTCTCGCCCAGCCGCCCCGGCGAAACCGGCGCGCCCCAGGGCGCTGCCCCGGCCTGCGCCAGCACCGTGCTCCAGAACGGCAGGTGCTCCGACGGGTACGCATACACCGCCTTGGCCAGGCCGCCGTGGGCGGCGGGGTCGGCCTGCTCGTCGCCGTCCAGCCCGAGCGCGCGCACCGCCACCGGCCCGGCCGCAGGCGCCTTGCCGATGGCGCTGGGCACGCTCGCGCCGCCCAGCAGCAGCGGGCGCGACCGGCCGACGTTGACGCTCGTGACTTTCATCACGGCATTGTCGCCGCCGGTCTTTAGCGCCATGCATGAACCCATGCCGCAAACGCATGACCCCATCTGTACCGGTGGTTACGGCGCGGTTACGGCGGGCAGACAATGACTTCCCCCGCGGCATTGGGCGAGCCTCGTGGCAGTTCGACGGGTCTCGCCCAATCCTGTTTTTTCAACTTGACCGGAGACCCCCGATGAACCGACCCGTGCTCGAAGGCCTGCGCCTGAACGTGCCCGCCTATGTTCGCCACCAGCGCCTGATCGACTGGGTGGCGCAGGTGGCGGCGCTGACCGAGGCCAAGGACGTGTACTGGTGCGACGGCAGCGCGGCGGAATACGACCGCCTGTGCCAGGTGCTGGTGGACGGCGGCACGATGAAGCGCCTGAACCCGGCGCTGCGCCCCGACAGCTACCTCGCGCTGAGCGACCCGGGCGACGTGGCCCGCGTCGAGGACCGCACCTTCATCTGCACCGCCCGCAAGGACGACGCAGGCCCCACCAACCACTGGATGGACCCGGCCGTGATGCGCGGCATCCTGCAGACCGGCCAGCCCGACGGCACGCCCGGCCTGTTCAAGGGTGCGATGCGCGGCCGCACGCTGTACGTGGTGCCGTTCTCCATGGGCCCGATCGGCTCGCCCATCGCCCACATCGGGGTGGAGCTGTCCGACAGCCCGTATGTCGCCGTGAACATGCGCCTGATGACGCGCATGGGCCGCAAGGTGCTCGACGTGCTCGGCGCCGACGGCGACTTCGTGCCCTGCGTGCACAGCGTGGGCGCGCCGCTGGCCGACGGCCAGAAGGACGTGGCCTGGCCCTGCAACGCCACCAAGTACATCGTCCACTATCCCGAGACGCGCGAGATCTGGAGCTACGGCTCGGGCTACGGCGGCAACGCGCTGCTGGGCAAGAAGTGCTTCGCGCTGCGCATCGCCTCCAACATGGGCCGTCAGGAGGGCTGGCTGGCCGAGCACATGCTCATCCTGGGCGTGACCGACCCGCGCGGCGTCAAGCGCCACGTGGCCGCCGCGTTCCCCAGCGCCTGCGGCAAGACCAACTTCGCGATGCTGATCCCGCCCCAGGGCTTCCCGGGCTGGCAGGTCACCACCATCGGCGACGACATCGCGTGGATCAAGCCGGGCGCGGACGGCCGCCTGTACGCGATCAACCCCGAGGCCGGCTACTTCGGCGTGGCCCCGGGCACCAACGAGAAGACCAACCCGAACTGCATGGCGTCGCTGCGGCGCGACGCGATCTTCACCAACGTGGCGCTCACCGACGACGGCGACGTGTGGTGGGAGGGCCTGACCGACACGCCCCCGGCGCACCTGATCGACTGGCAGGGCCAGGACTGGACGCCCGAGATCGCCAAGGCCACCGGCCGCAAGGCGGCGCACCCGAACTCGCGCTTCACGGTGGCGGCCACCAACAACCCGGCGCTCGACCCGGAGTGGGACAACCCGGCCGGCGTGCCGATCGACGCGTTCATCTTCGGCGGCCGCCGCTCCACCACGGTGCCGCTGGTGACCGAGGCGCGCGACTGGACGGAAGGCGTCTACATGGCTGCCACGATGGGCAGCGAGACCACCGCCGCCATGGTGGGCGGCAACGGCTCGGTGCGGCGCGACCCGTTCGCCATGCTGCCGTTCTGCGGCTATCACATGAGCGACTACTTCGCGCACTGGCTGGCGCTCGGCCAGCGCCTGGCGGCGTCCGGCGCCACCCTGCCGCGCGTGTACTGCGTCAACTGGTTCCGCAAGGGCGCGGACGGCAAGTTCGTCTGGCCGGGCTACGGCGAGAACATGCGCGTGCTGGCCTGGATGATGGGCCGCGTCGAGGGCGCGGCCGGCGGGCAGGACCATGTCTTCGGCATCAGCCCGCGCTTTGCCGACCTGCACTGGGACGGCCTGGACTTCACGGTCGAGCAGTTCGACAGCGTCATCGGCGTCGACCACGGCGCCTGGCGCGAGGAAGTGACGCTGCACGCCGAGTGGTTCGGCCAGCTGGCCGACCGCCTGCCGCCCGCGCTCGACGCCACCCGCGAGCGCCTGCAGCAGCGCCTCGCACGCTGACGCCCGGACCGCCTGGCGCCGGGTGACCGGCGCCGGCGGGGGTCAGGCGCTGCGCTGCGCCGTCAGGGCGGCAAGTTGCCGTTCGGCCTGGACCAGCGCGGTGCGCAGGTCCGCGGCATAGCCGGGCTGCTGGCGCTCGTAGCGGCGGATGCGCCCACGAAGCAGGTCCACCGCATGGCGGGCGTCGCGCTCGGCGACCGTGGGGCGCGAGGCCAGCAGCACATGGCGCAGTTCGGCCAGCGCGCGACCGACCCAGTCGTCGAACAGGCGGGCGTTGATGAGGGTGTCGTTCATGATTCCCTGGTTTTGTGGTTTGCTGCACCGCAGTTTAGGGTAAACCCTTGGATCATGGGTTACCAGCCGGTTTCATGCCTCGATCCGGCGTGCCGGAAGCACGCCGGAGACGCCCGTCGACAATCGAGACATGAAAGCCGACCTGACCGACGCCGAGCTCGACGAGCTGGCCGACCTGCTTGACGCCACGCCCGCGCCGCTGGCCCCGCTGGACCTGCTGATGCTCGACGGCTACCTGGCCGGCGTGCTGGTGCAGCCGAGCGTGGTCGGGCCGGACGAGTGGCTGGCACCGGTGTTCGACACCGAAGGCCGCGTGCTGCCCGACGACACCGACGCGGCCTGGCTGGCGCGCTGCACCACCCTGATCGAGCGCCGCAAGGGTGCGCTCAATGCCGGCATCAGCGAAGACGGCTGGTTCGACCCGCTGGTGGCGGACGTCGACCGGCTGCCGCCGGCCAGCGAGTACGAGCCGGTGCTGCCCGACGCCAGCCGATCCCTGCTGCCGTGGGTGGCGGGTTTCCAATGGGCGCAGGACTGCTTCCCCGGGCTGGAAGACACCGGCGACGACGCCGTGGGCGCGGCGCTGGCCCGCCTGTACCGGCACCTGCCGCCGCAGGACGACGCCGAGCGCGCGCTGGTGGCCACGCTCGACCGCGAGAAGCCCCTGGCCAGCGTGGACGCTGCGGTCGAGGACGCGGTCAACGCCGTGGTCGAGCTGTGGGACCTGACCTCCAAGGCGCGCTTCGCGGTGGCCACCGTGCGCCGCGACCAGCCCAAGGTGGGCCGCAACGACCCGTGCCCGTGCGGCAGCGGGCGCAAGTTCAAGCAGTGCCACGGCAAGACCTGAGCGGCGGCACTGCCGCTGCCTGACGCACGCCAACCGCCCGCCGCTCGCCCGTCTGACCATCCGATGAAGATCCAGCTGCTGTCCGACCTGCACCTCGAGACGGAGGCGTTCGACGCGCAGCCGCAGCCGCAGGCGGACCTGCTGGTGCTGGCCGGCGACATCGACAGCACCTGGGACGGCCTGGCGCTCTTTGCCGGCTGGCCCGTGCCGGTGCTGATGGTGGCCGGCAACCACGAGTTCGACGACCGTGAACTGGACGAGGCCTGGCCGGCGCTCGCGGCGCATTGCGCGGCGCTGGGCATCCGCCTGCTCGAGCGCGACGCGGTGGTGATGGCCGCGCCCGACGGCCGCCGCGTGCGTTTCGTCGGCACCGTGCGCTGGAGCGACTTCGACGTGTTCGGCCCGTCGCGCCAGGCGTCGGCGCTGCGCGCGGGCAGCTACTTCCAGCGCGTGATGGGCGCCACCCTGGGCGGCGCGCCGTTCGACGCGCAGGCCGTGCGGCGCGAGGCGCTGGCCTGTCGCGCCTGGCTGCAGGGCGCGCTGGCCGAGCCGGCGCTGGGCCGCTGGGACGTCACGGTGGCCGTGACCCACTTCGCGCCCAGCCTGCGCAGCGCGGACCCGCGCTACGGCCTGCAAAGCGGCACTGCGAGCTTCTGCAATGCCGACGACGATCTGCTGCCGGGCGCGGCGCTGTGGCTGCACGGGCACCTGCACTGCCGCCACGACTACGTGGTCGAGCATGGCGATGGACGCCGCACGCAAATCGTCTGCGCCGCGCGGGGTCTTGCCGCCAAGGGCGAGGCCGACGGCTACGATCCCGGCCGGCTCATCGAGCTTTGATCGTGCGCAGTCGCCGCGCGGCCGGCACTGCCACACTGACCGAAGACAGCAACAGGAGACCGACGATGAAGATCCTCGTGGCCGCAGACGGCAGCCCCTTCACCAAGCGCATGCTGGCCTACCTGGCCGCGCACGACGAATGGCTGGGCGACCACCATGCGTACACCCTGCTCACCGTGGTGCCGTCGGTGCCGGCGCGCGCGGCCGCCGTGCTGTCCAAGGAGATCCTCGCCGGCTACTACCAGGACGAGGCGGACAAGGTGTTCAAGCCGATCCGCGCCTTCTTCGCCAGGCAGGGCCTGAAAGCCGAGTTCGTGTCCAAGACCGGCCAGGCTGCCGACGTCATCGCCGCGATGGCGGACAAGGGCAAGTACGACCTGGTCATGCTCGGCTCGCACGGCCACGGCAACCTGGCCAATCTGGTGATGGGCTCCGTGGCCACCAAGGTGGTGGCGAACTGCGGCGTGCCGGTGCTGCTGGTGCGCTGACGCTGCGGCCGCGCGGCAACGCGCCGCGCGCCGAGTTCAGCGGGTGGTCAGGCCGTCGAAGCAGGTGGACAGCACCACGTCCACCACCTGCTCGTCGGTGAGCGAGCCGCCCGCGCGCAGGAACGCCAGCACGGGGTCGCAGGCGCGTGCGTACAGCGTGTAGAGCACGGCTTCGGGCGGCAGCTTCGGGCTGATCTCGCCGGCGGCCTGCGCCGCCGTGATCCAGGCGCCAAGGCGCTCGCTGACCGTGACCACGCGGTCGAGGTAGCCGCGGTGCTGCATCAGCGCCGTGCGCAGCGTGGAGTTCTGCGCCGGCAGCGACGGCATCTCGCCGGCCAGCTGCGTCTGCATCATCCAGCGCGCCACCGCGCGCAGGTGCTCGCCGGGCGACGCGGTGCGCGCGGCCTCCTGGTCGAGGAAGGCGAGCGCGCGGTCGAGCAGGCCCACCATCGCGGCGGCGGCCAGCTCTTCCTTGGACGGGAAATGCTTGTAGAGGCTGGCCTTGGCGATGCCGACATCGGCAGCCACCTCGTCCACGGTCATCGCCTCGAAGCCTTTTTCGGCGAGGAACCGGTTGACCGACGCGACGATCGCGTCCTCGCGGGCGCGCAGCACCTGCTCTCTGAAGGAACGACGTACGGCTGTCATCTTGGGCGCCAGTGTAGTGGCGCAGGGCCCGCGCTTCAGGACTGGGGGTCGGCGTCCGGGTCGATCTCGTCGATGCCGGGCCAGCCCGGCTTCGTGGCGGGCGCCGGGCGTTCCGGGGCGAGGCTGCATTCCATGCCGAAGGCCGTGCCCATGTCGGCCGCGTCGAAGTCGTCGTCGTCAGGCGGCGGTGCGACGTGGCGTGGCGGGATGCGGAGCGGGCGGATCATGGCGACGGTCCTCGGGAGCCCTGCAACTGCAGGTGACGCCAGTGTGTGCCCCGCGCCGGTGCGGCGAACGGAAGAAATGCACGCCGATCGCGCCGCTGTTCCTCGGCCCGGCCCCACGGGCGGGAGGGCGCCCGGTTCTCGACCGGCGCTCAACGCCGCGGCGGTCGCCGCCCGGGGCCGCGCGCCGGTCCGCGCGCCGGCGCCGCCGCGGCACGGGGCCGCGTCACGTCGGCCAGCAGCAGTGTGCAGCGCACCAGGTCCTCGACGGCGTCGGCCACGGACTCCGGCGGGTCGATCTCGGCCATCGCCTCCAGCAGATCGTCCGCGTCCTCCAGATCGTCCGGGTCGAAGTGCGCGTACAGCGTGGCCAGCGGCTCGCGCGCCGCGTCGTCGGCAGCGCGCAGCACGCCCGGGAACAGATCCAGCGCGGCGGCGAAGCCGCCCACCCAGGGCAGCACCACGTCCGACGGGTTGACGCCGTCGTCCGGCGACTGGGGTTCGAGGTCGAACACCCAGGGGTCGAACCAGCGCCGACCCGCCACCGCGCTCTCCAGCTCGGCGTGGCGGCGCAGCACCAGCGCGTGCAGTTCGTCCAGCGCCGGGCCCGGCGGCGCAGGCCGCGCGTCCAGGTCGGTCACGTGCGGCAGCCAGCGCGACGCGGGCACCGGCTGCGGCTGCAGCACCACGCCGGCCAGGAAGCCGTCGAGAGCGCTGACGTCCAGCGGCTCCAGCGCCGGCGGCAGGCTGTCGAGCAGCGCTTCCAGGCGGGCAATCTCGGGCTCGCCCAGGGGCCGGGAGGAAGCGGACGAAGGAGCGTTCATGGCCCGATTGTGGAGGCGCCGCCGCCGACCACGAACGTGGGATGCCCATCCCGACCCGGCCGTCCTAGAGTTCACCGGTGCCGCAGCGAGAGTGCGGCTCCGTTCCCAACGACGTCCTTTTGCGAGGACTTTCCAGCGCCCGCCCGGCAACGAGCGGGCGTTTCTTTTTCGGCCGCCCGCTGCGTCGCAGCGTCAGGTGCCGATCACGCCGCCGTCGGCCTTGCGGATCACCACGGTGGCCGAGCGCGGCCGGCCACCCGGCCTGTAGTCGGGCCAGTTGCTGTACTTCCCCGGCTCGGCCGGATCGCTGCGGTCGGACGGCGTCTCGCCGGGATGCTGCACGTTGATGAACATCGTGCGGCCGTCGGGGGTCCAGGCGGCGCCGGTGATCTCGCAGTTGGTGGGGCCGGTGAGGAAGCGCCGACTCTGCCCGGTGCGCGGGTCGCAGGCCAGCATCTGGTTGTTGCCGATGTTCTTGAACTCGCCCTTGTACATCTGCGTGGCGTGGGCATCGGTCTGGATCCACAGCACGCCCCGGGCGTCGAAGGCGATGCCGTCCGGGCAGCCGTAGATGTCGCCCTTGATGTTGCCCTTGGCTTCGGCGCGTTCGTTGGCCGGGTCGCCCGCCAGCACCAGGTGGTTCCACTTGAAAGTGGAGGCGTCGAAGTCGCGGTCCTCCTGCCAGCGGATGATCTGCCCCATGCTGTTGTTGGCGCGCGGGTTGGCCGCGTCGACGCCGGGGAAGTTGGGCTGGCCTCGGTTGCTGTTGTTGGTGAGCGTGCAGTAGACCCAGCCGTTGAGCGGATCGATGGCCAGCCACTCGGGCCGGTCCATCTTGGTGGCACCCAGGATGTCGGCCGCCTGGCGCGACTTGATCAGCACCTCGCCCTGGTCCGCGAAGCCGTTGGCCGCCGTGAGCGGGCCCTGGCCGTGCACCATCGGCATCCACTGGCCGGTGCCGTCGGCGCCGAAGCGCGCCACGTACAGCGTGCCGTGGTCCAGCAGCGTGGCATTGGCCTTGGCGCCACCGGGCTGGATGCGGTCGCGGCTGACGAACTTGTAGATGTACTCGAAGCGCGCGTCCTCGCCCGAGTACACGACGGCACGGCCGTCCTTGGTGACGGCGACCCAGGCGCCCTCGTGCGCGGCGCGCCCGAGCGCGGTGCGCTTGACCGGCGTGGACGCCGGGTCGTAGGGGTCGATCTCCACCACCCAGCCGTGGCGGTTGGGCTCGTTGGGGTTCTTCACGGCGTCGAAGCGCGGGTCGTGCTCGTGCCAGCGGTAGCCCGAGCCGCCCTTGCGCAGCCCCCAGCGGCGCTCATGCGGCGACATGGTGTCGCCGCCGCTGAAGTAGCCCATCCAGTTCTCCTCGCCGGACAGGTAGGTGCCCCAGGGCGTCATGCCCGACGCGCAGTTGTTGAACGTGCCCAGTGCCAGCAGACCGGCCGGATCGGCGGCGGTCTTCATCATGGCGTGGCCGGCGCACGGCCCGCCCACCGCGAACGGCGTGTTGGCGGTGAAGCGCCGCGCATAGCGGCTGGGCCGGACCATCTGCCAGGCGTCGCCCTTGAGTTCCACCTCGATCACCGCCACGCCGTGCGCGGCCTGCGACTTGCGCACCTTCTCCGCGCTCCAGCTCGCCATGCCGCCGCTGTGCAGCAGGCCGTCGTCCGTGTACTCGTGGTTCATGGCCAGCAGCCCGCGCGTGCTGCTGCCCTGCAGCGGGTAGAAATGGATGCCGTCATGGTGCATGCCCATCTGCACTTCCTGGTCGGCCGCGCTGTGCGAGCCGTCGCCGCGCCAGGCCGGCATGTTGCCGGCCACGCCGACCGGCTCGCCCCAGGCGGCGATCACGCTGGCCACGTAGCCCTCGGGCACGACCAGCTTGTCGCCCATGCCCGGCGGGATGCCCTTGAAGGAGATGCCGGGCTCGACGGGGCGGCCCGGGTCGCGCGACGGCGCCGCGCCGGCGCAACCGGCCACCAGCGGGCCGTACAGCGCGGCGGCGGCCAGCCCGAGCGAGCCGCGCAGCACGGTGCGCCGCGCCGGGTCGCTCAGGTCGTGGATGCTGGGGTTGGACGAGCGGTTGCTGTCCTCCATCGAGTCGAAGTCCTTGGTCGGCATGGTGTCTCCGCGAGTCGTGTCGCGCGGATTCTGCGCCGCCTTCGTGACGCTTCCTGCGTCGCCGGCCCCATCGTTTCTACCGAGCGTGGCTGCACCTAAGATCATCGGCATGAGCACCTCAGACACCCCCGGCCGCACCGTCCTCGTCACCGGAGCGTCGCGCGGCATCGGCGCCGCCGCGGCGCTGGCCTGCGCCCGCGCCGGCTGGGACGTGGCCGTGAACTACACCCGCGACGCCGCGGCGGCGGACCAGGTGGTGCGGCAGGTGCGCGCGCTCGGCCGCCAGGCGCTGGCCGTGCAGGCCGACGTGGCCGACGAGGCCGCCGTGATGGCGATGTTCGCCCGCATCGACGCGCAGATGCCGCCGCTGCGCGGCCTGGTCA
>WBZX01003403.1_pt1 | contig 10083 bp, 11 predicted proteins | sample 5204211 | NCBI WGS metagenome assembly WBZX01 (sample SAMN12344362, study PRJNA552823) | activated sludge metagenome | biome: Activated sludge suspended growth; feature: Nitrification reactor; material: Wastewater; isolation source: activated sludge from nitrification reactor of wastewater...
CAGGATGCGGTCGCCCGGCTTGAAGTCGAGCGAATAGAAGGCGAGATCCCAGGCGCGCGTTGCGTTCTCGATGAAGCCGATCTCGCTGTCTTCGGCACCAATGAGACGTGCCACGGACGGATAGAAGCCGTTCAGCGTATCCCGCGCCTGGTCGGCTGCCTCGTAGCCGCCGATCTCGGCTTCGAGCTTCAGGTGGTCGAGAGTTGCGTCGAGCGTGCGCCGGCTCGGCAGCGACGAACCGGCGGCATTGAGGTGCAGGACGCGGGCGCAGCCCGGCGTTTCGGCGCGGATGCGGGCGAGGTCGAGCGTCATGTCAGAACTTCCCCTGTTCCTTCAGCACGTCCTCGGCGACCCGCAGCGCGTCGATGGCGGCCGGGAACCCGCAATAGGCGATGGCGTGGGTGAAGATCTCGCGCAGCTCAGTCTTGCTGCAGCCGTTGTTCAGGGCGCCCACAAGGTGGATCTTCAGTTCGTGCGGGCGGTTGAGGGCGCAGAGCATGGCCACGGTGATCATGCTGCGCTGCTTCCTGTCGAGGCCGTCGCGCGTCCAGAGCGAGGCGTAGGCGAACTCCTCGGAAAAGGCGCGGACGGGAGCCCAGAAATCGTTGTTGGTCGCATCGCGCCGCGCGAGATAGGATTCGCCCAGCACCTCGGCCAGTACCTTGCGTCCGGCGTCGCTCAGTGTCTTGTGCGCCTGTTGTTCGCTCATTCCATTCCCCTTCGATGTCGTCCTGGTTCAGCCGCCTCCTGCCTAAAACGCTGCCCGAGCCCGAGCAACTGACCATTGCTCATGCTGGAGATACGCTGCCCGTGACCTTCGTGCGTAACGCCCGGGCGCGTCGTGCCTCGTTGCGTGTCGATCCGGCCAACCGGCGCATCGTGCTGACGGCGCCGCTGCGCATGGCCCGCGGCACGGCGCTGGACTTCGCCGAGGCGCAGGCCGGCTGGATCGCGGCAAGGCTCGACCGCCTGCCCGAGCGGCGGCCGTTCTGCGACGGCGCCGAGGTGCCGTTGTTCGGCGTACCGCACGTGATCCGCCACCGCGCCGGTCTGCGCGGCACCGTCTGGCGGGAAGGCGCGGAAATCCATGTGGCAGGCCGGCCGGAGCATCTGCCGCGCCGCGTACGCGACTGGCTGACGGCCGAACTCAAGACGCGGCTGGTGCCGCTGGTCCATGCCAAGGCGGCCCGGGTCGAGCGGCCGGTGAGGCGTATCACCCTGCGGGACAGCCGTTCGCGCTGGGGCAGCTGCGGGCCGAATGCAGCGATGTCCTTCTCCTGGCGGCTGGTCTTCGCGCCGCCGGAGGTGCTCGACTATTTGGCGGCGCACGAGGTCGCCCATCTCGTGCACCTGAACCACAGTCCACGTTTCTGGGCCTTGGCACGCACACTGTGCGATGTCCCGATCGAGGGGCCGCAGACCTGGCTCAAGAAGAACGGCGAGACCTTGCTGCAATATGGCGGCTGATCGGGCATCTTGCTCCGCGGGGCGCTCGGGGGGCTCGTGATGGCAATTCAGGCGCTCAGGTCACTTGCGCGGACGTTCGCGGAGCACCCTTTGACGCGCTCCGCTCCGCTCGGGGCCTGGGCCAGATTCGCTTCCTGGCAAATCAGGAGCCGGCTCGGCGACGAGATCGTCATGCCCTGGATTAGCGGCCAGCGCCTGGCTGTCCGCCGCGGCATGACCGGCGCAACGGGCAACCTCTACCTCGGCCTTTACGAATTCATGAGCATGGGGCTGGTGCTGCACTTCCTGCGGCCGGGCGATCTCTTCCTCGATGCCGGGGCCAATGTCGGCACCTATTCGGTGCTCGCCTCGGGCGTTTGCGGCGCCCGGACGCTGGCCATCGAAGCCGATGTCGATACCAGCCGGGACCTCGCCCGCAACATTGCGATCAATGGTCTCTCCGAGCTTGTCGAGATCCATGTCGTGGCTCTTGGTCCCAGCGATGGCGAAGCCTACTTCACGATCGGGCGGGGGCCTGAGAATCAGGTCGTTGCGACTGCTGGCGAAGGTGTGCAGGTCGTGCCGCAGAAGACTTTGGACACGCTGGTCGGCAGCGCGGCGCCCGCCATGCTCAAGCTCGATGTCGAGGGCTACGAGGAGCAAGCATTGACGGGCGCCTCCCGTGTCCTGCGCGGATCCGATTTCAAGGTGATCCTGCTGGAAGGGTCGTCGCCCCACGTACTGAAGCTGATGGCGGAGCACGGCTTCACACGGGCTTTCTACGATCCGTTCACGCGTCTCCTGCAACGAACGCCCAACGAGCTGGCCTTCTCGAACGGCCGCTGGACCCACTCGAACGAATTCTTCGTCCGGGATTGGGACTTCGTCGCGCAGCGGTTGGCGACGGCCAAGCCCGTCACAGTTTTGGGGCGAACGATCTAGGGACCAATGTGGCCGTCGTATTGCGGCAGGTCGTCGGTGATGGTGAACCACGGCGCCTTGGAGCCGACGAAAATGTGGGCGGTCGGCCGAATGGTCGGTGCATCGACCAGCGTGCCCATGGCGACATGGACGTAAGCGCCGTCGCGAACCACCGAGTAGAGGAGCGAACCACAGACGTTGCAGTGCGCGTCGTGGGTCTTCTCCTGGCCGTAGATCAGGAGCTTGTTGCGGCCCTCGGTGACGGCGAACTGGTCGCGCGTGATGCCGGCAAAGGGCTTGAACGCCGAACCCGTGGTACGCCTACAGTTGGAGCAGTGGCAGTTCAGCGCGTAGGTGAAGGCATCGGCCACGGTGTAGTGCACGGCGCCGCAGAAGCATTTTCCGGTCAGCGTGCGCGCTGTCATCCAAACCGACCTGGATCGCAGGCCTTCAGCGCTTCGGGCAGCTCCTCGCCTTCGATCTGACGGGCGATCAGCCGGCCCGTCACCGTCGCGAGCGTCAGGCCGAGATGCTGGTGGCCGTAGCCGCAATAGACATTGGCGAGACGCGGCGCGCGGCCGATGGCGGGGCGATAGTCGGGCAGGGTCGGGCGCTCGCCGATCCAGCGGCTGCGCTCCTCGCCGCCGACGCCCGGGAAGATCGCCTTGAGATGCTTGATCAGCAGATCGGCACGATGCCAGGAGGGCGGTTGATGCGGGGCGGCAAGCTCGACCGTGCCCGCAAGACGCAAGCCCTCGGCCATGGGCGTGAAGAAGAGGCCGCGGTCGGGCGGGCTCACCGGCAGATCGAAGCGCACATTGTCGGGCGCCAGCATCACGTGATAGCCGCGCTCGGCCACCAACGGTGCGTTGAAGCCGAGGAGCCGCGTCAGTTCGCCGGAGGCGCGGCCAGCCGAGATCATGACGGCTTTAGCAGGTAGTTCGGAATCGGTGAGCTGGACGGCCGTCACGCGATTACCGTCGCGTCGAAAGCCACGGACGCGACCGCGCACGACGGTGCCGCCTTCGGCCGCAAAGCGCTCCGCCAGAGTCGACACGACCTGGTAGGGATTCACCGTGTGGCTGCCGCGCGGATAATAAATGCCGCGTACGATATGCGGGCTCAGCCCCGGCGCCAGCTCGCGCGCGCGATCGCCGTCGACGATCTCGAACTCCGTGCCCTTGCCGGCCTGCAGGCCGCGCATCTCGTCCGTACCCTGGAACGAAGCTTCGCTTTCGTAGACATAGAGCGCGCCCTTGGTCTGGAAAAGCTCGCCGAGGCCCGAGGCCTGGATCTCCGTCTTCCAGGCGAGATCGGCCTCCAGCATCAGCGGCTTGAAGGCGGCCTTGCCCTTCTCGACTTCGGCGGTGCTGAGCGCTGCCAGGGCGAAACGTGCCATCCAGGGCAGCAGGCTCGGAATGCTCGGTCGATGCAAAGTGAGGGGACCGTCACGATCCATCAGCATCTGCGGCACCTTCTTCAGGGTCGCAGGTCTGGCCAGCGGAATAAGGCTGTCGAGCGACAGGAAGCCGGCATTGCCGAACGAAGTCGCCTTGCCGGGTTCGGCACTGTCCAGAAGGGTGACGCTATGGCCGGCGCGCTGCAGGGCGCGGGCGGTGGCGGTGCCGACGATGCCGGCGCCAATGACGATGACGGGGTCGCTCATGGGCTGACGTTAGCACGGCCTCTGCGGGCAGAGATGCGCGATTGATTTGTGTCCCCAAATGCCTATTTAGGGCGCATGTCTTCCGCACAATCAGACAGTTCCGCCGGTCCGGGCTGGCATGCCACGACCATCCTTTCGGTGCGCAAGGGCGATCAGGTCGTCATGGCCGGCGACGGCCAGGTATCGATGGGCCAGACCGTCGTCAAGGGCAACGCCCGCAAGGTCCGCCGCATCGGCAACGGCCAGATCGTGGCGGGGTTCGCCGGCGCCACCGCGGACGCCTTCACCCTGTTCGAACGGTTGGAAAGCAAGCTGGAGCGCCATCCCGGCCAGCTCCTGCGCGCCTGCATCGAGCTTGCCAAGGACTGGCGCACCGACCGCTACCTGCGCCGCCTCGAAGCGATGATGGCCGTGGCCGACAAGGACGTGTCGCTGCTGCTGACGGGCACAGGTGACGTGCTGGAGCCGGAGGGCGGCATCATCGCCATCGGCTCGGGCGGCAACTATGCGCTCTCGGCGGCGCGCGCCCTGATCGACGTCGACGGACTGGATGCCGAAGCGATCGCGCGCAAGTCGATGAAGATCGCCGCCGACATCTGCGTCTACACCAACCACAATCTGGTCATCGAGAAGCTCTAGCAGATCATGAGCAACGACTTTTCCCCCCGCGAGATCGTTTCCGAACTCGACAAGCACATCGTCGGCCAGCAGGACGCCAAGCGCGCTGTCGCCATCGCGCTGCGCAACCGCTGGCGCCGTCTGCAGCTTCCCGAAGGGCTGCGCGAAGAAGTGCTGCCAAAGAACATCCTGATGATCGGGCCGACCGGCTGCGGCAAGACCGAGATCGCGCGCCGCCTCGCCAAGCTCGCCAACGCACCGTTCCTCAAGGTCGAAGCCACCAAGTTCACCGAGGTGGGTTATGTCGGCCGCGACGTCGAGCAGATCGCACGCGACCTGATGGAAGCGGCCCTCGAAATGGCGAAGGAACGCCTGCGCAAGGACGTTCGCGCCAAGGCCGAAATGGCGGCCGAGGATCGCGTCATCGATGCGCTGTGCGGCGCCAATGCCAGCGAGGAGACGCGGCTGCGCTTCCGCCACAAGCTGCGCGCGGGCGAACTCAACGATCGTGAGATCGAAATCGAGGTGGCGGATTCCGGCTCGCCCATGCAGTTCGAGGTGCCGGGCCAGCCGGGCGCGTCCGTCGGCATGATCAATATCGGCGACATGCTGGGCAAGGCGTTCGGCGGCCGCACCAAGAAGCGCAAGATGACCGTGGCCGAAAGCCACGAGACGCTGATGCGCGAGGAGAGCGACAAGCTTCTCGATCAGGAGCGCGTGGTGCGCGAAGCGCGCGACATGGTCGAGCAGAACGGCATCGTCTTCATCGACGAGATCGACAAGATCACGGCGCGCAGCGAGTTCCGTGGCGGCGGCGACGTGAGCCGCGAAGGTGTGCAGCGCGACCTGCTGCCCCTGATCGAGGGCACGACGGTGAACACCAAGCATGGGCCGGTGAAGACCGACCACGTCCTGTTCATCTGCTCCGGTGCCTTCCACCTCGCCAAGCCCTCGGACATGTTGCCCGAGCTGCAGGGTCGCTTGCCGATCCGAGTCAGCCTGGCCTCGCTCAACCAGGAGGATTTCCGCCGCATCCTGACGGAGCCGGAGGCGAGCCTCGTGAAGCAGTACAAGGCGCTGCTCGGCACCGAGAAGGTCGATCTCGAATTCAAGTCCGACGCCATCGACGAGCTGGCGCGCCTGTCGGCCGAGATCAACGAGACGGTCGAGAATATCGGCGCGCGCCGGCTGCATACCGTGATGGAGAAGCTCCTCGAAGAGATCAGTTTCACCGCTTCGGACAAGCCCGGCGAGAAGGTCGAGATCGACGCCGCCTACGTCCGCGAGCGCGTCAGCTCGCTCGCCAAGAACGCCGACCTCTCGAAGTTCGTGCTCTGAGCTAGAGGCAGTAGGCCGCGATCAGATCGACCAGATACGCCGGCCCGTTCATTCCCCACAGGACGAACGAGACAGCGGTCGCGGCCACGACGAGGCTGGCGGAAACCCAGAGCAGCAGGGCCTGCCAGCTCACGCTCATGCAGGCTGCGGCGCGGCCGCGGCAGGCCGCGTCAGCCGCTCCTCGACGATCGGGTAGTGCAGAGCTGCTGAAATCAGGCCGAGCGCAATCGAGATCCACCACATCAGGTCGTAGTTGCCCTGCAGGTCGAAGATGCGGCCACCGCCCCAGCCGCCGAAGAAGCTGCCGACCTGATGGCCGAAGAAGACGATGCCGTTCAGCATGGTGAGATGCACGGGTCCGAAGATGTAGCCGACCAGCGACGTGGTGAGCGGCACGGTGCCCAGCCACAGGAAGCCCAGTGCTGCGGCGAAGGTCAGCACCGATGCCGCCGACAGCGGCGCCAGCACGAAGCCCAGGAAGACCAGCGAACGCAGCAGGTAGAGCAGCGACAGCAGGTTCTTGCGCTTGTACCTGGCGCCCATCGAGCTCCACAGGATGGCGCCGGCGATGTTGAACAGGCCGACCATGCCGATTGCCCAGCCGCCCAGTTCCGCGGGCGAGAGCTTCATGCCGAACAGCGACAGGCCGATTCCCTTGTCGGAGATGTAGGCCGGCAGATGGCCGCCCACGAAGGCGACGTGGAAGCCGCAGACGAAATAGCCGACAACCAGCAGGATATAGCTCTTCTGGCCGAAGGCCTCGGAGAGCGCCGCCCCTGCCGTCTGGGTGCCGCCGCCGGCCTTCTTGCTGGCTGCGATCTCCTTGCTGTCGTTCAGGCCGGCGGCAAGCAGGATCATCAGCACTGCAATGCCGGTCAGCGCCCACATGGTAGGCCGCCAGTCGCCGAAGTAGTTCTGCAGCACGGCTGCCAGCGGCACGATGAAGAACTGGCCGAACGAGCCGCCAGCGGAACAGATGCCGACGGCGAGCGCGGCCTTGGCCGGCGGCGCCACCCGCAGGATCACGCCCAGCACCGGCCCGAAGCTCGCGGCCGAGAGGCCGACACCGACCAAGATATTGCCGAGGATCAGCATGAACCCGTCATGCATGACCGCTGTCACGACCATGCCTGCCACGTAGAGGGCTGCGCCCCCGGCGATCGTCGGCGCCGATCCGAAGCGGTCGCACAGCCGGCCCGCGAAAGGCGCCACGGCACCCATCAGCAGCATGGAAAGTGCGGTTCCGAAGGAGAAGAGTTCGCGCCCGACGTTCAATTCGGCCGAGACTGGCTTGAGGAAGATGCCGAAGCTCTGGCGGACGCCGAGCCCGATGGTGAGGACGAGGAAGCCGCACCAGACGGCGGTCCAATAGGAGCGAGAGGTCATGGCCGGCAAAGTGAGACGGGCCGGTCGGGCTGGCAAGATGTTCGCCGGCATCCCTTCCATAGAATTACTTCATGCCGTCACAAGCCGCGATGTGGCAGAACATGGCCATGGCGCGAGTGTGGTTCCTGTGCGGGCTGGCAGCATTTCTGCTCGTTTTGGCAGAGAGCGCCATCGCAGCGCCGCGCCTGGAACGCGAACGCTGCACGTTCAAGCCACCGCGCGGCGACAGGGTTCAGTGCTTCGTGCTGATCGTTCCCGAGAATCGAGACCAGCCGCAGGGCCGCGAGGTCAAGTTGAAGGTCGCCGTCCTCAAGGCCAAGCGCACGGCCGGCGTCGAGCCTCTGGTCTATCTTTCGGGCGGTCCGGGCGATACACCGCTGATCGCCTCGACCCCCGGGGCCGACGCGCTGGCCGAAGGCGACTGGTGGAACGAGACCGCCGTGATCCGTCGCAAGCGCGACGTGATCATCCTGAGCCAGCGCGGTACCGGCGGGTCGACGCCCAATCTCGACTGCTTCGACAATCGCATGACCGAACCGGCCAAGGCCCGCCGTCGCGCCGTCACCGAACAGCAGGAGAGGGAAATACTGGCGCGCTGCCGGGCCAATATCGATCGTCGCAAGATCGACCTCGGCATGTACAACACGCCGGTGCTGGCCGACGATGTCGCCGACATGGCCGCGGCGATGGGGCTCAGCCGAATCAACATCTATGGCGTATCGTATGGCACGCGCTGGGGCCTCGAAGTGATGCGCCGGCATCCCGGCCTGGTGCGTGCCGCGGTGCTCGACGGCGTCTACCCGCCGCAGATCAACGGCGAGCAGAACGAACCGGCGATCGTGCGCCGCGCCTTCGAGCAGCTTTATGCCGACTGTGCTGCCGACGCGCTCTGCCGCGAGCGGCATCCCGATCTGCGTGCCACGGTCGAAGGCGTGATCGAGGCGGCCGATCGCAAACCCATAGACCTCACGCTCGCGCTGGAAGACGGCCCGCAGTCCGTCAAGCTCGACGGCACCAAGCTGCTGATGGTGCTGTTGAACATGATGCGCGAGGGCGAGGCCGCCTCCATTCCCGAAACGGCGGCGGCCGTGACGCGGGGCGATCTTCGCCTGGTGCGCCTCTTCGCCGAGGATCTCGAAAGCAACGACGGCGGGCTGCTCGAACAGAATGCGCAGCAGTTCGACGGGCTCTACAACAGCATCGAATGCCGGGAGACCTGGCCCATGGTCGATCGCACGGCGCGCCGCAATGCGATCGAGGAGAACGGGGTCTACGGCCTGAACGCCAAGGCCAGCAAGTCGCCGATCTTCTGTCCGGCCTGGCGGGTGGCGGCCGCGCCGGCGGCCGATCGCCAGCCGGTGAAGTCCGCCGTGCCGACCTTGTTGCTGAGCGGCACCTTCGACTGGCTGACGCCGCCCCTCTGGGCGCGCGAGGCGGCGCGGACGCTGTCGGCGTCGCGCAATGTCGTGTTCCGTGCCCAGGGCCATGGCGTGGTGGTGCAGGATCCGTGTGCCGCGCGCCTGCGAGACTCCTTCATCGACGATCCCGACCCGAAAAAGGCGTTGCCCTGTCGTGCCGACACGCCGCCCAATTTTGCCGCCGCGTGGGAACGCGCGCGCCACATGCCGTGAGACCACAGGAAGGAAACAGATGAACCGAGTGCTCGCCCATACCGGCGTCAAGTACCCCATCGTGCAGGCGCCGATGGGCTGGATTGCGCGCAGCCAGCTCGCGTCGGCGGTCTCCAATGCCGGCGGGCTCGGCATCATCGAGACCTCCAGCGGCGAGGTCGATGCCTGCCTGGCCGAGATCGAGAAGATGAAGCAGCTCACCGACAAGCCGTTCGGCGTGAACCTGCCGCTGCTCTTCATCCGCGAGCCCAGGATCGTCGATCTCGTGGCGAGGTCGGGCGTGAAGTTCGTCAGCACCTCGGCGGGCTCACCCGCCAAGCTGCTGCCGACGCTGAAGGCCGCTGGCCTCACCGTCTATCATGTGGTGCCCAACCTCGCCTCGGCCCTCAAGGCCGTCGAGGCCGGTGTCGACGGGCTGATCGTCGAGGGCGGCGAGGGCGGCGGCTTCAAGAATCCCGACGACGTTTCGACCCTGGTGCTGCTGCAGGCGGTGCGGGAGAAGACCGACGTGCCGTTAATCGCCGCAGGCGGCATCTGCGACGGCCGCGGCATGGCGGCGGCCTTTGCGCTGGGCGCCGAAGGCATCCAGATGGGAACGCGGTTCGTGAGTGCGGCCGAGAGCCCGGTACACCACAACTACAAGCAGGCTATCGTCGATGCCGACGATACCGGCACGGTGATGCTGAACCGCAAGTCGACGCCTTGCGTGCGCGCCCTGAAGACCGAGCGCGCCAAGGGAATCGACCGCGAAGGCTCATTTGATCGCGCGATCTTCGGCAAGGTGAAGGACGTCTATTTCGGCGGCGACATGGAAGCCTCGCTGGCGCTCGCGGGTCAAACCGTTGGCCTCATTCACGAAGTGTTGCCGGTGGCCGAGATCATTGGCCGGACGGTCGACGGCTTCCATGCCATCCGCCGCCAGCAAGGCGAACGTTCGCAGGCAGGCGGGTTCTAGGGTCAAAACCCAATCAAGTCATTGAATTCGTTCGCCGTTGATGATTCAAGCTCAGGAACGGTGGAGCTTGAAGATGGCGAACGAGTTTTGGCTGAACGATCGCCAATGGTCGGCGATCGAGC
>WBZX01003404.1_pt1 | contig 10083 bp, 8 predicted proteins | sample 5204211 | NCBI WGS metagenome assembly WBZX01 (sample SAMN12344362, study PRJNA552823) | activated sludge metagenome | biome: Activated sludge suspended growth; feature: Nitrification reactor; material: Wastewater; isolation source: activated sludge from nitrification reactor of wastewater treatment...
CTCGACAGGCCGTCGGCCTGTCGAGCGGATTCCTCGAGCCGCTGGAAAGCACCAGCATTCACCTGATCCAGCAGGCCGTGGTCAAGCTGGCGACGCTGTTCCCCGACCAGGGGTTTGCCCCGGCCTTTGCCGCTGAATACAACCGCCAGATGATCGATGAATTCGAAGGGATCCGCGATTTCATCGTCCTGCACTATCACGCCAACCAGCGCGATGATGCGCCGATGTGGCGCCACTGTGCGGCGATGGCCGTGCCCGACAGCCTGACCCGCCGGATCGAGCTGTTCCGCCAGTCGGGCCGGATCTTCCGCGAACAGAACGAACTGTTCCACGAGGTCGGCTGGATGCAGGTGATGATCGGGCAGAACATCTGGCCGCAGCGCTACGATCACATGGCCGACGCTCTGCCCGAGGGCGAGCTCAACGAATTTCTCGACAACCTCAAGATCATCATGGGCGGCGCGGTCAATCGCCTGCCGGATCACGCCGCCTATCTGGCGCAATTGGGGTGCAAGGTGGTGGGAGCGGACTGATGCGGATGGGAACACGGCACCTGACCGCGCTGGCGGCACTGGCCCTGCTGGGCGGAACGCCGCAGGCTCCGGCGGACACCCCGGCCGATTACCGCGCCCGCGCCCCGCAGGAAGAGGTGGTCTATTTCGTCCTGCCCGATCGCTTCGCCAATGGTGATCCCCGCAACGATCGCGGCGGGCTGAAGGGGGATCGGCTGAAGACCGGGTTCGATCCGTCAGCCAAGGGTTTCTACCACGGCGGCGACCTGAAAGGACTGACCGCCCGGCTCGATTACATCCAGGGGCTGGGCGCCACCGCGGTCTGGTTCGCGCCGGTGTTCAAGAACAAGCCGGTGCAGGGCCCGCCGGGCGATGAAAGCGCGGGCTATCACGGCTACTGGATCACCGACTTCACCCGGGTCGATCCGCATTTCGGTTCGAACGCGGAATTCAAGGCCTTCGTCGATGCCGCCCATGCGCGGGGGATGAAGGTCTATATGGACATCGTGGTGAACCACACCGCCGATGTGATCCAGTACCGCGAAGTGGCCAAGGACGGCTATCCCTATCGTTCGAAGGCCGACTATCCGTTCAGCCGCAAGGGCGGGGTAACCGGCCCGGCGATCAACCCCGGCTTTGGCGATGACAGCGATCCCGCGCCCGCCAACTGGGCCCGGATGGTCGATCCCGCATTCGCCTATACGCCATACGTTCCCAAGGGCGAGGAGGCGGCCAAGGTGCCCGCCTGGCTCAACGAGCCGCTGTTCTATCACAACCGAGGCAACACCGATTGGGTGGGCGAAAGCTCGGGCTATGGCGATTTCATGGGGCTGGATGATATCGCGACCGAAAACCCCCGGGTGCTGGCCGGGTTCATCGAGATCTACGGCAGCTGGATCGACCGGTTCGGGATCGACGGCTTCCGGATCGATACCGCCAAGCATGTGAACCCGGAATTCTGGCAGGCCTTCGTGCCGGCCATGCTCGAACGCGCCCGGGCGCGGGGCATTCCCAACTTCCACATCTTTGGCGAGATCGCGACCAGCGACTTCGATCCGGCACTGCTGGCCGGCTGGACCCGCAAGGCCGGGCTGCCCTCGAACCTTGACTTCGGCTTTGCCGTGGCTGCGGTCCAGGCCGCCAGCGGCGCGCGGGGCAGCGACTTGCTGGCGCGCTGGGTCGATGACGACGTGCTCTATGAAGGCGGAGCCAGGGGCGCGCTGATCCAGCCGACCTTCCTGGGCAACCACGATGCCGGCCGCTTCGCGATGTTCCTGACGCAGCTCAATCCCAAGGCCGATGCCGAGGAACTGCTGGCGCGCGATATGCTGGGCCATGCCATGCTGCTGACGCTGCGCGGGGTGCCGGTGATCTATTACGGCGAGGAACAGGGGATGATCGGCCACGGGGGGGACCAGCTGGCCCGCCAGTCGCTGTTCGCCAGCAAGGTGCCGCAGTACAATGACCAGCCGCTGCTGGGCTCGGCTGCCACCACCGCGCAGGACAATTACAATCCGCAGCACCCGCTCTATCGCCTGATCGCCGAACTGGCGGCGGTGCGGCGCGAAACCCCGGCGCTGACCTCGGGCCGCACGCTGGTGTGGCGGTCTTCGGACAAGCCCGGGCTGTTCGTGGTCTCGCGCTTTGATCCGGTCACCGGGCGGGAAGTGGTGCTGGCCTTCAACACCGCCAATGCGGCGCAGACTGCGCGCGTCACGGTCGCCGCGCGCAGTCTCGAATTCACCCCGCTGGCCGGGCAGTGTTCGCTCAAGGCGGATGCCCCCGGCAGTCTTACCGTAACCCTCGCGCCGCTCGGCTTTGCCGTCTGCGCCGCCAAACCGTGAAATCCGACCCCGTTCCATGAACCGACTTACCCGCATCGAGGCCGAACAGAATTCCGCGCAGGACGCGCCGTGGTGGCGCGGCGCGTCGATCTATCAGGTCTATCCGCGCAGCTTCTGCGATTCTAACGGCGATGGCATTGGCGACCTGCCGGGGGTGACCGCGCGGCTCGATCACATCGCCGCGCTGGGGGCCGATGCGATCTGGATCTCGCCGTTCTTCACCTCGCCGATGAAGGACTTCGGCTATGACGTGGCCGACTATTGCGGGGTCGATCCGATCTTCGGCACGCTCGAACATTTCGATACGCTGGTTGCCCGGGCGCACGAACTGGGGCTGAAAGTGTTGATCGATCAGGTCTATGCCCATACCTCCGATGCGCATGCCTGGTTCGCCGAAAGCCGGCAGGATCGCACCAACCCGAAGGCCGACTGGTACGTCTGGGCCGATCCCAAGGCCGATGGTTCGCCGCCCAGCAACTGGCAATCGGTGTTCGGCGGCCCGGCCTGGACCTGGGATGCGCGGCGCGGGCAGTATTACCTGCACAACTTCCTCAGCGCCCAGCCGCAGCTCAACTGCCACCGGGCAGAGGTGCAGGACGCGCTGCTGACGGCGGCACAGTTCTGGCTCGATCGCGGGGTTGATGGCTTCCGCCTCGATGCGCTCAATTTCGCGATGCACGATCCGGCGCTGACCGACAATCCGCCCGCGCCCGACGATGGCCGCGCGCGCAGCCGTCCGTTCGATTATCAGCTGCATCTGCACAACCAGTCGCAGCCCGGAATTCCCGCCTTTATCGAGCGGATCCGCGCGCTGTGTGATCACTATGGTGCGGTCTTCACCATGGCCGAGGTTGGCGGGCGTCAGGCGCTGGGCGAAATGCACGCCTTCACCGCCGGCGATGCGCGGCTCAACAGCGCCTATGGCTTCGATTTCCTTTATGCTGATCGGCTGACCCCGGCGCTGGTTGCCGCAGCCCAGGCGAACTGGCCAGAGAGCGACGGGATGGGCTGGCCCAGCTGGGCGTTCGAGAACCACGATGCCCCGCGCGCGCTGTCGCGCTGGTGCGCACCGGGCGATCGCGATGCCTTTGCCCGGACCAAGATCGCGCTGCTCTGCACGCTGCGCGGCAATCCGATCATCTATCAGGGGGAGGAGCTGGGGCTGGTCCAGGTCGATATCCCCTATGACCAGCTGCAGGATCCCGAAGCGATCGCCAACTGGCCGCAGACCCTGTCGCGCGATGGTGCGCGGACCCCGATGCCGTGGGTGGCGCAGGATCAGCACGGCGGCTTCAGCCAGGGCCAGCCGTGGCTGCCGCTGGGCGAAGAAAACCTGGCCCGCGCGGTGGACCGGCAGGAGGCCGATCCTGCCTCGCTGCTCAACCTGACGCGCGAATTGCTCGCGCTGCGCCGCGCCAGTCCGGCGCTGAAGCTGGGCGGGTTCGAAGTGATCCACGCCGATGCGGCGCTGCTGGTGGTCCGCCGCCAGGCCAATGGGCAGGTGGTGCTGGGCCTGTTCAACCTGGGCGCGGCTGCCTGCACCTGGCCCACCGGGTTGGTCGCGCAGGGCCGCGAACTGATTGCGCTCAATGGGGCCGCAGCCGGCCGGGACCTGCCGCCGTTCGGCGCGCTGCTGATCGAGGAGACGAACTGAATGCGCCTGCTGCCCCTGATCGCCGCGCTGTCGGCCGCAAGTCTTGCCGTGCCGGCCCAGGCACAGGAGCCTGCCAAGGCGGTAACGGTCAGCTCGCCTGATGGCAGCCTGGTGGTCAGCATCGGGGCCGGCAATGAAGGCCATCCGACCTGGACGGTCAGCCGCAAGGGCAAGCTGCTGATCGCGCCATCGCGGCTGGGCTTTCTGCTGACCGACGGATTGCCGCTCGATCGCGGTTTCGCGGTGACCGGCAGTGAAACTGCGACCGGCGACGAGACCTGGGAGCAGCCCTGGGGTGAGCGCCGCTTCGTGCGCAGCCACTACAACGAAGCGGTGGTGCGCTTCCGTCAGGCCGAGCATCGCGGCGCGCGGCTGCTCAACATTCGAGTGCGGGTGTTCGATAACGGGCTGGGGCTGCGCTATGAGCTGCCCGAGCAGCCCGGCCTCAAGACCATGAAAATCGCCGAGGAACTGACCGAATTCCGCCTGGTGCCCAAGGGCACCGCCTGGTGGATCCCCGGCGGTGAATTCAACCGGTACGAGCAAATCTATCAAAAGACCCCGATCGACGCGATTTCGACCGCGCATACCCCGGCAACGATGCGGTTGGACGATGGCACGCACCTCGCCTTCCACGAGGCGGCGCTGGTTGACTATTCGGCCTACTGGCTCAAGCGGGCCGATGGACAGACCTTCCGCACCACACTTTCTCCCTCCTCGCGCGGGGCCAAGGTGGTGCGCGACCTGCCTTTTGCCACCCCGTGGCGGACGATCCGCATCGCTGACAACGCCAGCGGCCTGGTCGAGAACGATCTGGAACTGAACCTCAATGAACCCAACAAGCTGGGCGATGTGTCGTGGGTGCAGCCCGGCCGCTATGTTGGCATCTGGTGGGGGATGATCAGCGGCAAATGGTCATGGGCAACCGGGGCGCAGCACGGCGCGACCACCCAGCGGACCAAGCAGATGATCGACTTCGCCAAGAAGCACAAGTTCCGCGGCGTGCTGGTTGAAGGCTGGAACAAGGGCTGGGATGGTGACTGGTTCGGCACCGGGTTCGACTACAGCTTTACCCAAAGTACTGCGGATTTCGATCTCAAGGCCGTGACCGACTATGCCCGCAAGCAAGGCGTGCGGCTGATCGGGCATCACGAAACCGGCGGCAACATCGCGGTCTATGAAGCCCAGCTTGAAGACGCGATGAAGCTTTATGGCCAGCTGGGTGTCGATGTGGTCAAGACCGGCTATGTCGCCGATGCCGGCGGGATCATCGCGCCCGGTGACAAGCCCGGCGAAGTGCGGATGGAATGGCACGATGGCCAGCGCCAGGTGCAGCACCACCTGAAAGTCGTGCAGACCGCGGCGAAATACAAGGTTGCGGTCAATCCGCACGAACCGGTCAAGGATACCGGCCTTCGCCGGACCTATCCCAACTGGGTTGCCCGCGAAGGTGCGCGCGGAATGGAATACAACGCCTGGGGGCCGTTCAACAATCCGCCCGGGCATGAAGCTGCGCTGGTCTATACCCGGATGCTGGCGGGACCGATGGACTTCACTCCCGGCGTGCTAAGCCTTCAGGGCAGCAACGGTGTGCCGATGTCGTCAACGCTGGCCAAGCAGCTCGGGCTCTATCTGGCGATCTATTCGCCGATCCAGATGGCGGCCGATTTCCCCGAGAGCCTTGAGGCCCACCCCAGGGAACTGGCTTTCATCAGCCAGGTGCCGACCGATTGGGCCGAAAGTCATCTGGTTGCCGGGGAAGTGGGGGAATATGCGATCTTTGCCCGCAAGGACCGCAACAGCGCGGACTGGTATGTTGGTGGGGTCGGCGGCGCTGAAGAGCATAGCGTCACGATCAGCTTCGATTTCCTCGAACCTGGCAAGACCTATACCGCAACCATCTACAAGGATGCGCCGGGCGCGACCTACCAGACCGAAACCCGCCACGCGATCGCCTATGAAACCCGCAAGGTCCGCAAGGGCGACACACTGGAGCTGTGGCTTGCTCCGGGCGGCGGTGCGGCGATGCGGCTGGCCGCGGGCAAGTGATCGCGCGGCTGGCCGGGCTGTGGCTGCTGCTGGCCTGCTGGCTGGCACTGCCCGGCGCGGCGCGGGCCGAAGATCAGGGGCAATTGCTGCAATTCGAACATGTCAGCGCGGCGGGTCTGCCCGAACAGCGGCTGACCGTCTGGTTGCCGCCCGGCTATGACCGGTCGAGGCGCCGCTACGGCGTGGTCTACATGCACGACGGGCATAACCTGTTCGAGCTGAAGTACAGCAATTTCAACAAGATCTGGGCGGCCGACAAGGCGATGCTGGCGGCCATGCGCAGCGGCCGGGTGGACCCGCACATCGTGGTCGGGATCTGGGCGCCGGGGGCGGATCGCTATCGCCAGTACCTCCCGCAGGACATCTACCGGACTTCCAGCGGTGACCTGCGGGTGCAGATGGACAAGCTGGCCGCCGGGCCGGTCATGTCCGAAGCCTACCTGGCCTGGCTGGCGGGCCCGCTCAAGCGCTGGGTTGATGGCCGGTTTCGCACGCTGAGCGACCGCGATCACACCGCGATTGCCGGATCGAGCATGGGCGGGTTGGTGAGCTGCTATGCCTTCCTGCGCTACCCCGCCACCTATGGCCGCGCGGCCTGTATCAGCTCACACTGGCCGGCCGCGATTCCGGGTGAGGTCGGGGCGACCAATCCCGCGCTTGCGGTGATGTGGGATGGCTGGTTCGCGGCGCGGCTGGGCACGCCCGACGGGCGGCGGCTGTGGCTCGATCACGGTACCGCCACGCTCGATGCGCACTATGCTCCCTACCAGCAGGCGGTCGATGCGCGGATCGCGGCCATGGGCTGGCGGCGCGGGCGTGACTGGCAAAGCAAGGTCTATCCCGGCGCCGAGCATGAGGAAAACGCCTGGGCCGCGCGCCTGCCCGAGATTTTCGGCTGGCTGCTACGCCGGTCGCGGTAGCGCGGTGGTCGCCTTCATCTTTTCCATCGAGAAGCTGGAGCTGACGTCGGCCAGGTCGGGTACTGCGGCAATCAGCCGGCGATAGATCCGGTCGTAATGCGCGATATCGCGCACCACCAGCTTGAGCAGGTAATCGACATCGCCGGCCATCCGGTGGCATTCGCTGACTTCCTCGATCGCCGCGATCCCCTTGCTGAACGCCTCCAGCCAGGCCGGGTCGTGGCGCTGGGTGCGGATCGCCACGAAAACGGTGGTGGCCAGCCCCAGCTTTTCGGGATCGAGCAGCGCCACCCGCCGGGCGATCACCCCGCTGTCCTCCAGCCGCCTGATCCGCCGCCAGCAGGCGTTGCTTGACAGGCCGACCCGTTCCCCCACCTCGTGCACCGGCAGCGCGGCATCGTGTTGCAGCACACCCAGGATCGCCCAGTCGATCGAATCAAGTTGCGTAATATCGGTCATATGTGGGACAAAATATCGCACAAATCGCGATATCGCCACAATAAAGGTGATGATTTCGCCGAATCGCTGCGATAGGATTCGATCAATCAATCCTTGGGGGAAATTCCGATGTCGATCCAGCGCCTGTTTACCGAACATCCCGCCTCGGTCGATGAGACCTATGGCGAGCATTTGGTGATGGCGACCGGGTTTGGCCTACGGATGATTCTGGGCGGCTTTGCTTGCCTGATCCACGGCATTCTGCCGTTCCTGTTCGTGCGCACCGGATCGCTGCAGATTGCGACCCTGCACGAACGAATGGTCACCAAGCGCAACCGCAAGCAGCTGCCCGCAGTGCTCGATTTCGTGATCTAGAGCAGCAGGCCTAAAGCAGCAGGTACGCAAACCCCAGCGCGGCCGCGAAGCTGGCGATCGAGGCGGTCACCACCGGCACCGCCGCGCGCCAGCCCATCTGCAACAGCAGGTCCATCCGGCTGCGCATCGCGGTGGCGGTTACCGCCAGCAGCAGCAGCGTCTTCGACAGCACCAGCCCGCCATCGACCAGCGGCCGGGGGATCGTGACCATGCTGTTGAGCGCGACCACCCCCAGGAAGGCCAGGATGAACCACGGCAGCGCCAGCCGCTGCCACAGCGGGCCTTGCGCGTTGCCGTCGGCTGGGCCGATCGCCAGGCTGGTCAGCGCAACGATCGGGGCCAGCATGGCGACCCGCGCCAGCTTGACGATCGTGGCGTAATTGCCGGCGGGATCGGAAAAGGCATAGCCGCCGCCGATCGCCTGCGCGACATCGTGGATCGACGCGCCGATCAGGAACCCGGCCTGCCCGTCGCTCAGCCCCAGCTCGCCCGCCAGCGCGGGATAGACCGACATGGCAAAGGCACTGGCAAGCGAGATTCCCACCAGCGTCAGCGCGAACTGGGCCTGGCTCAGCCGGTCCTTGCCGATCACGCCGTACAGCGCCAGCGCCGCGCTGGCTCCGCAGATCGCGGTTGCGCCGCCCGCCAGGATCCCGGCGAAGCGGCTTTGCCCAGCCACTTTCGCTCCGGCCATTCCGGCGGCCATGGTCACCGCCATGACCACCCCCAGCGCGGCGAAGGGCGCTGGCCCCAGCGCTTCGATCTGGGCCACGGTGACCTGCAGCCCCAGCACCACGATTCCCCAGCGCAGGCAGGTGCGCGAGGCGAAGTCCAGCCCGGCGTGACTGCGCGGATCGTGGCTGATGAAATTGAGCGACAGGCCGACCAGCAGCCCCAGCAGGATGATCGGAAAGCCATAGTGCTCCGACAGCCAGGCCGCCGCAGCCGCCGCCACTCCGCACAGCGCCAGCCCCGGAAACAGCGGCGCGCGCGGCGCCGGCGCGCTGGGCGCGGTTTCCGCCAGATGCATCTCGCCGAACAGGTCGCCGCCGTGCGGCAGCGAGTCCCAGTCAATCGCGCGCTTTTCGCCTTGCGTCATGCGTCCCCCCGAATGGGAATGATCCATGCCCCATGTCGGCGAACAAGGCAAAGGATTGACAGCACGCACTCCGCGCCCGCCATCATGCGCGTACGCGTGAGACGGCAGGTGGAGTTGCGATGATGATTGTGCGGATGATGCTGGCCCTGGCGCTGCTGTTCGGTGCGACGATGGCCCAGGCGGCCACCTGCCGGCCTGATCCGTTCCGGGTGATGACCTACAACATCCGGCTCGACACCGAAAGCGACGGAGCGAACCGCTGGCCCCATCGCCGCGCGCTGTTCACCGGCCAGATCCGGCTGCTTTTGCCCGACCTGCTGGGCATGCAGGAAGTGCTGCCCGGCCAGCGCGCCGATCTGGTGGCCGATCTGCCCGGCTATATGGCGCTGGGCGGCGGACGCGATGATGGCAAGCTGGCAGGCGAGGCATCGCCGCTGTTCGTCGCGCGTGCGCGCTTTGCCGTGCTGGCGAGCGGGATGTTCTGGCTGTCCCCCACGCCAGCGGTGCCATCGCTGGGCTGGGACGCTTCGTATCGCCGGGTCGCCACCTGGGCGCACCTGCGCCGCCGGGCTGACGGGCTGGCGCTGCTGGCGATCAACACCCATTGGGACCATCTGGGCAAGGAGGCGCGGCTCGGCAGCGCGCGCCAGCTGCGCCAATGGATCACGGCCAATCGCCGCAAGGGTGAGGCGGTGGTGCTGCTGGGCGATTTCAACGCCCCGCTGACCGAAGCATCGCTGCAGGCATTGCTCAGCCCGCCGCTGCTGCGCGACAGCCGGGCACTGTCGCTGGAGCCGCCGATCGGCGCGACGATCACTTTCAACGGCTGGACCACGGTGCCCATCGCCGGCGACACGATCGACCATGTGCTGGTGGGCGATGGCCTGGGCGTGCAGCGCTATCACGCGCTGGCCGAGCATTTCGACGGACGGCTGGCGTCCGATCACTTCCCGGTGATCGCCGACCTTATCCCCCAAGCTTGCGCAGCAAGGCCGCGCGCATAGCGTCAAGATCGCGGGCATCGCGGGCATCAAGGATCCCGCGCGCATGGCCTGGCAGGTGCGCTCCGGCCGGGCCGTGGCTTTCGAACACATAGGTATCGAACATCGCCTGCCAGTGGCGGCGGGCATTGGGCGGCAGCTGGCGCAGAGCCATCATCCCCATCAGCATCGCATCCCACGGCGAGCCGCCC
>WBZX01002900.1_pt2 | contig 10077 bp, 8 predicted proteins | sample 5204211 | NCBI WGS metagenome assembly WBZX01 (sample SAMN12344362, study PRJNA552823) | activated sludge metagenome | biome: Activated sludge suspended growth; feature: Nitrification reactor; material: Wastewater; isolation source: activated sludge from nitrification reactor of wastewater treatment...
GCCTGCTCGATGCGGCCGATCGCCCCGCCACGCCGCGCCCCGGTGAAGGCGCCCTCGGCGTAGCCGAACAGCTCGCTCTCGATGAGGCTGTCGGGGATCGCTGCACAATTGATGGCCACGAAGGCGGCGCCGCGCCGGGCGCTGCGGTCGTGGATCTGGCGCGCCATCACATCCTTGCCGGTCCCGGTTTCGCCTTGCACCAGCACCGGTAGCCCGCTGTGCGCCGCCTTGAGTCCGAGCGCCAGTTCCGCTTCGATGCGGGCATCGCCGAAGGCGGGCGTTGGCGTGTTCGCGCCAGTCGGTGCCCGCCCGCCACGCCCCCTGGCCGTGACGGCACCGACACCGGTCGACGCACGCGCCTGCCCCCACAGCGAGGCGAACATGCGGATGCCGGAGCGCAGCTGCACCGGAATGACCCCGCCGCCGCCATGCAGCAAGGTCAGCGTGGCGCCGAAACGCCCCTCGAAGACGTCCTCGAAGCTCAGCGCGCCCTGGCACGGATCGCCTCCCATGAAGCGCCGGGTGGCTTCGTTGGTGGCCAGGATTTCGCCGTCGTCGCCAAAGGCGAGGATCAGGTCGGCCGCGGGCTCGGTGGGGTGCGGCTGCCATGAAAGGCTGAAGATCGCCCGCGCCGACAGCCGCCGGAACAGCTCATGTTCGATGGCGTGGGCGCAACGGGTGACCAGCGACAGGGCGCCGAAGTCCGCTTCGGGCGAGCCGCGGGTGATGTCCACGGTGCCGATCAGCCTGCCGCGCGGATCGGTGATGGGCGCGGCGGCGCAGTGGAACAGCTTGTTGGCGCTGAAGAAATGCTCCGGCCCGAAGACGCGGACCGGGCGCCGCTCGTTGAGCGCGCAGGACATGGCCGAAGTGCCGATGGCGACCTCGGACAGATTGACGCCGGGACGAAACGCCTGGCGGATGTCGTGCTGCTGGGCCAGCGCTCCGCCGACCGCGATGGCGTAGCCCCGGCTGTCGGTCAGCAGCACCGCGTAACCGGCCCCGACGATGGCTTTCTCGAGGTCGGCGAGCGGCCCCGCGCCGGCCTCCAGCAGCAGCTGGTTGCGCTGCACCAGCTCGCTGAGCCGGGCGCGGCCGACCTGTTCGAACTCGACGGCTTCGCTCTCGCCCCGGGCGGCCGCCAGGCAGCGCGACCACGAACGGTAGATGGCGGGGTCGATGAGATCGCCGTCCTCGCTCCCGCAGTCGAAATAGGCACGTCGTGCGGCGACGATGCGCTCCATGGATGCAGGGGCGGGCAGGGCCATCGTTGTCTCCGTTGCGGGGCTGATGTGTAAGATTTTTATCAATAATACTTCAAAATCCCGAGATTGATGCGCGGCTGCCCGCGCCCGCCCGTGGCAAAAAAAGGGCCACCGCAAGGTGGCCCGAAGGGAACCGAACGACGGGGAAGTCGTTCGGGCGGTAGAAACCGGTGGGTCAGAACGGATACATGACGGCCTGGCTGGTCAGGCTTACCCACTGGGTCTGGGTGAACTCCTCGAAGTTGGCCGGCCCGCCGAAGCGGCCGCCGTTGCCCGAGGCGCCCATGCCGCCGAAGGGCACATGGAATTCGTTGTTCACCGTCTGGTCGTTGATATGCACCATGCCCGCCCGCAGTTGCGAGGCGACCCGCGCGGCCCGCGCCATCGAGGCGCCGTGCACGGCGGCGGCCAGACCGTAGGGGGAACTGTTCACCAGGGCGACGGCCTCCTCGTCGGTGTCGAACACCGTGACCGGCGCCACCGGTCCGAAAATCTCCTCGTTGAAGGCCGGCATGTCGGGGGTGACATCGGCGAGCACGGTCGCCTGGAAGAACTGTCCGTCGCGGTGGCCGCCGGCGACGATGCGCGCGCCCATCGCCACCGAACGTCTGACGATGTCCTCGACCCGCTCGGCCTGCCGGCGGTTGATCAGCGGCCCGAGGTGCACCGCTTCGGTGGCCGGATTGCCGACCGCCAGCCGCGACGCCCGCTCGGCCAGCAGGCCGATATAGCGCTCGGCCACCTTGCGGTGCACCAGGTGGCGTCCGGTCTGCATACAGATCTGCCCCTGGTGCAGGAATGCGCCCCACGCTGCGCAGGACGCGGCGGCGTCGATGTCGGCGTCGTCGAGCACCACGATCGGGTTGTTGCCGCCGAGTTCGAGCGCCACTTTTTTGAGCATGCGCCCGCACACCTCGCCGATACTGCGCCCCACCGGGGTCGAGCCGGTGAAGGAGATCATCTTTACGTCGGGATGGGCCACCAGATCAGCCCCGGTCTGCGGTCCGCCGGGCAGCACGTGGAACACGCCGGGAGGCAGGCCGGCTGCGTCGAAGACCTCGGCCAGCAGCATGCCGCCGCACACGGCGCTCTGCAGATCGGGCTTGAGGATCACCGCGTTGCCCATCGCCAGGGCCGGCAGCACCGAACGCATGGCCAGCAGAATCGGGAAGTTCCACGGGGCGATCACCCCCACCACGCCGATCGGCAGGCGCTGGCAGTAGTTCATCCGCCCCGGTATCGCCGAGGGATAGAGTTCGCCCGAAGGCTGCATCGGCATGGCCGCCGCCATCTGGGCCTGCTCATAGACGGCCTGGATTTCCCAGTCCGCTTTGGGCGGAATGGAGCCGCATTCGCGGATGTTCCAGTGGTTGAAGTCGGGTGCGCGCTCGCGGATCAGCGCGGCGACCCGGCGCAGCACTTCGGCGCGGCGATCGAAGGTCCATGCCGCCCAGTCGGTCTGGGCCTGCAGGGCGATCGTCACCGATGCGTCCACATCGGCGCTGCTGGCCGTCGCCAGCTGGGCCAGCGGCGTGCCGGTGGCGGCTTCGACGGCGGCGACGCGCTCGCCGCTGCCCGACACCCATGCGCCGGTAAACAGGCGGTTTTCCCACTGACGGGGGCTTGAGAGGTTCATCGTTGAATCTCCGAATTACGCGCGGCGCGCATTGATCTGGTCGGCGATGTAAGTCGCCAGGGCGTACACCGTTTCCGACGGGTTGTAGCCGATGGAGGTGGGCAGCAGGCTGGCGTCCATCACGTAGAGGTTGCGTACGTCGTGGGTTTCTCCATGCGGATTGACCACCGTACGCGCAGGGTCGGCGCCCATGCGGCAGGTTCCCTGCGGGTGGAAGGAGGTGTACCGGTAGCGCGCCGGTTCGTTCTTCAGGGCGTCGATCACGGCGTCGATCTGTCTGGCGTTGTCGATCACGCACTTCTGCGAGCTGGGCACGTGCACCCGGCTCGCCCCGGCCGCGAAGAGAATCCGCGCATTGGTTTTGAGGCCCGCTTTCATGGCCTCGAAATCGTGCCCGTCCACTTCGTAGTGAATGTGCTTCGCGCCGTCCTTCCAGCTCACTTCCCCGACGTTCTTGTCGTGGATCAGGGTGATCAGCCGCATCGTGTTGCGGTAGCGGCTCATGTACGACATGTAGGCCTTGCCGGTGCCGGGCTCGGCCTGGAAGCTCGCTTCCACCGGGTCCTGCACGGCGTTGAGGAGCAGGTAGCCGCCTTCCTCGGGCAGCGTCCAGCGATCCACGTAGAGCGAATGGGTGGCGCCGTGGAAATCATCGACATGCTTGTCGAACTCCGCCGTCAGCGACAGGGTGGGGTGACACGCGAAGTTCTTGCCGACCTGACCGCTGGAGTTGGCCAGCCCGCTGCGCAGCAGCAGCACGGGAGTTTGCACCGGACCGGCGGCGAGGATGACGATCGGCGCATCGACCTGCATGTCGGCCTTCTTCCGGCCCGTCGCCGGGTCGATCACCTCGGCCAGCACGCCGGTCGCGGCGCCCTGCTCGGCCAGCACCTTCACGACCCGCGTATCCGCATGGATGGTGGCGCCCTTGGCCACGGCCCACGGCAGGTAGGTCACGAGCATCGACTGCTTGCGGTCCGACACGCAACCGGCAAAGCAGAAACCGGTCAGGCCGCAGTTCTTCACGTTGCGCCGCGCGACGCCGGCGGGAATGCCGAGCTTCTTCAGGCCCTTGTTGATGATCTCGGCGCCGGCGCTGGTTTCGTGGCGGCCGTTCTGCTTGATCTGCAGGTTGCGCTCCACCTTCTCGAAATAGGGCTTCATGACCGACGGCGTCAGGTTGGTCAGCCCGAACTCGCGGCCCCACAGGTCGAGGTAGTAGTCCGGCGTGCGGAAGCACAGCGCCGCGTTGACCACCGTCGAGCCGCCCACGCAGGCGCCCTGCAGGATCGAGATGTCGCCGTGGGTGTTGGACTGGCCGCCGTGGTCCTGGTACAGCGTGCCCATGGCGATGGCCATCATCTCGGCGAACTTTTCCGACGGCACGTAGGGGCCCGCCTCCAGCACGACGACTTTCTTGCCCCGCGAGGCCAGTTCATAGGCGGCGATGGCGCCGCCGGCGCCGGAGCCGACGATAACCGCATCGGCCTTGAGGTGCACGCGGCTGTCCGTGACGTCGGCGGCCTGGGTGACCTTGAGGCCGTGCCCGGCCGCTTGAATTGCAATCTTCTTGTCCATGTCTGTCTCCGCGTCAATCCTTGGGCATCGGGGCATTGCCCAGCGACTCCAGCCCCCAGCGCCGGCTCACCGGGCCGTCGTAGCCGAGCGGGGCCCAGGTCGGGGGATTGGCCCAGTAGGCCAGGCCGATGAGTTTCTTGAGGCCCACCGCGAGGGCCCGTTGCGGCACCTCGGGCGAGTCGGCCCAGGCATCCAGGAAAGCCCGGGCCTGGGCATCGCCGAGGGCGACGAATGGTTGGCCGAACTGCGCGCGGGGGCCGTCGTTGAAATAGGCGATGCCGCCCTTCAGCCCCGCCAGGATGTGCGGCTCCATGGTGGCGAGCAGTGCCGCGTCGAGGGTCTGCAGCACGGGTACGTCCTTCACCGGCACGAGCCGGGTGCCATCGGTGACCAGCGCCACCTCCATCAGACGGCGGAACACCGCGTACTCGGCGTCCGACATGTGGGCGATCCCGGTCGGCAGCGCCGCGAGGGCGCCTGCCGGGGCCATCGCGGCGCCCACCGCGGCCAGACTCGCGGCGGCGCTGCAGAGGCGCAGGAAATCGCGGCGACCAAGGCTCTGGATGTGGGAAAGCGCCTGCAGCGTATGGGCTTCCAGTCTTTTCATTGTGCTGTTCCTGTTGGGTTCATCGGAGACGGCCGGCGGTCAGAAAACCTTGACCAGTCGCAGATTGAGACGGGACGACTCCTTCCAGCCGTTCTCCGTATGGACTGACTGCCCGCCTTGCAGCTGCAGCTGGATGTCCGGTGCGACGAAGGTCGCAAAGGTGGCCAGCAGCCGGTTGTTGTTGGCGCGGTCATGCTGCGCGACGCCGTTCAGGCGGCTCTCGCCGCCGATGTCGTGAAAGTAGGACAGCGCCCAGTGCGTCGTCGGCGACACCAGATAGCGCAGGTGGGCCTGGGCACTGAAACTCTCGTCCTGCTTGAGGGTCTGCCCGGCGTAGTTGTCGTTCTTGCCGAACACCGCGGTTTCGAGGATCACGTCGAGCATGAAGTCGTTGCCGAGGGCGGTTACGTAGCCGGCGTGGAAAATGCCCTTCCAGCGGTTCTGCCCGACGTTGACGCCGCCCCTGGCCGCCTCGTACTGGCCCACCGGCACCGATGCGAAGGCGGAGACGCCGAACCACTGTTTCTGCTCGGGCCGGTTCACCAGCCACAGCGTGCCGCCCAGCAGCGGATCGCCGACCCCGCTGGACGACTGGGAGGCGGGCTCCTTGAGCGAGACGGAGCCGAAGGGCACGATGATCTGCGGATCGATCACGTAGTCGCCGACCTTGGTGAAATGTACATAGCGCAGCAGACCGATGTCCGTCTTCAGCTTGAAGGGGCCCGGCACCCGGTCGCCGCTGGCGTAGAAGGCATTGTGTTCGGTGTGCTGGTAATAGACGATGCCCAGGTCCACGCCCGGCGGCAGCGCCGCGTAGTCGCCCGGATCGGTGGCGATCTGCGCTGCGCAGGCGGCGCCGGCCACGGCCCCGTGGGCGAGTGCAAAAGCAAGTTTGGACGCGAGTCGTCGACCCCGAGTGGGTTTGCTCATTCTTTTGTCTCCTGATCGTTAGTCGTTTAAGCGGATGATGCTGCCGCAGCGTCCGCAATAAACGTTCCAGCCCCGCGTCGCTGGTGCCGGATCAAGAGAAATCAAGGCTTTAAAGCTGGATGCCCCAATATGGGTAGTGGCGTTGGGGCGTTGACGGTTTCTTTCTGCGACAAGAATCTCAAATTGAGACTTCCCGCTGCTTCCAGCCCGCGGCGCCATCCTTGCCCGATTGCGGGAGCCGGAACCCGGTCATTCGCTTGTGCTACATTTCCCGACGGATCAATGCACTCGTCGGGAGATGAAGTTATGGTGAAAGCACGGTTTGTCGGCCACGCGTCGCTGGCGCTGATGGCGGTTGCGGGGCTGGCGGGTTGCCTGAGCAATCCGGAGAAGAAAGAGAGTGCGCCGGCTCCGGCGGCGCAGGCGCCCGCAGCGGCGCCGGCGGTCCAGGCTCCGGCTGCTCCGCCAGCGCCAGCGCCGGCGGCCAAGGCGGAGGCGCCGGCCAAGGGCAAGAAGGGTGCCAAGGGCGGGAAGGCGGCCAAGGCGCCGGCCGCCGAGGTGGCGGCGGCGCCCGCGGAGGCGCCTGCTCCGGCTCCGGCTCCGGCGACCGAGGCGGCGCCGGGCAAGATCGGGCCGGGCATGAACGCCCGTGGCGAGGTGGTCGATTCGTCGAAGGTCGAATCGGGCTACGGCCAGAAGGTCAAGGGTATGCGCGACTGGGACGGCGAGATCACCGGTCGGCCGGCGCCGGGCAGCAAATTCACGCGGCTGCAGATCGGCATGCCGCTCAAGCAGGTCACCGACCTGATCGGCCAGCCGTCCGACCAAGGCGCTTACATCACCGGCAAGGCCTTCATCCCGTTCTTTTTCGGCAGTGACAAGCACCGTCAGGAGCTGGTCTATAAGAATCAGGGGCGCCTGATCTTTGCCGGCGGTTCGATGGGCGACCTGACCGGAGCCAACCTGATCTGGATCATCCACAACGCCAACGAGCCGGCCTATCGCTGAACGGGGCTGGCGATCGCCGATCCGCGCAGGGCGTCGCACAGATAGTCGATCATCTCCCGCACCTTGGCCGGCGGCTGCCGGTCGGTGGGGTAGAGGGCGTGGATGCCGCCCAGCGGGCAGGTCGGATGGTCGAGTTCGAGTGCGACCAGCCGGCCGGCCTGCAGCGCGTCGCCGACGATGAAGCGCGGCTGGTAGATCACGCCCTGACCGCCCAGCGCGGCGGCGAGCAGGACGTCGCCGTTGTTGGTCAGCAGATCGCCGCGGATCGGAACCTGCAGCGAGCCGTCTTCCCCCAGGCGCCAGTGCTTGTTGCCGAAAATCGACGGCACCGAATAGGCCAGGCAGTTGTGCGTGCTCAGTTCGTGCGCCAGAAGCGGTGTGCCGCGGCGCGCCAGGTAGGCCGGTGCCGCGCAGATGACGGTCGGGCAGGTGCCCAGCTGGCGCGCCTGCAGCAGGCTGTCGGGCAGCGTGCCGATGCGGATCGCCAGATCCCAGCCGCCCTCGAGCAGGTCGACCCGGCTGTTGCTCAGTTCGAGTTCGACCTGGACTTCCGGATGGCGACGGCTGAACTCCGGCAGCAGCGGCGCGATGAAACGGCTCCCGAACGACAGCGGCGCGGTCATCCGCAGCACGCCGCGCGCGGTGATGCGTTGCGAGGCTGCCGCCGCATCCGCCTCGTCGATCTCGGCGAGGATGCGCTGGCAGGCTTCGAGGTAGCCGCTGCCGGCTTCGGTCAGGCTCAAGTGCCGCGTGCTGCGGTGCAGGAGCTTGATCCCGAGCTTCGCTTCGAGGGCGTCGACATGCTTGGTGACCATGCCGGCGGACATGCCAAGCTGGCGGGCGGCGGCGGAGAGGCTGCCGGCGGCGAGCACGCGCACGAAAACCCGCATGCTGGTGAGGCGGTCGAGCATTTCATTCTTTCCTTGCGGTGCGAGATGGATTTCCTGTTGGCGCGATTATCACACCGGCCGTTGCCTGCGACACTGCGGATTCCTGGCGCTTCGTGCCGGCGATGCGTCTTTGTCCTCAAGAACAGTGGAGATGAACATGAACCCGAGCAGTCCTGAAATCGGCCGCAGCATCGCCGCCGCCGGCATCCGCACCAACTACCACGATCTGGGCGAAGGTTTTCCGCTGCTGATGATCCACGGCTCGGGGCCGGGGGTGTCGGCGTGGGCCAACTGGCGGCTGGTGATGCCCGAACTCGCCCGGCAGGCGCGGGTGATCGCGCCGGACATGGTCGGCTTCGGTTTTACCGAGCGGCCTGCCGGCCAGCACTACACCATGGATGCATGGGTCGAGCAGGCGGTGGGCCTGCTCGATGCGCTGGGGATAGAGCAGGCCGATCTGGTCGGCAACTCGTTCGGCGGGGCGCTGGCGGTGGCGCTGACGATCCGCCATCCGCAGCGCGTGCGTCGCCTGGTGCTGATGGGCGCCGTCGGCGTGCCGTTTCCGATCACCGAGGGCCTCGACGCGGTGTGGGGCTACACGCCGTCGATCGCCAACATGCGCGGCATCCTCGATTACTTCGCGTGGGATCGTGGCCTGGTCAACGACGAACTGGCCCGCCTGCGCTACGAGGCCAGCATCCAGCCCGGCTTCCAGGAAGCGTTCGCGGCGATGTTCCCGGCGCCGCGCCAGCGCTGGGTCGATGCGATGACCAGCCCGGAAGCGGCGATTGCCGCGCTGCCGCATGAGACGCTGATCATCCACGGGCGCGACGACCGGGTGATTCCGCTGGCCACGTCGCTCCGGTTTGCGCAGCTGATTTCCCGCGCGCAGCTGCACGTCTATGGCCGCTGCGGGCACTGGACGCAGATCGAGCACGCGGCCCGTTTCGCCCGGCTGGTCGGCGATTTTCTCGCCGAAGCGCAGCCGGACGAGCCGGTGCCGCTGACGAACTGACGTTCAGTTTTTCCGGCGGCGCAGCAGCAGGCCGCCGAGGCCGAGGGCGGCCAGCGTCGTCGTGGCGGGCTCGGGAATCTGCTGGGCGCTGAAGGCCGGCAGCAGGTCGGTGCTGACGCCGAGCACGAAGAACCGGTTGGGATTGGGGGTGGCGACGCCCTGCACCGGCACGCTGTCGAGGAAGTCGTTGTCGTTCACGACGATCAGGCTGTGCTGCAGCACGCCATCGACCAGCACGTCGGGGCCAAAGGCGAGGCCTTCGAGCTTGGCGGGGATGTCGCGGTCGGTGTAGCCCTTGGCCTTGAGGAGCGCGACCAGATCCACCAGCAGGCTCTTGCCGACTGCCTTGCCGGCCAGCGCGGCTTCGCCGGTGAGGGCGGCGACGTCCTCGGCGCCGGCCAGGTCGATGGTGTAGAGCTTTTTCTGGACGGCCTTGGAGTCGTCGCCGAGGCCCTTGCCGTCGCGTTCGTCGACGATGAACTGGTGGTCGTTGATGGCGACGATCTCGCTGATGCTGCCGTACTTGGGCTTGGCGGCGGTGCCGAGATTGTCGAGCTGGTAGGCGTATTCGTGGGTCACCTTGCCGCTGGCGAGGTCGATGGTGACGATGCGTACGGTGCCGGCGTTGGTGCCGCCGTCCTGGGCCAGCGGGCTTTGCATGATGCCGACCAGGGTCTTGCCGTCCGGCGTGATGGCGAGGCCTTCCATGCCCTTGTTGGCCACGCGGCCGACGCTGTTGGCGGCGATCTCGGTGTCGCCGAGGGCCGACAGGGTGGTGGCGGCGAACTTGTCGGGCAGCGCCACGACGCCGGTGCGCTCGCCGGTGGCGCGGTCGAAGCGGTAGATGTAAGGGCCGTATTCGTCGGAGATGTAGACGCTTTTGCCGTCGGCGGCGACGCGGATGCCTTCGGGATCGAAGCGGGCGTTGGCCGGGTTGGTGGACAGTCCGGCGGCGAAGGCGTCGGAGCGGCCGCTGAAATAGTGTTGGCCGGCGCTGCCGGTGAGTGCCGGTGCGCTGCCGTAGTTGAGCGCCGCGGCGCTCGACAGCAGGGTGGTGGCGGCGAGGGTCGGAGTGAGGGTGGCGACGCTGGCGGCGCTGAAGACGGTGCCGATAAGGCCGAGGTCGACGGTCTGGAAGCGCGGAATCC
>WBZX01003405.1_pt1 | contig 10076 bp, 13 predicted proteins | sample 5204211 | NCBI WGS metagenome assembly WBZX01 (sample SAMN12344362, study PRJNA552823) | activated sludge metagenome | biome: Activated sludge suspended growth; feature: Nitrification reactor; material: Wastewater; isolation source: activated sludge from nitrification reactor of wastewater...
GGGCAATACTCCACCTGTGTCTCATTGTGTTGAGCCTGTATAGGTATTTAAAGGAACCCTAAAAACACCTACCCAGTCGTTAAACCATCTACACTGTTGCCTGTTTTTGTTTGCCCTTCCGAGCCTATGCTTACCCCAGTACAAACGGACTACAACTGGGAGTGTAACTAAACAGAAAAACCCCCAAATGAGTGTACGCTCAAAAGGGGGCTTTCTGATGTATCCTATTCCGAAGAACCGAATTTCTTTATTATTATGCCGTACAACATACAGTCAAACTTAAAGAGGATTTACCAATAAAAAAAACAGGTATCCACTAAGATACCCATTTTTTACAACCAATATTAAGAAAATCAGAGAAATAAAATTTTACTCGGCTTGTCCATTCAAGCTAAAACCAAGCCTCTCTTCCACGATTTTTTCCAATTTCTCCCTTGCTTGTTTCTTTTTGAAGTACTGAACAGCCTCTTCTTTGTGTCGGCCAGCGTTTACCACTTTCTTTGCAGGTTCGATAATTCCACCATCACCGTCATAATACACAATGCTTTGGGATTTCATGTCGTACCCGATGATTTTATTGGTGTATGCTTTACCAACCAATGCCCGGACTTCCCTCTCTCCCTCGTCCATTTCCAACATCTTGAAGAAAATTTCCAACCGCTCTTTTGTGGTTATATACGCATCTAAATCTACACGCATAATATCCTCGCTTCCTTCTTTGTCGTTTTCGTCAATCTGGCGCGGGATAAAGAACGCTTCGCACATCTCTTGAATAACCTCAAGGGATAATCCATTTTCTTTGTCAAGAATCAGTGCGCGTTTACGAATTTCACCAAGGTCTTTTTTGATTTTGTTGGCAGCGTCCTTAGCGGGTTGAGCGATAGTAAACATTGCCGCTGCATTATTGTGGTTTAATGGGCTACCCTCGCGCAGAGGTGAACAATAAGCCAGAAAGAATAATAACTCAGCATTGTTGATGTTCAGGAAATTTTTGAAGTGAAGATACTTTGGTGTGCCTCCTACCAACTTTCCATTGTTTTCACCATAAACAGGTTTATCGCAATAAATCCAGTTTTCAAAAGTTGATGAACCTTCTCTGATAAATGATGAATTTAACAGTACGGGGTGGTTTTGATGCCCTATCCTTTTTTTGTTCACGGGGTCATACGTGTACGAACTTTCAGGATAGTTAATTGAAATGGGCTTCGGGTTTTCTTTACGGAATCCAAAATCTTTTTTTAGGTTCTCGTAGTCTTTGTCTTTGAGCGTGTACCGCTCACCGTTTAAAAATAACATGTGTTTTATAGATTAAAGATTAATTGAAGGGGAGCTGACAACAGCCAACTCCCCGTAAAAAAGTAAAAGTTATGACAAAAATACGTTTATCATCTGGTTAGCCCCAAAGAACTCAGTTGAGAACTCAGTACGCATGTTCCAGTTACGTCCGTCAATTTCGTTCTGGTATCCGTAGGTTTCCCCATTGGCAGAACCGATTGACCACATTTCCATCTTACGTTTGTACTTACCCATTCCTTTGAACACAAGTCCAATTGAAGGCAGGTCTTTGGCAGTCATCTTATCCTTGTTTTTACCAAGGGTATAGAATATACCGCGTCCTGTGTATTTGTAGTTGGTAAGATTGAACATTTTAGGGTCACTAAAGATTTCGTTCAATTTGAACGCATAAGTCCGGTTGGATTTTGTCAGGTAGTTGAACGATACTACGGCAGCCAAAGCACCACCTTCAGGAGAAGCACCAAACAATTGGTCGTTTGCCTGTTTTTCGGTGTTGTTGATTGCGGTGTATTTAAAGTAGTCCTGCAAAGAGTTTTCTACTTCAATTGACAAATCCTGACCAAGCAATCCCTGTACAATACGTCCACCCCAGTTTTTCTGAATGATTCGTGAAAACTCATCGAAGTCAGTCGGGCCAAATGTGTTTGCCTGATAAGGGTAAGGGTTACTCAACCTGTCAAGATAAGGAATCCATCCTTCGGTAGTTTTGTTTACCAGTGTAGCGTCACCGTTTGTTGCATCGGTAGCGGATGTGTTGGTAGTCCACTGTTGGGTGAAGAATGTTCCGATAAGCTGACGTTTCATACGGGTGTCCATGTCAATGGTAACACCTTTCATATACCATCCGTCAATTCCTTTGTTGTCCACGGTTTTTACCCATGAAGCGTTGGTCATTTGTGAACCAGAAGCACCAACTTTTTCCTTTTCAATTTGGAAGTAGTTGTAGTACTTGAACGCACCTTGAGCACGTCCTGAAGGCTGACCAGAGTTTTCTGACCAGTTAGAACCTGTGATACCCAATTCCTGACCTGCGGCAATAGCAGGGATAACACCAGTTGAACTGTGTGGTCTCCATGTAATAACAGGGGCAGAAGGAGTACTTGTGTTGATGCTGTAAATGTACGCGGTTGTTCCGTTAGTGAATACGGTGGTGTCATTCACACGGGCATACATTCTGTTGTTTGAATCCAATGATGCAGGGGCTACTGTCATCGTTACGTCTGCGCCAGCCGCGCCAGCCGAAGTAAGGGTTAAGTTTGCCACCGTTTCCTGAATCCAGTCTTCTTCAAAGTGCTGAACGATTTCCACGTCTTCTGTGCGCTCGTAGCCTAAAGCTAAAAGCATATCAATAAATCCAACCCCTTGGTCACCGTAACGCCTTTTCAATTCAGGCAGATACTTGATTTGTTGAAGGTCGAAAGACGACACATAATTATTAAGGTAGGTCGCCACTACCGCTGCGGGATTTCCCATTTTGTTTTTTGGTTTTTAAAATTGTTAAACTTACTTGTTTTATTCAAACAAATGGGTATAACCTGTCGGAGCTTCTTCTTTGCGTTCGGGTTGCTTTAACAGTCCACTTGGATAGTTGAGGATTTTATGTTGCTCCTCAGCGGCCAAGGTTTGTGTTTTTTGTGCAATCGCAAGCGCAATCTTAGGAAGGTTCTCGATAACAAAGTGAGGATACACCGTTTTAAAGGCGGACTGAATGTTTTCACTGGTCAGTTCCAATCCTTTTGATTTGGCATAATCCGTCATTTGAGTGTACATATTCTGTTTCAGTTCGTCTGTCAGGCCAAACTTTACAAAATCAGTATTGACATTTTCACCCTCCTGCATAGGAATGGAAATAGCATCCCATTTCACACTTTTTAAGTGTCCGTTCCACTTTTCAGCAATAGCCTCTCTGTCTGGGGCGTTTTTGCTGTGGTTCGGTGCTTGTGGTGTCAAGTTCTTCAATACATCACTCAACTTTGCTTTGGCTATATCTACCGCTTCTTCCATTTTAAGCATAGCCATCTGCTTTTTAATCGGGTCAGTTTCGGTTTCATCAATACCGTAGGTATCTCTGAATTGCTGCCTAAGCAAGTCCTCTTTACCCAAGTACAATTTTGGGTTAGAATAGACCTTTTCCGCAACTAAAACCTCTATGGAGTCAGCGTTGTCTGCGGTGGCTGAAGTAATTGCTGAAAACAGGGAAAGAGGCTTATCGGGATTCTTTTTTACAAACTCATTCATTTTTACCAATTCATCATTGGCGAATGGGTTGATAACCTCGTTAAACTTACCTTCCAGTTCCTCTTTGGCTACCCTTAGCTTTTCGAGTTCCTGTGCTGTTGTCTGCCCTGTTGCCAAGGCTGCTTTTACATCATCCCAGCTTTTGTAATCCTCGCTGCCAAAAACCTCTTTGGGGTCGGGAATTACTTTTGCTGTTGCGGACGCTTCCTGTGCTCTGGTGTTACCCAGTTCGTTTGTTTCTACTACTGTTGTTTCTACTGCCGTTTCTCCCGCCTTCACTTCGGGAAGGTCATCGGGAAATACGTATTGTTCATTTTCTGTCATAAAAATATAGATTAAAGATTAATTGTGTACACGAAATTAAGCAGTTATAGTGATTACCTAAAGCATTTATTTAGATAAAATATTTAAAATGCTGATTAGTAACAAAATAAAAAGCGTTACCTAAAGTATAGGTTTAGATAACGCCATGTTATTAGTTGTAAGTATTACTGTTGTGTTGTCTGAGGTTGTGCTGTGGCAAGATAGGTATCTACCAGTTTTTGTTGCGCCTGTCGGATATGGTCGTTTGTTGCGGCTTGTTCGTTCATTACCCCTTCTACCACTATTTCTTTAATTTTTAGCGTTGACTGAAACTCCGCTGTTTTACGCTTTTCCTCTTCTGCAAGTACAAGGTTTTTCTGATTTTCTTCTCCTTGCATTTTGATGTTTTTCTCTGTGATAGCTTGTGCTTCCTGTTCTGATTTTGCAATCATTCTGGATAGTACAGCTCTGCAATATTCCACATTTCCGTCTTCGAGTAGCGATTGTAACATAAGATACTGAGGGAATGTTATACCCGGCTTTCCGTTCTTTCCTACCTTCATGGCCTCTATTGCCGCTGCGTTTATTTCAGCAATGGTCTGGGCTGTTGGTCTTGCCCTAAAAGAAAATCCCCATTGGTCTGCCGTAAGAGATTCACTTAGTTTAAGAACTTCAATATTCCCATCCCCCAATACAGGATAATAAGCGTCCTGTGCTTCTTTGTTGTACTTTAATAAAGAAGCAATTCTTGAACTTGAATTTTTTGCTGCCGATTCCCTCATATACATCCACCCTGCATAAAGAAGTTTTGTTGCGTCATTGGTAGCGGCAACGGACAAATTCACCTCTGTTGCGGTTTGTTCACCCCCACCCGCAGCTCCGAACCTTTCCAGTCCCATGAACTCCACAAGGAAGTTAAGGTGCATATTTATAAGAGAAATTGATTCATTAAGGAAATTTCCTATCCCACCGGGCAACGCTGTAATTGGTGTGCCCTGATGCAGAACTTTCCCCTGTAAAGAAACAGCACGATAAACAATATTTCCTGACTGGTCCATCATTCGGATAAGGTCATTTGGTTTCATGTTTTCATCACCCATCTGCACGTTTTGAAGACTTGTCACTTCAATAGCCCACCCGTTAGGTTTTGCTTTTGCCAGAGCATTTTGAAGTTGCAGCCATGCCATTTGAATTTGGTCAAGGATAGGTCTTGCTGTTTCTGTGATTGACTTTCCGGGCAATTTGTATGCGTGTAGCGAAAGAGAAGGTTGTTTTTTGGATTCCCTTGGGGTGTCTGGTACTCTTCCATGACTGAAAGTAAAGTCGGTATTGATAACCCAACTACATTGATATACGTTCAAAATACCTGTAACCTGCGTTTTTCTTTTTTCTGTATTGTAGGTTTTACCGAACTCCTCATTATAGGTAACCATTTCCCCGCTTTTCTTCACCTTTTTAGTTTTATAATGGTTATCTATTGAAAACCATTCAGCGTGAAAAACCTGAACTTTAAAGTCGTCATAGGTGTATCTGTTATTCGGGCCGTCCCAGTAAGAAGTATAATCTGAGAAACTCCAGAAATTATTATCAATCCCATTATAAGAACCCCAAGTACGGGCTACTGCATACAAATCTTTTTCTGATGCTCCTGTGAGTGCCCTTAGTTCAGCGATATTGTAGTCATCGTAATAACCCCAGAAAGAAGCATCCTTAAAATTATTTTTTTTGGTGTATTGGAAAACTGCTTTTGCAGGGTCAACATACACATACTTTTGTTTGCATAGAATAGGGTCATAATAATCCCTGAAAGAGTACACGTTCAGATTAATAGCATCCTCAATACACTTTCTTTTCAGTTCCCGTATTTCCGATATTTCTTCGGTATGGTCAAGGGCTTTTTTGAACGCCACCTCTGCTTTTACTTTAAACCCTCCCATTTCGTTAAGTAGCTGTAATTCTTCGATGTTGTCTGGGACTATGGTTGGTTCGGGCATTGGTGCTCCTGCCTGTGCTGATACATTTCTGAGTTCAGGGAATTGTTTGTCGAACCATACGCCCCACATCATATCTTCTCGTTCATCCCCGCTTTTTTTATCCAACGCTTTGACAATTATATTGTGGTCAATGCTGTCAAATTTCCCAATTAAAGAGCGTATGTATTTGGGCATTGGGGAAAATATTTCCCAGTTCACGTTACGCCAGCCTTTCCGTTCCCATTCCCCCCCCTGAGTTCCTCTTTTTCTGCCAAGCAATGCAGGTTTATATCTGTTGGGGTCTTGCAGTCCTGCACCATACGAGCGTAGTTCCTGAAAAGCCCCTACCTGATTGTAGGTAAAGTAGGTTCGGTTCTTTATATATCGGTAAAAAATAGCCTGTGCCCAAGCCTTGCAATACGCTGATTGCTGCTTTAGTTCGGGGTCAATATTGTGACTTGGGAAGGGGAAAGAACCCTCAGATTTATCCTTGTAACTGTTGTACACGGGTTCATAAATAGAACCTTTGTAAGAGTTATTTTGTTCGGCCATTGGTAATTTGTTTTAGCAAATTTATAACTTTGTTACCGAAAATTACTAATTACCAATTAATCATGATAGATAAAATGCCCTACGGGAAGTACGCAGGAGTACCACTTAAAGAGTTAGATAGCACCTATATCGTGTTCAAATTACTCGAAACAGAAAATATCAGCCTTGAACTTTTTGAAGCCCTGAAATACGAATTAAACACTCGTATTGAATTGGTTGAGTGGAGGCTAAAAGAGCGGTTTGGAAGTTAGGGGTGTATAGAACTCTGGGTATTCCCATGCTGTTCCATGTAGTCTTTTACGGCATCCCTGATTACGTTTTCTATGTATTCGATATTCTTCTCTTTTTTTTCTGCTGGTTTTGCCAAGTCAATACCCATTTCAAACGTAAAGAGATTTATTTTTGATGTCACTGTTTTTGGGGATATATTAAAGGCAACAGCTATGTCTTTTAGTTCCATCCCGCTTTCATACAAGTAGTACATCATTTGTCGGCACTCAAAAGTGCTTAGAAGTTTTTTTGTTTTAGGATTCATGTAGGTTTTTTAAAAGTTGTTTCAAATCTTTTTGCATATATCAAAATGTAAAATATCCCACTCAATAAATTCTTTGCCTTTTGGTACAATTACCTTTTCAACCGTCCCCTTATAAATCAACTTGTCGTTAAACTTGTATTTGGTTGCTAAGGCATCCTGACAAAACTTTATTGGATTGTCCCAGTCAGACTGAGAAGAAGAAAACCCAAAACGCAATTTAATTTCAAAAGGCGGTTGCGGCAACTTAAAATTATTTGGCAACAGAATTGATATTGACCTAATCCATATTTTATGCTCCTTTGTGTGGAATCGCCTACCCCTATACCCTTCGTTTACCGATAGCGGCTTTATGTTTATTCGGTTCATGCTTCCTTTAATAATTCTTCCAACTGTCCACCATGTATTTTTTTTACCTCAGAACGAGGGAACTTTGCACAAACACCCTCAGCAACCTTCTTATTCCAGTATATAGGTAGATGTCCCCCAAGCAAAATAAGCCTCCCGTTTCTTTTTGAAACAACCGCGTAATAAAAATCCTTTTTGTCCGTGTACATCGCACAAATGTAACGCCACTTGGCAAAAAAACAATAAATAAAAATTATTTTATCTTTTACTTGCATTTTACTTGCATTGACATACCTTTGTCAACATGACAACAAAAAAGAACATTATTCAATACGGCATAGAAAAGCCAAAGCACAAAAACCCCCGTGTAAGCAAATACCCGTTTTCAGAAATGAAGAGAAAAGGTGCTTCATTCTGGCAAGAGAACATTTCTACCCAAGCCCTTCTCACTTCTTTTAAAGCATGGTGCAGCCGAAACAATAAAACATGGAGGGCGCAATGCTGGACAGAAGTAAATGATGGAACATCTGGTTCAAGAATTAAAAGGGTAAAGTAATTAGATAATGCCCAACCCATGAAAACAAAAACCCAACAAATCCTCGACATCATCGAAGAGAAACAAAACGAAATAAAGGGAAACGAGTACAAGTCCGCAATAGTATTGTACTTGGGTAAACTGCGTAATAGAAAAAGGAGATGAAAGCAATATCACGAACAAAAACAAGCCGACCTGAAAAAGATATTCGGAGAAAACTACGGGCAAAAAAACTGGTTTCAAGGGCTACCATTATACGTAAGGTATTTACTTTACTGGGCTTGTGGTGTTTTGGTTGGGAGCTTATATTGGAAAACATCCTTCTAAAAAGGAGCATATTGTTTTATTAAGAGATAGACCAGAACTAAAAATAGTAAATGAAATTAGTAGTTTTAAGTACTGTAAACCATTTAACTATTAAAAAGAATGATACAACTAACGGATAAGCTAATAGCTATTTTAGTACCAGAAGATGCACAATATTACACAATGTCGGAAGGTAATTTCATTTCTTTTTTAAGAGAAAAGGATAAGGAAAAGTATGGGGAGTTTCCACCACTAAGCAAAGGCGTACACACAATTGTCGGCACTATCACCAAAGAAGGGGTATTTGATTTTGACGCATCAGCCCACATAGAATCACAAACGTATCAATATACGGGGGACAAAGAAAAAGAAAAAGCAGTAGAAATGAACGCTCTGCATGGACTCGTTTTTAATAAAAAAATGTCAGCTATTATTATCCTTAACAGCAAAGGAATATTCCTTGATAAACTCGAAGGACAGAAAGTACTTTTAATTGAGAAGATATGAAAAAATTAATACCAATACTCCTTATCCTCACAGGATGCTCGTCCCAACCAACTATGGTCATAACATACAAGTCCGTGTTTATCGAAAATCCCGCTTTCGCAACATACTCTTTCAACCCCACAAAAACTACATCCTATTCTTTCACAGACTCCGCAAACAAATTCAACATCGGTGACTCAGTAATAAAACCACAAACAAAACCTTGCCCTATCTGCTCCCTAAAACTCGATATGAAAAAGGAAATATACCTCAACGAATACCTATTCGGTGACCCAATATTCCGTAACGAAGTCAAAAAATTATACCTCGCCAAATTAAACAAAATCAAAAACCAAAAAAATCATGACGCAAATAATTCTATACACCGCTGAAGCTCTTATCCTAATATCTGCACTAATCCATTTCTTTAAACCTCACAAAAAAATCCTATACAACACACTCGGATACTCCGGCATAATAATCATAATTATCGTGGCAATCCTTGAAATGTACCACATTATCTAATCTATCGCTTTAGATAACACACCAAAATTGCCTAAAAAACAATGTGTTATAAAATCAAAACAATCGCAAATAAACCCCAAAACAGAATAACAATAAATATGTGGGGTAAATACTACTTATACGGGGGTACCAAAATATTTCCCGACTCCGATTTTGCGACACCACCCCCCCCTCGGACTTTGGGAAATACGGCCCAGCTCCACGCATCAGCACACGTTCACAGAAGCGCACGCGAAGAAAGGCGGGGAGATTTGATACTAAAGCATTGAACCAGAAGGGCAGGGGCGAGGCGTTTGTCAGTCAATTAAAATGATACTAACTATAATATTAATTATGAGACCGACAAAGCGCAGAAAAATTAAACAAAATTTGTCAGTCAATTAAGAACCTTATACCTTTGACCCATGTTTAAAACGCTGCCAGATTACCCGCTTTACTCTATTAATATAAAGGGTGAACTATTCTCAGACACAACCGGGAAGATACTAAAGAGGGCGAAATCATACACCCTATACACTCAGGACAATCCGCTATTCGGAGTTAAGATAAGCACTACCAAGCTAATTAAATCGGTATTCCCGGAATATATTGCACCTAAGACCCCGCGCAAAAAGGCTGCATTTGCTACCAAAACTATAATGAGGGTCAAGAAGTTAGGACGTAATAACCCAAATTTTAAACGATGGTACGTTGTAAACGGGCGAAAGTTTGATAACATAACAGACGCAACAAAACACTATAATAAAGTGGAAGGGGCGGCCTATTCTGAGCGCACAGTACAGCGCAAGTGCATGAGTAAATCTGGGTTCTGTTACCATATCCCTAAAAGCATTACGGAAAAATGCAAATAATGTGTTTCGTGTGGTGGTTTTTACGGATTATCGCAACTCGGTATGGTGATAAATTACGGTTTATCGCAAATAATAACGTTTCACGTGGAACATTTACGGCAAATCACAACAAAAACATAAAAAAGTGTAAT
>WBZX01001073.1_pt2 | contig 10075 bp, 6 predicted proteins | sample 5204211 | NCBI WGS metagenome assembly WBZX01 (sample SAMN12344362, study PRJNA552823) | activated sludge metagenome | biome: Activated sludge suspended growth; feature: Nitrification reactor; material: Wastewater; isolation source: activated sludge from nitrification reactor of wastewater treatment...
CGAACTGGTGACCGACCCGATCGACCGGGCCGACGTCCAACTTCTGATGGTGGTGCTCACCCTCAGCGGTGTGCTCATCGGTTCGGTGGTCAGCGCCCGGCGCGACCTGCTGGCGGCCAGCCGCAAGGTGAGCCACATCGTGGAAGCCAGTCCTGACCTGGTTGCGACCACCACTGCCGACGGGGTCATCTGCTACCTGAACCCGGCCGGCCAGATCCTGCTCGGAGTCGACGCCGGGAGCAGGGACGTACTCGCCTTCGACTTCTTGCCCGACGAGCTGGCCGCCGACCTGCTTCGCGAAGGGATGCGAGTTGCGGCCCGGGAGGGAACCTGGACCGGTGAGAGTCGGATCCGGCGCGTCGACGGCCGAGTGGTTCCGGTCTCGTTGGTGTTGATCGCCCATACGGGATCTGGCGACGGTGCCGTCACCTTCAGTGCCGTATGCCGCGACATCAGCGCTCAGCGAAAGCTGGAAGAGCAACTCCGCCGAGCCGTCCTCTACGACGACGTCACGGGCCTACCCAACCGGGCCTTGCTCGAAGATCAGCTGGTCCGTCTGGTCGATTCCGCCGACCCCGACCGTCGCACCGCGGTCATCTTCGCCGACGTGGACAACCTGCACCGGGTGAACGAGACCTTCGGTCTCGATGTGGGCGACCGGGTGGTGGGAACCGTGTCGGCCCGGCTAACCGAGCTGATCCGCGGGGCTGACCTGTTGGCCCGCTACGGCGGTGTGCATTTCGCGGTGGTCCTGCCCGACGTATCGGACGAGTTCGAACCGGTCGTGTTCGCCAGCCGGATGCTGGCCTGCTTCTCCGAACCGATCGACATAGACGATCACCGGGTGAGGATCACCGGAAGCGTCGGAATCGCCGTGGCCCTCGGTCGCACCGACGGTCGTGAGGTGTTGCGCAGCGCCGAGATCGCCCTACACCGGGCCAAGGAGGCCGGAGGCGGTCAGTTCGCGCTGTTTGACCAGGACCTCGAACAACGGGCCAAGGCCCGCATGGATCTGGAGTCAGACCTGCGTGACGCCCTCGAGTCACAGGCGTGGTGGCTGGCCTACCAGCCCATTGTGGATACGGTCACCCGGAAGATCACCGGTGCCGAAGCACTGCTGCGCTACACCCATCCCGACCGTGGGCCGGTCTCGCCCTATGAACTGGTGCGCCTGGCCGAGCAATCGGGGGCGATAGTCGACCTCGGCCGAGCCGTCCTCACCCGAGCCTGCGCCGAGGCCGTGGAGTGGCAGCGTCTGGGTCCGGCCCTGACCATCGCCGTCAACGTGAGCGCCCTCCAGCTCCGCGACCCCGGCTTCGTGGACGACGTGGCCGCCGCCCTGGGCGACACCGGCCTCAGTCCTGATCGGCTCGTGATCGAGCTGACCGAGACCACATTGGCCACCGACGGCCACGGGGAGGTCGAGAGCCTTCAGGCCCTACGAGCCCTGGGTTGCCGGGTGGCCCTCGACGACTTCGGGACCGGGTTCTCGTCCCTGTCGGGCCTTCGCGATCTGCCCATCGACGTGGTGAAGCTCGACCGGTCGTTCATCACCAACCTGACCAACTCGTCGGAGGCCACCGCCCTGGTGGAAGCCGTGGTGCACTTGGCCCAAGCCCTCGAGCTGACCGTGGTGGCCGAGGGGGTGGAGACCTCTGACCAATACGATGCATTGGCTGCCCTGAACTGCCATCGGATCCAGGGCTTCGTGATCAGCCATCCGATCACACCCACCGAGTTCACGTCGCTCCTGACCAGCCGCTAGCGCCTCGCCCGCCTTCGGCCAAACACCCCTGGCTAGTTCCCTCGGACTTGGTCGAGGGTGGCCGCGACCGAGCGGACCAGTTCCTGGGCGGATGCCTGGCTGGTCACCGCGACGCGTTCGCCGAGGGCGGGCTCGAGCGCCTCGGCATCGAGTTGGCGGTAGTCGGACTGGTCTCCGCCGACCAGATGCCCCACGTACCAGCCGGCACGGCCCGCATACACCCATTCGTCGGGAACCACGAAGGAGGCTCCGAATCCAGGATCGGCCCACGCCGGCTCATCGGGCTGAAGCACCATCGACCAGGCCTTGAACTGGACCACGCGCCCGACGGTCCTGGCACACAGACGCCATGGCAACGGTGGCGTCTGGAACACGGTCGGACCGAAGGAATGGCTAAGGACCACCTGCCCGATCACCTCACCGCGAGACCCCGACCAGAGGTGCACATTCCAGCCGTTCCGTGCCCCGAAGAAGATGTTGTTGGTGACCGTGATCGCCTGAGGTCCTCCCGGAGCCGACCGGACTCGCAGAGCCACCCCGGCCTGGGCGATAGGTCCGGTGAACTCAGACCACGTCACACAGGATTGGGCATCGACCGCTGGAGACTCGTCGTCGAACCACCCGACCTCTCGAAGGTTCACTCCCTGGTTGGACGCCGGCGCGGTGACGACCAAGTCGAGTCCGGTACCCGCCTGACCGCCACGGCGTCCGGACCGGGAGGATTGTTGGAGCACGTATTCGTAGCGGTCTGCCCCGTCAGCGGTCAGGTTGGCCGTGACCAGGTGAGGTGATGCCGCCGCCTCGGCCGTTCGACCCGACGCCGAGATCCCTCTGGCTCGGGGGGTTCGGCTCAGGTCTGCCTCGGCGCGACCACGGGCCGCCTCGGCCACCTGCGGGGACGCGGTAGCGCCTGGACCCCATCCCGCCATGGCCGCCGACGCGACCACGCCAAGTGACGCGAGCGACACGAGAAGTGCTCGGCGAACCGACCTGGACATGGCTGCGACGGTACCGCCCAGACGCAGGACGCGCCCTGTCGCCAGACCGCCCCGACCGACACCGATTAGGCCCAGAAGCCCCGGGATCGGCCCGGAACCAGCGAGAGATTGGAGCCCGAGAAGGGAATCGAACCCTTGACCTGCTCATTACGAGTGAGCTGCTCTGCCGACTGAGCTACCCGGGCGGGGATCGCTCACCGTACCCGATCGCCTCGAACGCCCGGAACCCGGATCCTCAGTTGAGGGTGGGTAGGCGCAGGGCCAACGCCGTGAGCCACAGCTCCTCGTTGGGGTTGAAGGCGAGATCGGTCTCAGCGGAGCGCACGGCATCGATTCCGGCCATGGACGGAGCCGGATCGGCAGCCACCAGCATCTCGTCCCGGTAGGTCCCGGCCAGGGCTGATAACCCGAGTCTGAGCTCATCGGTGCGCAGGCGCCGCACCTCTCGCTTGTGCCGAGCCTCCAGCTCCCGGGCCCCCGAACCCCGCTGCCCGTAGCGTTCGATCCGCTCCGAGAGCTCGGCCACCTCGGCCTCCTGGCGGGCTCGCAGCGGAGCTTCCACGTCGTCGATGGCACCGCGCAGGTCGGCGACCGCCCGAGCCGCCGCCGATCCGGTTCCGTTGATCGTGCGAGGCAGGTCTCGCCACGCCGCCACCCTCAGCGCCAGTCGGTCGTCGGTGGCCAGCAGGCGGGCTCGACGCAGATCCCCGCCGGCGAATCCCGCGGCCTCGGCGGCCCGCTCGGCGGGAACGCCGTCGGCTCGGAGCCGCTCGGTGATGGCGGACGTGGGCACCGGGGCGAAGTCGACCCGGACGCAGCGCGAGGCGATGGTGACCAGCGCCGGAGGGAGCTCGTCGGCCAGGACCACGAAGAACGTGCCGGGGGTGGGCTCCTCGATGGTCTTGAGCAGCTTGGGGGCCACACCGTCTGCCATCAGGTGGAACTCGTCGAGCACCAGGACCTTGCGTCGACCCTCCGAAGGGGAACGACTGGCCCGGGTGATGATCTCGTCGGCCTGGTCGCTCGAGATCGATGCTCCGACCCGCTCCACCACCACCAGATCGGGGTGTTGTTCGTGCAAGGCCAGGCTCCGGGCCCTCGCCGCCGCCTCGACATCGCCCGTACCTTCGGCTTCGGCGGCCAGGAGATCTCCGGCGAAGGCGCGAGCCGCGGCTCGCTTGCCGGATCCGGTCGGGCCTACGAACAGCCAGGCGTGAACAGGGTCTCCGGTGGCCGCAGTCCGCAGCAGGTCGACGGCACGGGATTGCCCCACCACCTCGGACCATGCATCCACGGGGAACATACCGACGTCGGTCACGGGAGTCGATCCTTCACCACGGCATCGACCCGGGCCCTGACCTCTTCGACCGGACCAGCCCCGTCCAGGACCACCCAGCGGTCGAGGTTGTGGGCGGCAACCATCCGGTATCCCTCTCGCACCATGGCGTGGAACTCAGCACCGGCGGCCTCCATCCGGTCGGGAGAGCCGGTGAGGGCCATACGTCGGGCCGACTCCTCGGGTGACACCTCCAACAGCACCACCAGGTCGGGCACCAGGCCGTCGGTGGCAAAAGTGGAAAGGTCGGCGATCGCCTCCACGCCGAGTCCCCGGGCATGACCCTGGTAGGCCAGGGAGGAACCGACGTAGCGGTCACAGACGACGTCTTTGCCTCGCAACAGGGCGGGGCGCAAGACGGTGGCCACGTGTTGGGCTCGATCGGCCGCCATGAGCAGCGCCTCGGCCCGCGGATCCAGGTCGGACGTGTCGGGGTCGAGGAGGATTCTCCGCAAGCGGGCCCCCACGTCGGTGGAGCCGGGTTCGAAGGTGAGCAGAGCCCCCCACCGGTCAGCCAGCAGTCGGGCCTGGGTCGACTTTCCCGACCCTTCGCCGCCTTCGAACACCACGAACCTTCCCACAGCGCCGACGGTACCCGGTCCGCAGGCCCGGGCCGATCAGCCCTCGGGGTCGGGAGCAGGCTCGGCCTTCTTGGCGGGTGCCTTCTTGGCCGCCGCCTTCTTGGCCGGAGCCTTCTTGGCCGTCGCCTTCTTTTTGGCCGGAGCTTTCTTGGCCGCGGCCTTCTTCTTGGTGGCCTTCTTCTTGGTGGGTCCGGCGTCGCGGCGGATCTGAAGCAGCTCAGAGGCCCGCTCGTCGGTGATGGAGTCGACCTCGTCGCCCTTGCGGAGCGACGCGTTCGTCTCGCCGTCGGTCACGTAGGGCCCGAAGCGGCCGTCCTTGATGACCATCTGCTTCTCCGAGACCGGATCGACGCCTAGTTCCCGCAGAGGCGCGGAGGCCGTCTGGCCCCGTCGCCGCTTGGGCTCGGCCAGGATCTTGAGGGCCTGATCGAGGGTTACATCGAAGATCTGCTCCTCGGTCTCCAACGATCGGGTGTCGTTCTTGGCCACGCCGTTCTCGTCGACGAAGTCCTTGCGCAGGTACGGCCCGTAGCGACCGTTCATGGCCACGATGGTCCCCTGATCGGCAGGATCGACACCGACAGTGCGAGGAAGGGCCAACAGCGACAGCGCCTCTTCCAAGGTGATGCGCTCCACCGTCATCGTCTTGAACAACGACGCGGTGCGGGGCTTGTCCTCGGCCTTGACCTTCTTGGCCTTGCCGGTGCCCTCGGGCATCTCACCGAGCTGCACGTAGGGGCCGAAGCGGCCGGCCTTCACGGTGACGTCGAGGCCGGTCTCGGGATCGGTACCCAGCACCCGGTCCCCGCTGGGGGCGTCGAGCAGTTCGAGCGCCTTGAACACGTCGAGCTCGTCGGGGGCCAGGTCATCGGGGATCGACGCGGTGCGCTCCCCCTGCTTGAGGTACGGGCCGAACTTGCCGGGCTTGATGAGGATGTCCTCACCGTCGGGCGGGGTCAGGCGACCGACCACGTTGATCTCGGCCGGGTCGATCCCGGCAAGACCCTGGTCGACCAGGACCTTCAGCCCCGGCGAGCCCGGCGACACGTCGGCCAGGTCCGAGGTCTGCTCACCGGCCTCGTCGCCGAACCAGAAACGGTTCAGCCACGGCTCGCGCTGGACCTGACCGCTGGCGATGCCGTCCAACTCGTCTTCCATGCGGGCGGTGAAGGCGTAATCGACCAGCTCACCGAAGTGCTCCTCCAACAACCGGACCACCGCGAAGGCGATCCAGGTTGGCACCAGCGCCGACCCCTTCTTCCACACGTAGCCCCGGTCCTGGATGACCTGCATGATCGAGGCATAGGTGGACGGACGGCCGATGCCCAGCTCTTCGAGTCGTTTGACCAGCGACGCCTCGGTGAAGCGGGCCGGCGGCGAGGTCGAGTGGCCCTTGGCCTCGAGGCCCGGCTTGGGCAGGGTCTGACCGACGGCCAGGACCGGCAGCAGCGTCTCACGGTCATCGAGTGCCGCATCGGGATCATCGGCACCCTCCACATAGGCCCGCAGGTAGCCGGGGAAGGTGATGGAGCGGCCCGACGCCGCGAACTCGGCGTCACGACCGTCGGCGGCCGTGGCCCCGATGCGCACCGACACCGACTGGCCCCGGGCATCCACCATCTGGGAGGCCACCGTGCGCTTCCAGATCAGCTCGTACAACCGCATCTCGTCGCCCCGCAGCTCACCGGCCAACGACTCAGGGGTGCGGAAGCTGTCACCGGCGGGGCGGATGGCCTCGTGGGCCTCCTGCGCGTTCTTGACCTTGCGGTCATAGGTTCGGGGCGCATCGGGCACGTAGTCGGGGCCGTAGAGCTGACGGGCCTGGGCCCGCGCCGCGTTGAGGGCGGTCTCCGACAGCGTGGTGCTGTCGGTTCGCATGTAGGTGATGTAGCCGTTCTGGTAGAGGCTCTGGGCGACGCGCATCACCTGGGCGGCGCTCATGCGCAGCTTGCGCCCACCCTCTTGTTGAAGGGTGGAGGTCATGAACGGGGCCTTGGGCTTGGATGTGAAGGGCTTCTCCTCCACCGACCGCACCGAGAACGATGCGTCGGCCAGGGCGTCGACCAGGCCCCGGGCCGTGGACTCGTCGACCACAACCACGTCGCGGGTGAGGTTGCCGGCATCGTCGAAGTCCTTACCGGTGGCCAGCCGCCGACCGTCGACGGCGACCAGGGTGGCCGGGAAGCCGGGGTCGGTGGGGAAGGAAGCCTCCACGTCCCAGTAGTCGGCGGAGCGGAAGGCGATCCGCTCACGTTCGCGCTCCACCACCAGCCTCACCGCCGGCGTCTGCACCCGTCCCGAGGACAGTCCGCCCCCGACCTTGCGCCACAGGACCTCCGAAACCGGGTAGCCCCACAGGCGGTCGACAATGCGCCGGGTCTCCTGGGCGTCGACCAAGCCCTCGTCGATCTCTCGCCAGTTCTCCACCGCGTGTTCGATGGCGCCGCGGGTGATCTCGTGGAACACCATCCGCTTGACCGGCACCTTGGGCTGAAGCACCTGGAGGAGGTGCCAGCTGATGGCCTCACCCTCGCGATCCTCATCGGTGGCGAGATAGAGCTCGTCGGCCTCCTTGAGAGCCTGTTTGAGCCGCCGGATCACGTCCTTCTTGGAGGCGTGGACCTCGTAGGTGGGCTCGAAGTGGTTCTCCACATCGATGCTCAACCCCTTGGACGGCAGGTCACGGATGTGACCTACCGACGACTCGACGTTGAACTCACCCCCGAGGAACCCCGCGATGGTGCGGGCTTTGGCCGGGGATTCGACGATGACCAGTGGCTTGGGCACGGGCTGAAACTAAGGCCATCACCGCGCCTCGTGTCAACACAACAGATTTCATCCGGTCACCGTTCAGGATCGGACGAGACGCTCGATGGCCTTGGTGGCTTCGGCGACCTTGGCCCGCGCCGCGGCCTCGTCGCCCTGTTGGGCGGCGTTCATCACGCAGTGGTTGACGTGCTCCTCGAGGAGGCCGATGCCCACGCTCTGAAGGGCCTTGGTGACCGCTGAGATCTGGGTGAGGACGTCGATGCAGTAGGTGTCCTCGTCGATCATGCGCTGTATGCCGCGGACCTGCCCCTCTATGCGGCGGAGCCGCTTGAGGTAGTCGTCCTTCTCCATGGTGTAGCCACGGCTCACTTGGTGCCTCCCGGCGAGATGGTGGAGCGGAACCGGCGGAGCCGGAGGCTGTTGGACACCACGAACACACTGGAGAAGGCCATGGCCGCTCCGGCGATCATCGGGTTCAACAACCCGGCTGCAGCCAACGGGATGGCCGCCACGTTGTAGGCGAAGGCCCAGAACAGGTTGCCCTTGATGCTGGCCAGCGTCCGACGAGAGAGCGCGATGGCGTCGACGGCCACCAGCAGGTCACCGCGAACCAGCGTGAGGTCGGAAGCCTCGATTGCCACGTCGGTGCCGGTGCCCATGGCCAGGCCCAGATCGGCGGTGGCCAGGGCCGCGGCGTCGTTGACCCCGTCACCCACCATGGCCACCACCCGCCCCTCACCCTGGAGGCGGGTGACCTCGCGGACCTTGTCTTCGGGCAGCACCTCGGCGATGACGTCGTCGGGCTCGATGCCTACCTCGGCGGCCACCGCTTCGGCCGCCGCCCGGTTGTCGCCGGTCAGCAGCACCGGTCGCAGCCCCAGCTCACGAAGTCGGCGGATTGCCTCGGCCGAAGTGGGCTTGATGGTGTCCGACACCACCAGCGCTCCCCGCACCGCACCGTCCCAGGCCACGTAGACCACGGTCCGGCCCTCGGCGGTGGCCCGGTCCCGGGCTTCGGCCAGCTCGGCGGGGAGGGCGGCCTGGCCCACCTGTTCGAGCACGAAACGCTCGCGACCGGCGGCCACGACCCGGCCCTCCACCCCGGCGGTCACGCCCAAGCCCTGGTGGTTGACGAAGTCGTGGGCCGGTGCCAGTTGGTGCCCGGCGTCACGAGCGGCGGCGGCGATGGCCGCGGCGATCGGGTGTTCGGATGCGTCCTCGATGGATCCGGCCACCCGGAGGACCACATCGTCGTCCTCGGAGGCGGCGGGGGTCATCGAGACGAGCGCCATGCGCCCCGTGGTGACGGTGCCGGTCTTGTCCAACACGATGGTGTCGACGGCCCGCGTCGACTCCAGCACCTCGGGGCCCTTGATGAGGACTCCGAGTTGTGCTCCCCGGCCGGTACCCACCAGCAGGGCGGTGGGGGTGGCGAGGCCGAGCGCGCAGGGGCAGGCGATGATCAACACCGCCACCGCGGCGGTGAAGGCCTCGGCGGCGGGGGCACCGGTGCCGAGCCAGAAGCCGAGGGTCGCCACCGACAGGGCGATGACCACCGGTACGAACACGGCCGAGACCCGGTCGGCGAGACGCTGGACCTTGGCCTTGCCCGATTGGGCGTCCTGCACCATGCGGGCAATTCGGGCCAGGGCGGTGTCGGCACCAACCCGGGTGGCCTCGACCACCAGGCGACCTCCGGCGTTGACGGTGGCCCCGACCACGTGGTCGCCGACCCCCACCTCGACCGGCACCGGCTCTCCGGTGAGCAGCGAGGTGTCGAGCGCGGAGCGGCCATCGACCACCGTTCCGTCGGTGGCGACCTTCTCGCCGGGGCGCACCACGAACCGGTCGCCGACCACCAGTTGATCGACAGGGATCTGCACCTCCGCTCCGCGGCGCAGGACGGCCACCTCCTTGGCCCCCAACTCCAAAAGGGCCCGCAGGGCGGCACCCGATCGCCGCTTGGCCCGGGCTTCGAACCACCGCCCGCCCAGGATCAACACTATGACGACCGAGGCGACCTCGAGGTAGATCTCGTGTGCCCCGCTCCCCCGACTGGGGATCAGGTCGAAGCCCATCCGCATGCCCGGGTCGCCGGCGGGGGTGAACAACAGCGCGTACAGCGACCAGCCGAAGGCGGCCAGGGTGCCGACCGATATCAGCGTGTCCATGGTGGCGGCACCGTGACGGAGGTTGACCCAAGCGGCCTTGTGAAACGGCCAACCACCCCAGGCCACCACCGGGGCGGCCAGGGTCAGCGAGATCCACTGCCAGTGGTCGAACTGGAGGGGCGGCACCATGGCCAACAGGAACACCGGCAAGGTGAGTGCACCCGAGATCAGAACCCGCTGACGCAGGTCACGGTCTTCCAACTCGGCGTGGTGGGATTGAGGGTCGGCGGCGACGTCACCGGCCGTCGGGCTGGCTGCACCTCCATGGCCTGGGTGGGTGTGAGCGGCTCCACCCACGGGGGGCGGGGGAGGGATCACCTGGTAGCCGGTGGCCTCCACCTCCCGGGTCAGGTCGTCGATCGAGATGGCCAGGGGGGCGGTGACCCGGGCCAGTTCGGTGGCGTAGTTCACCGAGGCCTCGACACCGTCGAGCTTGTTGAGGCGGCGTTCCACCC
>WBZX01003408.1_pt1 | contig 10068 bp, 4 predicted proteins | sample 5204211 | NCBI WGS metagenome assembly WBZX01 (sample SAMN12344362, study PRJNA552823) | activated sludge metagenome | biome: Activated sludge suspended growth; feature: Nitrification reactor; material: Wastewater; isolation source: activated sludge from nitrification reactor of wastewater treatment...
GCAGGTGCACCTGCGCGTCACCGGGGCTCGGCATCGATGGCCGCATCGCGACGCCACCCGGCTTCTGCACGGTGGGCTTGCTCGGTGTGGTCGGCGGTGACGTGGGTGCGCTCGGCTTCGCAGCAGGTGGGCTCGGGGGCTGCGGCGTCGGGGCGCCGCCCGACGGTGGGGTCGGTGACTTCGGGGCCGGCTGCACGGGGGCCGGCTGCACGGGTGCCGGCTGCTTTTGGGTCGGCTGCACGGGGGTCGGCGACTTCGGAGCCGGCTGGGTCGGGGCCGGCTGCACGGGGGTCGGCGACTTCGGAGCCGGGTCGGACGGTGCGGCCCCACCGGGCTTCTGCGGGCCCGGCGGCGGATCCTTTGGTGTCGGCTCTGACGGAGTCGGCGACGATGCGCCCGGCTTGCTCGGCGTGGGTGCAGCCGCGCCGCCAGGCTTGCTCGGCGTCGGCTTCGATGTCGGTGGCGACTGTGCGGGCGGTGTGCCGGGATCTCCTGCCCCGGGTTGCGACGGCGGGTCGCCGGGGCCGGCCGGTTTCGCGGCGCCGCCGGGCTTTGCCGGCGTGGGTCCATCGCCACTGGCCGGCGTCGCATCGGTGCCGCCACCGCCGGCGGCCTCCGGCTTCTTCTCGCCGCGCGCCTTCTCGCGATCGATGCGACGTTGCTCGCGCTCGATGCCCTTCTTCGCCACGCGGATGTAGTCCTCTGCGCGCGCCTTGCTGACCGGCGCCGGACCAGGCGCGACCTTGGGACCGCGCCCCTTGCTGCTGGTGGGCGACGGCCCTTCGGGCCCGTCGGCGATCGCGAGCTCGCGGTACTTCGTGAGGAACGCGATGGCCTTCTCGAGCCGTCCGATGGTCTCGAGGCCCGGGTACGGATCGGCGTCGAGGTACAGCACCCCGAGATCGAAGTATGCCTCGGGGTAGTTCGGTCGCAGCTTGAGCGCGGTGTCGAACGACTTCTCGGCGTCCTGCCACTTGCCCTCGGCCCGCAGCGCGGCGCCGAAGTTGAGGTGGGCCTTGGCGAAGCGCGGGTCGAGCTCGAGCGCGTACGCGAAGCACTGCTTGGCGGTCGCGATGTCGCCCGCCTGCATGTAGCGGGTGCCGAGGTTGTTCCACGCCGCGGCATTCTTGTCGTCGGCCTCGGCGGCCTTGCGAAACGCCTGGGTCGCGAGGTTGTCCTGGCCCATCGCGGTGTACGCGAAGCCCTTGAGATTGTGCGCCCGGCTGCTCTCCTGGGGCGTACGCACCTTCTCGTCGACGGCAAGGGCACTCGAGGTCACGGCCTGTACCAACTCGAACTTCTTTTGTCGGAAGTAGGCCTCGGCCATCACCAACATCGCCTCGACGTTCTGCTCGTGGATGCGCAGGGCCTGACGGCTGTGGTCGATGGCCTCGACCAGCCGACCGGCCTCGAGGTGCTTCTGGGCCTCGGCGCTGCGCTGGTGCGAGAGCGCGAGCTTCTTCTTCTCCTCCTCGGGGTCGCGATCGCGCGTCTTGGGCAGACCCTTGGCCTTGTCCGCCGCCGCCGCGGGCGCCGCGGGCGTGCCCGCGTCCGCACTGGGCGTCGCGTTGGCCTCGAGCCCGTCGAGATCGACCTTCTCCCGCGGCCCGTCGGGACTGTCGGTGGCGCCCTCGGGCCGGCAGCCCGCCAGCACCAGCATGATCACGGCACCGCCGGCCGCGGCCCGCAACGTCCTGCGCACCTTCGTCATCGCAGATCCTCCAGCTGGAGCTCGAGCGCCGGCTGCCGCAGCAGCGGGTACTCCTCGGGCTTGTAGATGTTGAGCCGCTCGCGCGCCGACGAGGTCCACTCGTTGGCGATGCTGTACTCCTTGCTGCGCTTGACGGTCTCCTCGTACAGCGCGATGGCCTTGGTCTCGGCCTGGCTGGCGAACTGATCGACGACGTCCTTGTATGCGAACCACGCCTCGGAGTTGGGCTTGAGCTGCTTGGGTACCGGCGCCTGACGGATCGCGATGGCCCAGGTCTCGAACGCGTAGCCGCGGCGGTACATCGCGGCGAGCACCCAGTCGATGCGGCGGTACGGGAACACGTTGTCGTAGGCGTTGGCGGCGACCTGCAGCCGCTCGGTGAGCAGCTGGATCTCCTTCTCCATCTTCTTGCCGGTGCTGTTGATCTCCACCGCCAGCACGTCGGCGAGCGCGTACTCGGCGAGCAGGAACTGCGCCTCGGCCGGGAGGTCGGCGGCGTCGGTCGCCGCCTGCAGCTTCTTGGCATCGAACGCCGAGACCGTACCGCGGTAGTACGACTCGGCCTTCGCGCGCTCGCCCATCTTGGCGTAGGCCTGGCCGATGCGCAGCTGCGACTCCACGACCTTGTCGGCCAGCGCCGGGTCGCTGCCGTGGCGGGCGAGGAACAGCTCGTAGGCCTTGATCGTCGCGCGCTGATCGCCGGTCTTGGCGGTGACCTGGGCCGCGCGGAAGGTCGCGTTGGCGGCCTTGGTCTTGTCGGTGGTCTTGGCGGCGAAGGTGCCGAACATCGCGGCCGACTTCTTGTAGTCCTGCAGGTTGTCGAGCAGGTCGGCGGCGTTCTCGAGCGCAAGCTCGCGGTGCTCGCTGTCCTTGTAGCGCGCGTCCTCGGCGAGCTTGAGGTACGAGGTCACGGCCTCGTCGAACTCGAAGAAGCGCGAGTGGTTGTAGCCGGTGCGCAGCAGCGCATCGTCGGCGAAGTCGCTGTCCGGGTACTTCTCGTAGATGCGCTGGTAGGTCTGGCTGGCCGAGCCGAAGCGACCGATGTTCTCGTAGGCGACCGCCGCGTTGTTGAGCGCCCGGTCGGCGTTGGGATCATCGGGTGCTTGGTCGACCAGCGCGACGTAGCGATCGGCGGCGGCCTCGAACTCGCCGGCCTCGTAGAGCAGCGTGGCTTCCTGGAACCGCACCGCGTTGCCGAGGGTCTTCAAGTCGCCGGCGAACTTCTTGGCCTCGTCGCCCTCGCCGCAGCCCTTCTGCATGAGCTTCTCGGTCCACTCCTGCGCGCCCTTCAGGTCTTCGCGCACGACGTGGGCGTCGAGGATTGCGGTGCCGGCGTTGATGGCGACGTTCTCGGCGCAGTGGTCTTCGATGATGCGGACGAAACGCTCCTCGGCCTCGTCCCAGTGCTGGTAGCGCTGCGAGACCTCGCCGGCGAGGTACTTCATGGTCGCGGTCTGATCGCTGTCGGGGCGCGCGAGCGCGAAGCGATCGTAGGCCTCCTGCAGCGCCAGCATCATCGGCGGGATCTCGAGCGCCTTGTCGAACGGCCCCGGCGCGCCCTTCTTCGGCATGTCGGGCACACTGAGGCGGCCGGCCTGTTTCTCGGCCTCGACGTAGGCCTCGTAGGCGAGCACGGCCCCGGTCGCGGCATCCTCCTGCAGGCGGTTGTCGAGGTTGCTGTCGCGCACCGCCGTGTACTGCTCGGCCGCCGCCAGCAGCTGCCCCGAGTAGAACAGCGACTCGGCGAAGTTGTAGCGGTACTCGTACGAGCTGGGCGTGTCGGGGAAGCGCTCGAGGTAGGCCTCGTAGGCCTTGGCCGCGATGGCGTACTCGGCCTCGGCGCGCGGATCACCGGCGGCGCGCAGGGTCTGGGCGTACGCGTGGTGATCGATGGCGGTGTGGACCAGCGCCTCCTCGGCGAGCTTGAGCGCGGCCTCGACCGCCTCGGGGTCGCCTTCGTTGGCGTAGAACCACTTGGTGCCGCGCAGATAGTTGGTCGCGAGCTTGTCGCGCGCCGCGGTGGCGGCGGCCTTGTCCTGCAGCGCGTTGTGGGCCTGCAGGATGCGCATCTGGATCTGCGGCGCGGCGGCGGCCAGCGGCCAGCGCTTGATCGTGATCTCCCAGATTTCGATGGCCTTGCCGTACTCGGTCTGCAGCGCCAGCAGGTCGCCGAGCGCCGCATAGACCTCGGGCACGTGCTTCTCGTTGCCGCGAGCCTTGTAGTCGCGATCGAGCCGCGCGAGGCCGACCTGGCGATCGCGATTGCCGTCGTTGTCCCAGTCCTCCTCGACGTAGACCTTGGCGATGTACTTGACCGCGTCGTCCCGCAGGGCGATGGCGCCACCGGGCTCGCCGTCGTCCTTGTGCGCGTCGGCGTAGCGCACGAACTCATCGAGCTTCTTGGCGGCATCCGCGAAGTCCCGCCGCAGGTACAGCGTCCACGCCAGGCGGATCAGCGCCTCGTCGTAGAGGTCGGCGTCGGGGTTGGCGGTGACCTTGGCGTAGGCCTCGTAGGCGGCATCGAGTTCGTCGAGGTCGTAGTGGACCTCGCCGACCCGCAGCCACGACTCGTCGGTGTAGGTGCCGTCCTTCTTCCACGGCTCGCAGCGGTCGTAGTCGCCGGCGCGCCAGCTGCCGCTGTCGACCACGTTGCTGCCGTCGGCGGCCGGCGGCGCGAAGAGGTTCGCGCACGCCAGCGCGAGGTAGCTCTGCCGGCTCTGATCGAACTCCTCCTCCTCGTACAGCAGCGTGCCCATCATGTAGAGCGACGCGTCCGCGAGGTGGAAGCGCGGGAATCGGAGCACGACGTCGCGGTAGAGCGCGACGGCATCACCGTAGTCGGGGATCGGCGACGGCGGTGGCGCGGCGTCGGGATCCTGCTCGAGCCGCTGTTGATACGCCTCGAGTTCCTCTTGAAAGGCCTCCTCCTGCCGCGCGAGGCGCTCGCTGCCGGCCTCGAAGTGCAGCTCCGCGAGCCGGAACATGATCTCCGGCGTCCACGCCGGATCGTCGGGGTGCAGCTCGAGGAAGTCCTCGTAGCGCGCGACCGCGGCGGCCCGCAGCTTGCGGGCGGTGGCCTGCTTCTGCTTGATCTTCTTGTCGTAGGCGCCCTCGAGCGCGCGGCGGCCGGCGACGCCGGTGACGAGCAAGGTCTGGCCGATGGTGTGGGCCATCGCGGCGTGGGCCTGCTGGTAGCGCGCGGCGAGCTCCTCCATCTCGTCCATCGCCGCGGCCTCGCGCTCGTCGGCGGCGCGGCGTGGCAGCGGGGCCTTGAGCTGGCCGGGATCGGTGGCCTTGGGGGCTTGCTCGAGCGCGCGGCCCGAGCCGGGCTCGCCGGGCACCCCGGTGGGCTCGCGCTCGTCACCGAGCTTGGCCTTGGCCTTGTCGAGATCGGAGCGCGGCAGCGCGTGCACGACCCCCGGCAACGACGCGAGCAGCAGCGACAGTGCGAGCGTGCGCCTCATTCGACGTCCTCCAGGCCCATCTCGATCGAGAGGTCGATCTCGCCGAGCTCGCGATCGCGCTCCACCTCGAGCCGGTGGATCTCGTCGGTCTCCGCCTCCTTCATCGCCCATGCGACGTCGAGCAGACCGACCTCGGAGCGCAGCACCAGCGAGTTCAGCTCGGTGACGACGTCGGCGTAGGACGCCGCCAGCACGTCGGCAACGACGGTCTTGGTGGTGCCCTTGGCGCCGGTCAGCTCGCCGAGGTACGCATCGAGGTTCGCACGCTCCTGGGCGAGCACCGTCACCGCACCCTCGAGGCGCTTGCCGGCGGTGTGGTCGAGATCCACGCGGGCCTTGTCGGCGCGCGCGTGCAAGCCCTGGGCACGCTTCCACAGGGCGTCGACCTCGGCCGAGACGCCGCCCTTGCCCGCGAGCCCCTGGTACATGCCGGCGAGGTAGCGACGGTAGTCGGCGACCGCCTTGGCCTTGGCCTCGCGCAGCGGATCCTCGTAGCGCAGCGCCGCCTGGGCGCTCGAGATGCGCTCGCGCAGCGCGGCGACCTGCGCCTCTTGCAGCGCGAGCTCGTCGCGACGCGCGGCGGCCTCCTTGAGGAAGCCCTGGTGGTCGATCTTCTGCTCCTTGCGGGTCTCCTCGTAGTAGCGCTCGGTGGCGACCAGCTCGGCCCGCATCGCGCTCACGAACAGATCGAGCTTGTGGGCCTGCTCCTGCAGCCGCTGCAGGCGGGTGACCGCGCGGCGCTGGTGATCGGTGCGATCGCCGAGCGGGCGATCGACCTTGTCGCGCAGCGCCCCGCGCTTGCGTTCGGCGGCCCCGAGGTCGCGGTCGCCGGCGAGACGGCGGATGAGGGCCTCCTCGACCGTGATCAGATCGTCGTCGACATTGTCGAGCCCGGCGGCGTGGGCCGCGAGATCGTTGAACAGCCGCGCCTTGTCCCGCGCGCGTACGGCTTCTTCCATGCGGGCCAGCAGCGCGCGCGTGTCGGCCAGCTCGCGCTCGAGCGCACCGACCTCGCGCGCGAGCGACTCGGCCTGCACCGCGCGCGGCAGCGAGCGGGCGACCGGCACCGCGCCCACCGGCAGCACCGCCGCGAGGCTGAAGTGTTCCATGTCCTCACCGACCACCGCAGCGAAGTACTCGGTGGCGTCGCCCTTGGCGGACAGGCGCCGTCCCAGCTGGGTCGCGAGCCGATCGAACTCGCGACGCAGGCCGAGGAACTCGGCCTCGGCGCCCTTGTAGTCGCGCTGCTGCACGCGGATCTTGCCCCGCAGCTGCTTGATCTCGGGCACGATCGGCGAGTCCGGGTCGTAGATGAGCAGCAGGTCGAGCGCCTGCACCGACTGCTCGAAACGCTCGGCGCCCAGCAGCGTCCACGCGGTCTCGTACATCGCCTCGGGGAAGTACGGCGAGTCGCGGCCGATGTGGCGATACGATCGCACGGCGTCGTCGGTGGCCGCTTCGTCGTGATGCACGCGACCGAGCGCCATCCAGGCGAGCTCGACGATCTGCCGGTCGCGGGACTCGCCCGGGCGGGTCTTGGTGATGCGTGCGAAGCGTGCGACGGCATCCTCGAGGTCGCCCTTGGCCAGGCTCGCCGAGGCCGCGACGTACGACGCACGCAGCCGCCAGCTGGCATCGGGGCCGCCGCGCGTGATCGGGATGTCGATCGGCGACAGCGCGTCGAGCTCGACGATGGCCTCGGCGTGCCGACCGCTCAGGTACAGCCAGCGACCGTAGGCGTAGCGCAGCTCGGGCAGCCGCTGGTCGGCCGGGAACGAGGTCGCCCACTTCGACAGCCGTGCGACGTTGGCCTCGTCGAGCACGCCCACCGGCGGCGTGACGCGGACATCCACACCGACCGCTTGCAAACGTGCGCGCACCTCGGGCGTGGCCGACACGCCTGGCTTGCGCGCGAAGCCCTGCTCGCGGCGCGGGCTCGCGAGGTCGAACAGCCGCGCGACCGAGCGCTGATGGAAGCGCTTGGCGTCCGGCCGCGCGTCGGCGAGGTTCTTCGAGAACAGCTCGGCCGCCCAGCGCGACATCTCCATGTGCACGAGCGCGTCACCGAGGAAGAACACCGCCTGCGCGCCGGCCTGGGACTCGGGGTAGTTCTCGACCAGGTCGAGGAACTTGATCGCCGCGCCCTCGGCGTCGCCCTCGGCCAGCAGCAGCTGACCATCGACCAGGCGTCGCGCGAGCTCGGTCTCCTTCGCGCGGGGGTCCTTCGCGGCGGCGCGCTCGGCCGCGACGACGTTCTCCTCGGCCTCGCGCAGCGAGGTTGCGAGATCGCCGAGCTTCACCTCGCGGTCACGCGCGATCGCTGGTCCCGCGGCCAGCAACGTGGCGATCGCCAGGGCGATCGCACCCGCGCGGTGGGTTACCGCGCGAAGCCTCGGCACGCGCACCACGGTGGCGCTACTCCTCGTCCTTGCCACGACGGGCCTTCGCCTGCGGCATCGGCCGTCCGGCGGCGTCGAGCGGCAGCTCCTGCCAGTTCACGCTCGGGCGATCGCGCATCTCGGTGGTGAGGTTGCCGCGCTCGAAGCCGACGCTGGAGAGCTTCACCGCACCGTTCTCCGGCGCCGTGAAGCTGTGGGAGCTGCGAGAGTCGAAGGTGTAGCCCGACAGGTACGCGAAGACGCCGTAGCCGTGGCCCTTGTACGTGAGCTCGATGGTCACGTTGTGGGGGCCAGGCGGCAGGTTGCCGTCGTAGATGACGACCTCGTCCTCGGAGTCGAGACTGCCCGACTCGTCGGAGCGCGCGTAGATCTGGGCGCCGTCCATGATGTAGACCATCTTCACCAGGCGGAAGCCCGAGCCCATCAGGTTGCGATGCGCGATCACGACGCGCGAGCCCGCCATCACACCCTTGAGGACGGTCTCACGCAGCAGCGCCAGGCGGGCCTTGCTGCGGAAGATCTTGTCCTTGAGATCGTCGACCTCGACCTGCAGGCCGTCGATGCGATCGCCGTAGACCTCGCTGCGTCGCATCGCGTCGGCCGACACCGCGGCCCCCTCGGCACCGCCGACCTTCGGGGTCGGAGCCGGCGGCGGGGTCTTGCTCGGCGCGCCAGCGGGCTTCGCTGGCGCGGCCGCGGGCTTCGCGGGCGCGGCCGCGGGCTTCGCTGGCGCGGCCGCGGGCTTGCTCGGTGTGGCGCCGGCCTTCACCGCCGCTGGCTTCGCCGGCGCCGGCGTGGCCGCGGGCGCCGGCGGGGGCGGGGCCGCGGCGACCCAGCGCGCGTGGCCACCGAACCAGAGCACGGCAACCCACGCGAGCAACGTCGTCGTCAGGCGCCTCGCCCACCGACCACGCCACGTTTCCTGCCACCGACCACTGGACACGCCGCACGCTCGCACGGTGTTCAAGGTACCAAGACCAACGTTGCTGCACCACCAGGACGGGTTCGATGTCACCGGTCGTCTCATCCCCAGCATCGGCGCATCCGTCCCACCACGCCCGCGTACCACGACGAGAAGCGCCGACCCGCAGCGCATGCGTGGGGCCGAGAGCGGCGCGAGCTGCAGACCCGACCGGAACATCCGCGCCGGGGCGAGGCCGACGCAGGACCCCGAGGTGGTTTCCCGCGAGGGCGTCGATCCACAACACTTGGCCACGGCTTTTTTCGTGCGGCGGCGGCGGGACCGATGCCAGCGCCGCAACCCGCTCCATGGGGCCGTTTGTGCGCCCACGAGGGCCGATGACGAGTTCCGATGCAGGCCGCCCCGAGTTTTGGCTATCGTTGCCGCCGTGGGCGCCGAAACCGAGTACATGGGCACCGGCCGCGCGAAGGTCTGGACCTACCTCATCGTGGCCGCGGTGCTGGTGGTCGGCGTGGTCGTGGCGAACTTCGCGCTCACGAACCCCGAGCTCGCCAGCAAAGGCGTCGACGCGTTCATGGGCATGCCGCCGTGGGGATTCCCTGCCGCCGCGGCGCTGGTCGGCCTGGTCATCTTCGCGGTCGGCCTCAAGCTCGAGACCGACTGGCCCGAGGCACTCGGCGCCCTGCTCGTCGCGGGCGCGTTGGCCGGCGGCGAATTCCTCCTGGGCTGGAAGCGCTTCGAGCTCGGCGGGATGGTGGTCGTGCCGTACGTGCTCCCGCTGGCGGCGTTCCTGCTGCTGATGGGCTACAGCGTCGTGCGCTCGCGTTAGCGCGAGCGCGCCGAGCTCGGCCGCTTCAGAACTCGATCACGGTGCGGATCGAGGTGCCCGCGTGCATGAGGTCGAAGGCCTCGTTGATGCGCTCGAGCGGCAGCTTGTGGGTGATGAGCTCGTCGATCGCGATCTTGCCGTCCATGTACCAGTCGACGATCTTCGGCACGTCGGTGCGGCCACGGGCGCCGCCGAAGGCCGAGCCCTTCCACACCCGCCCCGTGACGAGCTGGAACGGGCGGGTCGAGATCTCTTGGCCAGCACCCGCGACGCCGATGATGACGCTCTGGCCCCAGCCGCGGTGGCAGCACTCGAGCGCCTGGCGCATCAGCGTGGTGTTGCCGACGCATTCGAAGCTGTAGTCCGCACCGCCCCCGGTGAGTTCGACCAAGTGCGCGACGAGGTCGCCCTGGAGCGCCTGCGGGTTCACGAAGTGGGTCATGCCGAACTGGCGCCCGAGTGCCTCGCGGGCCGGGTTGATGTCGACGCCGACGATCATGTTGGCGCCGACCATGCGCGCGCCCTGGATCACGTTGAGCCCGATGCCGCCGAGGCCGAACACCACCACATTGGCGCCGGCCTCGACCCCCGCGGTGAAGATCACCGCTCCGATGCCGGTCGTGACGCCGCAGCCGATGTAGCAGATCTTGTCGAACGGCGCGTCCTTGCGGACCTTCGCCAGCGCGATGTCGGGCAGCACGGTGTGGTTCGCGAACGTCGAGCAACCCATGTAGTGGTGGATC
>WBZX01003409.1_pt1 | contig 10067 bp, 6 predicted proteins | sample 5204211 | NCBI WGS metagenome assembly WBZX01 (sample SAMN12344362, study PRJNA552823) | activated sludge metagenome | biome: Activated sludge suspended growth; feature: Nitrification reactor; material: Wastewater; isolation source: activated sludge from nitrification reactor of wastewater treatment...
GTCCGGGGGGGTTCGGAGACGCGTTGGTGAGGCCTCTTTTGCCAGGAGACGCCTTTCGCGCCCCCTGCTCTCACTCTGCTCTCACTCTCACTCTCAACCTCACTCTCGATCTCGGCTACAGGCCGAAGCGGAAGCCGAGGCCCGTCATCAGGCCCGATACCGATGGGGCTACCTCCAAGTCCATGCCGAAATGGGGGCTGGGCGTCCAGGAGAGCCCGAGGAGCGGGACGGCGAGGAAAGGGAACACCGTGGGGACCCTGCCGCCCTCGAACCAGCTCGGCTCCGTGTAGCCGGGGTAATGGGTGGCGTCGCTGTCGAGCTGATTGCAATAACGGAAGGTGCCAGAGGGGTTGTTGGGGCCGCTGCACTTGGCGTAGAGGTACGGGTCGCTCCCCGACTGCTTGGTGGGGTAAGCCTGCGTGCGGTAGAGGTTGCCGAGGAACATCCACCCCACTCCCACGCTCACGCCGACGCGAAAGCTGAAGCGGCCGGCGTCGTCCAGGGGCTTATTGTAGAGGATGTCGAGCGTGGCGAAGAGGGCCATGATGTCGCTCTCGACGATCTCGTAGTCGGTGTCGGGGGCGCCTATCTTCTTGAGCGGCATCTCCGGGACTCCGTAGCTGGCATACGCGGCGGAGACGATGAACACGGCCTCTCCTGCGTGCGTCTCGAGCGTGAGGCCGCCCCCGGGAGCGAAGAGCGTGGCGCCCCCGTCGTAGACGGCGTTGACAACGAACTTGGGCATGAGGTAGCCGCGAAAACGAGCCCCGAGCCAGGTGCTCCCGGCGGGCTCGGACTTCTTCGGCGGCGGGGGCTTGGGCTTGCGCGGGAGGCGCAGCTCGAGGACGCGCTTCTCGCCCTCCGCGAGCACGAGCTTCACCGCGAAGACCTCGGTGCCCTTCGCCTGCGCCTCGATCTCCACGGTGGTGTCGGGCGCGACCTTCTTGGGCTCGAGCGGATCGACCCAGCTCTTGCCGTTGATGAGCACGTCGAGATCGTCGTACGACTCCGCGATGGAGAGCGTGATGGTCGGGATTCGCGCGTCGACCTCGATCGCCTTCTTCTTCGCGTCCTTGGCGGCCGCGCGATCCATGTACGTCCAGCCGCGCGCGGGCTCCTCCTCCGCGATCGCGTGGTAGAGGTCCGACGCCTTGATGAGCTCGCCGAGCTTGACGTAACAGCCCGCCAGCACCGAGGCGACGACGGGGCGGTGGCGCGCGAGCTCCGACTCTTCGAGGAGCGGGGTGGCTGCCACACAATCCCCCTTCCTGGCCAGACCCATTCCACGAGAAGCGGCCCAATCCGCGCGCCCGGCCTGCGCGTAGCGCGGGGAGAGGAGCAGAAGCAGCACCCCCGAGAGAGCCAGGATCGCCGGCAAAACACGGGAGAAACGCGCGCGGAAGAGGCCGCTGCTCCGGGCCGCGCCGCGCGCCGCCCCGCCCCGGCGCGGCGCAGCCCGGCCCTTCGGAGCTCTGGCCCTCAAACATTCCCTACGAGGACGCGCGAACATCGCTAACATGCGGAGGTCGTGGGGCGGGCGGCTCGCAAAGAGGCCTCGGACAGTATCCAACCGGCGGCACAAAGAAGCGAGCGTGCAGGACCGCTCTTCGCGCGGCTCCTGGTCGAGTTATACTCCTCCCCCTTTGAGCCGTAAGGTGTATAGAGGCAAAAACGATGACCGCAGCCAGGGAGCGAGAAAGCCGCAACGGATCGGGAGCGGAGCAACCGAACGTCGAACCGGCCAGCACCACGTCCGCACCGCCGAGCCGCCCGACCTCGCCGGAGCTACTCAAGACGATCATCGAGTGCAAGCACGCCACGCAGTGCGCGGGGTGCCCGCTCATCGAGCATGACTACGGGCAACAGCTCGCGCTGAAGCGCGCGAAGGTCGCGGCCGCCGCGGCGTACTACCCCGCCCTCGAATCGATGCAGACGCGCCCAGTCGAGGGCGCGGACACGATCGTCGGCTACCGGACGCGCGCGAAGCTCATGGTCTCGCCGACCGGCGCGATCGGGCTCTACAACAGGTCGGGTCACCACGAGGTCGTGGACATCCCGGGGTGTCGCGTCCTCGCCCCCGCGCTGTCGGACGTCGCCGCCGCGCTCCGCGCGCTGATCGCGACGCCCCCGGGCGGCGCCCGGCCCCTGCTCCTGCCGTACGATCCCGTCGCGGGCGGCGTGCTGCGCGCGGTGGATCTGCGCGAGGTGCGGCTGCCCAAGCCGCGCGAGGGCGCCGAGGACGGCTCCGGCGTGCTCGTGACGCTCGTCCTCCAGCGCGATCGCGCGCCTTCGCGCGAGGATCTCCGCGAGGCGGGGCGCGCGCTCCGGCCGCTCCTGCCCAAGGTGCTCGGCGTCGCGGTGAACTTCCACGACGCGGAGGCCCCGCAGATCCTCGGGCCCGAGACGCTCGTGCTCGACGGCCTCCCGCAGGCCGAGGACCGGATCGGCGAGTCGTACCACATCGCCTCGTTCGGCTCGTTCGTGCAGGCGCACCGCGACCAGGCGGCGCGCGTCCACGGCGCCATCCTCCGCGAGATCGCGGCGATCACGCCGGCGCAGCCCGGCCCGACGCGCGTGCTCGATCTCTACGGCGGATCCGGGGCGATCGCGATCGCGCTCGCCCACGCGAAGTACAAGGTCACGATGGTGGAGTCCTTCCCGCCCGCGACCAACAACGCGCGCGCCGCGGCGGAGAGCCAGGGCCTCGCCAACATCGAGGTGCGCACCGGCGACGTGTCCGAGGTGCTCGGCCAGCTCGCGACGTCCAAGAGCGAGTTCGACGCGATCGTGATGAACCCGCCGAGGCGCGGCGTCTCGCCGGCCGCCCGCGAGGCGATCGCGCGCATCAACGCGCCGATGTTCGTCTACGTCTCCTGCGATCCGGACACGCTCGCGCGCGACCTGGATCACTTCGCCCGCCTCGGGTACTCGACGTCGGACCTCGCGCCGCTCGACATGATCCCGCTGACCGAAGAGGTCGAGACGATCACGGTGCTGCGCAAGGTCGCGCCCCCCGCGCCCCGCGTGCTGTACGAAGATCAGGACGTGATCCTCGTCGAGAAGGGGCCGCACGAGCCGGTGGTGCAGCACCCGGAGTACATCTCGTCGCTGCTCGCCCGCTGCACGATGCTCCCGCGCGGGCAGAAGCCGCGGCCCATCCACCTGGTCGATCCCGGCACGAGCGGCCTCGTCCTGCTCGCCAAGACCGAGGCGGCGCGCGCCGTGTGGACGCACGCGCTCATCAACTCGGGGCGGCTCATCTACCTGGCCGCGGCCAAGGGCGTGACGCCGTCGAAGGGCGCCATCACGCGCGATCTCCGCGAGGGGAACCGGTCGTACCCGGCGCGCACGCGCTACCGCAGGCTCGCCGTCGCGTCGGGTCACTCGGTGCTCCGGGTCATCCCGGAGGGCGGGCGCACCCACCAGATCCGGCGGCACCTCGCGGCGATCGGGCACCCCGTGCTCGGCGACGAGCGCTACGGCCACGTGCCGACCAACCGCTACTTCGAGGAGAAGCACGGGCTCGATCGCTCGTTCGTCCACCTCGTGCGCATCGAGATCGCGCACCCGCGCACAGGCGCGCACATGATCATGGAGTCCACGCTGCCGGGCGATCTCCGGTCCGCGCTGCTCCGCGCGAGCGGCCCCAGCGTGCTGCGCTTCCTCGAGGCCAAGCACGCGCTCGGCGAGGGCCGCGTCTACACGCCGGGCCCCGACGACGCGCCGCTGAGCCGCGCCTCCCGCGCGACCGACGACAGCATGGACATGCCGCCGATGTCGCGGCGCATGCCGCCCGCCACGGTCGTGGACTTCCTCGACGAGCCGCCGCGCACGCGCCGGCACCCGATCACCTCGCCCGATGAAGATTGACGCGCTCCGCGCTGTTCTCTCTCGATGGGGCCGCGAGCGGCCCCAGGCCCCGCGCGCTGCGCGCGCTGCTCTGGTTCGATGCAGCGCTGTCGTAGCTCGACGCCGTGTGGTTGCTCATGGATGACCGTCCGAGCATCCTCGTCGTCGACGACGAGAAGGTCATCCGCGACATGCTCGCGGACCTGCTCGACATGGAAGGATTCCATGTCCGCACGGCCGAGGACGGGTCCAGCGCGCTCGACGAGCTCGGGCGCGCGCACTACGACCTCGTCCTCTCCGACCTGAAGATGCCGAAGATGGGCGGCATCGCGCTGCTCGATCAGATCGGCAAGGTCGCGCCGCAGGCCGTGACGGTGATCATGACGGGCTTCGGCACCGTCGAGACGGCGATCGACGCGATGAAGCGCGGCGCGTACGACTACGTCCTCAAGCCGTTCAAGCTCGAAGAGGTCGTCCACGTCGTCCGCCGCGGCATCGACAAGAAGCGGATGGTCGCCGAGAACATGCGCCTCAAGGAGGCGGTGTCGCTCTACAAGGTGAGCGAGGCGATCGCGGCGAGCCTCTCGCTCGATCAGGTCCTCGAGACCGTCGGCGACAGCTGCCTCCACGAGGTGCACGGAGACTTCGTGTCGACGTGGCTCGCGGACGGGCAGGGCGGGCTCTTCGAGCGGCTCCGCCTCGTCTCTCCGCAGTTCCGGCCGCCGGGGGACGCGTCGGACGGCGTCGACGAGCAGGGCGACGCGAACCTGGGCCGCATCGATCCCGCGGAGGTCGCCGCGCGCCTCACGCCGGACTTCATGCTCATCGAGCAGGGGCCGCGCGGGACGCGCTTCTTCGCCGACGCGCCCAAGGTCCCCCTGGCGTCGTTCATGGCCGTGCCGCTCCGCGTGCAGAACCGGCTCATCGGCTTCATCGCGGTGGCGTCGTTCACGCCGAGCAAGCGCTTCGACGAGGGGCAGCGAAAGCTGCTCAGCATCATCGGCTCGCGCGCCGCCGCGGCGATCGAGAACGCCCGCCTCTACGAGGATCTCCAGGCGACGTTCCAGCAGACGATCGAGGGCCTCGCGAAGGCCATCGACAAGATGGATCGCTACACCGCGGGCCACTCGGACCGCGTCGCGACGTACGCCGTCTTCCTCGCGCGCAAGCTCGGCCTGTCGGAGACGGAGATCGAGATCGTGCGGCAGAGCGCGCTGATGCACGACATCGGCAAGATCGGCTGCGTGCTCAACCTCAACAAGCCGGGCAAGCTGACGAACGACGAGTACGAGGTGTTCAAGAAGCACCCTGTATACGGCCGCGACATCCTCGACCCGATCAAGTTCCTCCACCCCTTGATCCCCGGCGTCTACCTGCACCACGAGCGCTGGGACGGCCGCGGATATCCCCTCAAGATGAAGGGGCCGGACATCCCGCTACTGGCACGCATCATCTCCGTGGCGGACACGTACGACGCGATGACGAGCGACCGCTCGTACCGCCGCGCGCTCCCCCACGAGGTCAGCATCGCCGAGATCGAGCGGTGCGCCGGCACGCAGTTCGATCCGGACCTCGCCGCCACCTTCACCGAGGAGATCGAGATCTACCGGGAAGAGGAGCGCGAGAAGGGCAAGAGAGTCCCTGAGTGACGCGCCTGCTCTGGCTCGGGCGGCGGCGGTACGCGGCGATCCACGACCTGCAAGAGGCGCTCGTCGCGGCGCGGATGGAGGGGACCGTCGGCGACACGATCCTCCTCCTCGAGCACGCGCCCGTCGTCACGCTGGGGCGCAACGCGAAGCGGGAGAACGTGCTCTTCGACGACGCCGCGCTCGCGCGGAGCGGCGTCGATCTCTACCCCACGGGGCGCGGCGGGGACGTGACGTACCACGGGCCCGGGCAGCTCGTCTGTTACCCGATCCTCGATCTCGCGCCGGATCGGTGCGACGTGCGCCGCTACGTGCGCGCGCTCGCGGAGGTGATGATCCTCGTCCTCCGCGATCAAGGCGTCGAGGCCGGCGTCGTGGACGGGATGATCGGCGTGTGGGCCGATCGCAAGGACCCCTCGGTGTGGGGCGGGGACGCGTGGGCCGGCGAGATCGCGAAGGTCGGCGCGATCGGGGTGCGGCTGTCGCGCTGGATCACGATGCACGGCTTCGCGCTCAACCTGACGATCGATCTGGAGGGCTTCCGGTGGATCGTGCCCTGCGGCATCCGTGATCACGGCGTGACCAGCGTCGCCGAGCTCACGGGCCGCTCCATCGGCGTCCGCGAGGCGGCGCTCGGCCTCGCGCCGCACCTGTCGCGCGCCCTCGGGATCGCGGCCACCGCGCCGCTCGATCTCGAGGACGCGGCGGACGATCGGCTCGCGGCCGCGGCCCTGGGGCGCTGAACCGAACTTGTACCGGCCGCGCGACAGGGTCCACACTAGCGGACGATGGCCACGGAGGACGTGGAGGAACCCACCGAGCCCGGCGACGACGACGCGCCGGACAGCTCCGACCTCCGGGCGAAATGCCCGAGGTGCGGCGGCTTCGGCGCGCCCCCGCGCTACCGTCCGCGCGCGAACCCGTTCCTCTTCAAGCCGAAGCCGGGGCACCTCGTCTGCGAGGACTGCGGGCTCGACTACTGGGACACGGGTCACAACCCGCCTTCCAGCGGGAAGTCACCGTGGTAAGAGCGCCGGCCGGTGCTCCCCAGAGACAAGCGAAAGCGTAGGCGCAAGATCGCGGTGATCGGCTGGCTCGTCGCGGCCGGCCTGGGCGCGTCGATGCTGATCCCCAACGCCTTCGTGTGGGTCGGCACGCGGAGCGCGACGGACTGCATCCGCGGCTTCGAGGCGCCGCGCGGGCCCGAGCTGCCGTGGTGCGGCGACTCGATGAAATGGTTCTCGTTCCCCGCGCGCGTCCCGTGGACGCGGACGCCCGCGACGTACCGCGCCGAGGAGCTGCGGATCCGCATCGCGATAGGGAACTACCAGAACGCCGTCGCCGGGCAGCCGAACCGGGAGGCCCGCAAGCGGAGCACCGAGCTGATGGCGCAGGCGAGCACCATCGTGCACACGGGCTCGCAGCGGCTCGCGTTCGAGGAGCTGGGGCCCGCGGCCGGCGCGCCCGAGCCCGCGCAGGACGCGCTGCTCGTGGGGGATCGCGACGCGCTGCTCGCGCGGCCGAAGGAGTGGGGCGAGTGGCACCAGCGCTTGCACGCGCTCCAGGCGTCGCTCCTCGAGGGCGATTTCGCGCGCACGCTCGACATCGCGAAGCACTACGCGACCTACGATCCGCGGGAAGAGGACCTGCGCGCGGCGCTCGGGACGATCCTCTGCCTCGGCGGCGAGACGCAGCGCGCCCTCGACATGTTCGTCCTCCAGCAGAACGATCGCGCGTCGCGCCGGTACGCCGCGATGTCCCGCAACTGGGGCGACGTGCGCACGGCGATCCTCGCGTGCGCGGCGCTCGGCAAGGTGTCCCCGCCGCCGCGCCCGACGTCGACCGAGGCCGGCCAGGACGATCACCGCGAGGCGCGCGCGCCCGTGCGGCTGCGGCTCGTGGAGGATCACGACAACCGCCTCCGCGAGGCGCAGGAGAGCGCGGCGCAGCTCCTCCAGACGCCCCTCGCGCCGGGCCACCGCGCGCCGATCCTCGCGGCGCTGCTCGCGTCGGGGAGGGACCTCGCGCCCGAGGTGTGGGCCGACTTCGCGAGCGCGCGCTCGGAGGGCGGCGAGCCGCCGATCCTGGATCTCGGGACGGTGAACCCGCTCGCGTGGCTCGATCTCCCGAACGATCGGCCGATGGCGGTGGGCGCGACGTTCCGCCGCGGGGCCGAGCGGCTCATGGAGGCGTCGGGGAGCGCGCCGGACGACGTGCGCTCCACGCTCGAGTTCGGGGCGGGCGCGCTGTGGATCGAGGGCGCGAAGGCGTACGTGCGCGCGGCCGATCCGGACGCGGCGGTGGAGATGCTCCGGCGCGCGGCGCCGCTCGTGAACATGGATCCGACGACGCGCGCCCTCGCGGAGGGGGTCGCGCGGTACGCGGCCGGCGACGCGGAGGGGGCGCACGCGACGCTCGCGACCGCGACGGAGGACGGCGCCGATCCCGAGCTCTACGCGGCGCTGCTGGCGCTCCGGGCCGAGACGAGCGGGGTGTGGGGCCCGCCGTCTGCGGAGGAGGCGTTCGCGGCGTACGAGGCCGCCGAGGAGACGGAGAGCGCGGCGCTCATCGCGTGGGCGAGGCGCATCCGCTTCTGGGCCGCGCCGTGGACGGAGCCGCCCGCGGACGTGTCGATCGCGGGCTTCGACTCGATGGCGGGCCGCTTCGCGCTGTGGCCGAGCCTCGGGTACGCGAACAAGACGGTTCAGTGGGGCGGGGTCGACGACGAGCGACTCGGCCTCTTGTCGCGCAACCTGGGAGTGTGGAGCGCGGCGCTCCACGCGAAGCCCGAGGAGCAGCGGTCTTTCCGGTACGCCTTCCTCCGCCACAGGGGCGACATGCCGGACTCCGTGGTGCCTTATCTGGCCATCGCGCAGGAGACGGCCGGCCCCGGGGGCGATCCGGAGGTGTGGCTCGACACGGTGATGGCGACGGACGCCCCCCGCTTCTCGATGCGCGCCTATGCCTGGTCCCGCGCGCAGGCCGCCCGCGCCCGCGGCGACAAGGCGGCTTACAAGACGTGGACGGAGCGATTGAAGGGGCTGGCCAAGCTCGTCGGCGACGAGCAGAAGGCCGAGCTGGCGCGGTATCTAGGGATCTAGGAGGCGGAGCGTGGTGGGGAGCGTCGCACCACGCTCCCGTGGCTCAGGCCGAGGCGGAGGCCTCTTTCTTCTTCGCGTCCTCGGCGTACAGCGTCTCGATCGAGGGGGCGTACTTCTGCCAGACGACGCGGCGCTTCACCTTGAGGCTCGGAGTGAGCATGCCATTTTCCTGGGTGAAGTCCTCGGGCGTGAGGGCGATTCGCTTGATGCGCTCGAAGCCCTTGAAGGCGCCGGAGTGCTTCTCCACCTCGGACATCAGGAGATCGTTCACGCGCTTGTCCGCGAGGAGCTTCTCGTCGCTGCTCGCGTCGATGCCCTGCTCGCCGGCCCATTTCTTGAGCGCTTCCATGTCGGGGACGACGAGGGCCACGTTGTAGAGCCGGTTGTCGCCGTAGATCATCGAGTTGAGGATGAAGGGAGACAGCTTGAGCTGCTCCTCGAGCGGCGCCGGAGAGACGTACTTGCCGTTCTCCAGCTTGTACTGCTCCTTGATGCGGCCCGTGATGTAGAGATACCCCTCGTCGTCGAGGTAGCCGAGATCGCCTGTCCGGAAGCCCCGATCCTCGGTGAAGACGGCCTTGTTCTCCTCGTCCCGCGCGTGGTAGCCCTGCATGATGTTGGGGCCGTAGACCACGATTTCTCCCTGCTTTTCGTCGCCGATCGCCGTCTTGTCGATGACGATGCGCACGCCCGGGACGGCCTTGCCGACGCTGCCGAGCTTGCGGCCGCCGGGCCTGTTCGCCGTGGCGATGGGGCTCGTCTCCGTGAGGCCGTATCCCTCGTAGACGGTGATTCCGAGGGCGTCGATGAACTCCGCCACGTCCCGGGAGAGGGCCGCGCCGCCGCTGAAAGCGTACTTGAGCCGGCCGCCGAAGCGCGCGCGGATCTTGGTGAAGACGAGCTTGTCGGCGAGGGCGAGCGTGAGCTTCTCCAGGAGGCCCAGACTCTCGCCCTTCTTCTGCTTCGTCGCGGCGCGCAGGCCGCCGGAGAAGAGGTTCTGGATGATCTTCGGGCGGGCGGCCATCTGCTTGTTCACGCCGTCGTAGATGCGATTGAAGATGCGCGGCACGCTGACGAGGATGGTGGGGCGCACCTCCGCGAGGTTCGGGATGATCTTGTCGACCGCCTCGCAGAGGGCCATCGACGCGCCGAGCGACAGCATGGTGTGCAGCTCCACCGTGTGACCGAAGGAGTGCGCCCACGGGAGGAACGAGAGGCTCCGCTCGTCCTGCGACATCGGCAGGATCTCGTGCACGGCGCTCACGTTGGACGCGATGTTCCCGTGCGAGAGGATGACGCCCTTGGGGTTGCCCGTCGTGCCGGAGGTGTAGATGAGACAGGCCGTGTCCTTGGGCTCCGGCTTGATGGAGGGGACCGGGCTGGCCGCGCCCTTCTTGAGGAGCGCCTTGAACGACGCGGGGTCGTCCTCGCCGCCGAAGAGGTTGATGATGTGCTGGATGGAGGGGGCCTT
>WBZX01003410.1_pt1 | contig 10065 bp, 10 predicted proteins | sample 5204211 | NCBI WGS metagenome assembly WBZX01 (sample SAMN12344362, study PRJNA552823) | activated sludge metagenome | biome: Activated sludge suspended growth; feature: Nitrification reactor; material: Wastewater; isolation source: activated sludge from nitrification reactor of wastewater...
GGTAGGGCACGTGCAGGATGAAGGTCTCGCTGGCCATCTTCAGGTATTCCATCGCCAGGTGCCCGGCGCTGCCGTTGCCGGCCGAGCCGTAGTTGAGCTGGCCCGGGTTCTTCTTCGCGTAGGCGACGAACTCCTTCAGGTTGTTCGCCGGCAAGTCGGGCCGCACGAGGTAGAGGCTCGGCACCTTGGCGAGCAGCGAGATCGGCTTGAAGTCCTTGGTCGGGTCGTAGGGCAGCTTGTCGAAGATGTACGGGTTGACGGCCAGCGTGCCGATGTGGCCCAGGATCACGGTGTGCTGGTCGTCGGCGCGCGCCACTTCCTGCATCGCGACGTTGCCGGCGCCACCCGGCTTGTTATCGACGTAGACCGACTGGCCCAGCGCCTTGCCGAGCTCGACGGCCGTGGTGCGCGCGACGATCTCGCTGCTGCCCCCGGGCGCGAAGGGAACGACGAAGCGGATGGCCTTGGAGGGCCAGGCCTGGGCGCGGGCCAGGCCGGGAAGCGCCACGCCGGCGGATGCCAGGGCAAGCCACTCGCGGCGGCTGAGGGAGCTGGAGTTCACGATCGGGGGCCTTTCGAAGACAGCGGGTGCGATGGAGGCAGACGGGCGGAACGCCCGAAGCCCCGATCTTGCACCGCGCGGCTCAGGCTGCGGCCAGGCGTGCCTCGAAGGAAGCCGCCGGCGCCTCGCGCCGCGCCGGCGTGCGCCGCCAGACTTCCTCGCCCGCCTCGTAGACGCGCAGCTCGCCGGCGGCGAAGGGCCGCCACGGTTCGTTGCGGGTCAGCGGCTCGGTGGCGATGAGCACCATGCGGTCGCCCGGGCCGTTGGCCTGGGCGAGGTCGAGCACGAGGTCGTGGTCGACCAGGTGCGCCTCGGCGAAGGGGTGCTGACGCTGCAGCGCATGCAGCCGCGTGCTGGCATGGGCGTAGAGCACCTCGCCGTCGGAAAGCAGGAAGTTGAAGTTGCCGAAGCGCGCCACGCCGCCGGCCAGTTCGGCCAGCAGCGGTGCGACATGCTTCCAGTGCGGCACGGCACGGCGGCGGAAGTTGCGGCGCAGTTCCTGCAGCAGGAAGCAGAAGGCGCGCTCGCTGTCGGTGTCGCCCACCGGCAGGTGGCTGCCGTTCAGGCGCGGCGCGAAGCCTTTCAGGTCGCCGTTGTGGCAGAACGACCAGTGCCGCCCCTGCCACTCGCGCACGAAGGGGTGGCAGTTCTCCAGCCGCACCGGGCCCTGGGTGGCCTTGCGCACATGCGCCATGACGGTGCGCGCCCGGATCGGGTGGCGGCGCAGGAAGTCGGCCAGGGCGGCATCGCTGGCTCGCTGCTCGTCGATGAACACGCGGCAGGAGCGGCCATCGTGGAAGGCCAGCCCGAAGCCGTCGACATGGTCGCCGGTGGCCCCGCCGCGCGCCGACAGGCCGGTGAAGGAGAAGGTCGCCGCGCTCGGCGTGTTGCTGTTCAGGGCGAAGAGCTGGCACATGGTTCGCGGACGTGGCGCAGGGATACAAGTGGAAATGGATACGGATCGGCAAGCGAGCTCCGTGCCATGCATCCATTGGAGCGCGTGCATTCATGCACGAAGCGGCGAACAGCCTGCGGAAATCGCCGTTCACGCCGCGTTCGAAGTCCGCGCTCCCAATGACAACAGCACCGCAGGTGCGGCGCTGTTGTCGTTTCCGGCAAGGTCGGCTGCCGCCGACTCCCGCGGCGTCAGCCCGTGAAGTTGGCCTTGACCGACAGGTCCTGGCTGTCGGCTCTGCCGAGCTCGCAGCGCTCCAGCCGGTGAAGGCCATGCCCGGCTGCTGGCGGCCATGACCATGGCCGCGCCTGGGCGGACAGCGGCCTGCAGAGCGTCGCCGCAGCGCGGATGGGCGGCAATCTTGGTCGGGCAACGGCTTGCACGGCCTCCCTGGCGCTATGGGGTCGTCCCGAGCGTCTTGGCAATCGCCTTCAGCGCATCGAGCCCGACCGCTTGCCCGTCTACCTTCGCGATGGCCCCCTCCGCATACTCGAGCCCCCCCACCAGGCTGCACGCCCCGTGGAAGACCACGGCGTCCGAGAGCGCGGCTTCCAGCGAGTAGTCCTTGATGGCCTTGGCCTGCCCCGCGACGATGCCGCCCAGCATCTCCTTGCGGCGGCTGTTGATGCCCTTGGTGATGACGTGGGCCGCCACGTCCGAGAAGAAGTCGCGGTTGTATTCGGCGCGGATGCCACCGGAGGCGCCGGCCAGCGCGGCCAGGTTCTTCGCGGCTTGCGCCCCGGTGGCCACCGCTCCCGCGGCTCCGAAGAGCACGGTGGCAGTGCCGAACTCGAAGTTCCGATCGGCCTGCTTTCGCTTGAGCACGGTCTTGAAGGCTTCACAGCCGTCGTTCGAGGCCAGGATCAACCGATCCTGGATGCGGTTGCGGTGCAGGCGCTTGTCCTCGTCCGTGCCGGGTGCGGAATAGAACGCCAGCACGGCCTTGTCGAGCGCCTTGCTGAACTCTTCCGGATTGGCGGTCTGAGACACCGGGAACGAAGCCTCGCCCTTGGTGATGAGAGACACCAGATCCGGTTCGTCCACGGGCTGCTGGATGACCGTGGAGGGGCCGAACTTCGTCACCTTGGCACCCTGGGGATCGATCGTCCCGCAGCCCGCGAGTCCGCAGGCCAGCATGGCCAGTATGGGCATCGTCGTCGAGCGCATGTGGATCTCCTTTCATCCTGTGCACTCTCACATTAGCCATTCACGGTTCGTTTGCCCTCCCCTGTCTTGACGATCTTCAAGCGCGCAGCGCGATCGCGGCCGCTGACCTCGAAGCCGGCATCGACGTCTGCGTGCCGAGCTGCGGCGTGTCGATTGGGTCCCCGTTCAGGGAGGGCAGAATGTCCGACTTGCCCGAAGGAGACAAGCGATGACGATGCCCGCAGCCGCACGATGGACCCTGTTCGCCGCCATGGCGTTGGGAGCGGCCGGCACGGTCGCGGCGGCCGACGAGAAGTTGCTGGCGGCCGCGCGTGCCGCGCAGCCGGCGCTGATCGAATCGCTGCGCGAGATGGTGCTGATGGAGTCCGGCTCGCAGGACGCCGCCGGCCTGAAATCCATGGCCGACTACCTGGACACCCGTCTGCGTGCTCTGGGCGCGAGCACCGAGCGCACCAAGGCCGGCCTGGGGCCGGGCGAGTGGGTCAAGGGGGTCTTCGTCGGCACCGGCAAACGCAGCTTCCTGCTCATCGCCCACATGGATACGGTGTACCCGAAGGGCATCCTGGCCACGGAGCCATACCGGCAGGAGGGCAACAAGCTCTACGGTCCGGGCATCGCCGACGACAAGGGCGGCATCGCGGTGATCCTGCATTCGCTGTCCATCCTGCGCGACGCCGGCTGGAAGGACTACGCGCGCCTGACGGTGCTCTTCAACCCGGACGAGGAGATCGGCTCCAATGGCTCGGGGGAGACCATCGCCGCGCTGGGCGACGCGCACGACGTGGTGCTGTCCTACGAGCCCACCGTGGCCAAGGCGGTGGCCAAGGACGAAGGCGTGCTGCTGATGGCCGCGGGCACGGCGCAGGCGCGTCTGGCCGTGAAGGGCGTGGCCTCGCATGCCGGCGCGGCGCCGGACCAGGGCCGCAATGCGTTGATCGAGTTGTCCTATCAACTGCTGCAGACGCAGGACGTGGCCAAGGGCATCCCCGGTGCGCAACTGAACTGGACCACTGCCACCGCGGGTTCGGTCCGCAACCAGATCCCCGACAAGGCCGAGGCCGGCGCCGACGTGCGCCTGCTCGCCCCGGACGCCGCCGACAAGCTGCTGGCCGCGCTGCGCGCCAAGGTGGCCGAAGGGCGGCGTGTGCCCGACACGGAGACCACCGTCACTTTGCTGGTCGGGCGCCCACCCTATGTCGCCGGCGCCAAAGGCATGGCGCTGGCCACCAGGGCGCAGTCCATCTACGCCGAACTCGACGGGCGCAAGCTCTTTCTTCACCCCAGCACCGGCGGGGGCACCGATGCCGGTTATGCCGGCCGCTCGGGCCAGGCCGCGGTGCTGGAAAGCCTGGGCCTGGCCGGCTGGGGGTACCACGCCAGTAACGAGTACATCGAGATCGATTCCATCGTGCCCCGGCTGTACCTGACGACGCGGCTGCTCAGCGACCTGGCACGCGAGTAGGGCGCGCCTGGAGCCGGTGGGCGGCGGATGAGATCGAGTTCGCGCAGATCCGCCGGCGACTTCGTGATGACCGATGCCCGGGCGGCAGATACCCTGAGCTCCTCGTGGTGATGCGATGTGGCCGGCATTGGGCGTAGGCTCGTTCTTCGTTCATACGCTGGAGGCCATATGCGCCAGTACATTCCCTTGACCACCTTCCGCGTCGAGCCCGGCACCTCGATTGCCCAGGCCGAACCCTGGAACACCCACCCGGTGACGCTCGATTCGCCGGCGCTGGAGGTGATGACCGACCTGACCCTGGTGAAGGCAGCCACCGTTCACCCCGCGACCGGCCTGCGGCAAGCCGAGCAGGCCATGATCTATCTGGGCGTGCGAATGCTCTTCGTGGTCAGCGAGATGCCGAACATCGAAGGCCTGATCACCAGCACCGATCTGCGCGGCGACACGCAGATGCGGGTGGTCAGTGAACGGCACCTGCGCTTCGACGAACTCTGCGTGGCCGACGTGATGAGCAAGGTCTCGCTGCTGGACGCAGTGGACCACGCCAGCATCCGCACCGCCCGCGTCGGCCACGTGGTGGCCACGCTGCAGCATCTGGGCAGAAACCACGTGCTGGTGGTCGAGAACTTCGGTGCGCAGGCCTCGCATCGCGTGCGCGGCGTGATCTCGCGCGCGCAGATCGAGCGACAGCTGGGCACGACGATCGAGATCACGCCGATCGCCAACAGCTTCTCGGAGATCGAGCGCCTGATCGTCTAGATCGCGGCCAGCCTCTCCCGGGGCCGGGGAGCGGCCGGGCATCGAGTTCGCAGCCGGCCATGCGAACCGCTTGCGCGGTCTGCCCGCCCTCGTTTTCGACCGGGTTGCACGCCACCGCCACGCCCACTCACAGGGCATGCCGCTCGCTCAGATTGCCGGCTCGCTCGAGCATGACTGCCGCAGCACCCGCCAATTGTTCGACTGGTACGGCCAACGTCGGGTGGCCGAGCAAGGACCGGAGCGGATGGCCGGCCTGTTGCCGCTGGTTCGTGTGGACGACCTCGAGGTCGTCGCATTGTTCCTGCTCGACGATCCAGCGTTGCTCGACCAGTGGGTGCGCATCCTGCCGAGGCCGGATCCGGCCGCGCGTCGTAGCGAGGCCGGCGTGCTGCGGCACGCCTGTCTCGGGTCGTCCTGGCCCGTGCTTGGCAAGTATCCAAAACACAAGGGATTTCCTGCGATCCAGAACGTGTGGCGTGGCCTGCACGATGTCATGGCCCAGCCGACCGCCACTGCGCGCGAGGTCGCACTGACTCGTCACATGGGCCAGTGGGGCCGGCCGCACCGCTACATCGGTTGGAAGCTGCGGCGCGCGGTTGCCCCGCGCCACGAGGATGGCCGCGTCGTTGACCCGGCCGACCCAGCGACGACCTGTTCAGCCACTTCGCCCATGAAGCAGCCCTGGTGGTGTGCGCCCGGGACCTGAACGACGGCGGTTGCCACGATCACTCGCACTGCCCGCGCGATCTGGTGGACCATTGCCGCGCCGGGCACGCCAATCGATCGACGGGTTGCTTGAGCGTCGCAGCCTTCCGGTCCTCGTGGACTGCCCGCACGCTGACCTTGGCCCATGAGGGCTCCTGTCCGGGAGCGCCAGCTCACATCCGGGCCCGACAGCCGATCTCTGGATCAAAGCGCTGCGACTGCACAGGCCCGCCGTGCCCAGCCAGGCACCCGGTGCAGCGTCCGGTGCCAGCTGCAAGGCCGGAGTGATCCGCCATGGCCGCAAGGGCACGGCCACGGTCGCACTTCGCGGCACCAATGGGCTCGCCCGCAACCTGCAGTTCGTCGCAGGGCAGCCGGAGACATTCGGCCCGGCGCAGCCTTCCGACACGCGCCGCCTCGGCGACCTGGTGACCGTTCGATTCGGAAGCGACGAACGCTGCGACCTGCCCGACGCCTTGCTGGCCGGCACTGCTGCGGGCCAGCCCGTCGTCTGGGTCCACGTGTCGCTTCCGCCACTTCGACCGTGCGGCGCTGACGCCTCAGGCGTGCTGAGCGATCCTAGGCCGATGTGGCCGGCGCCTTGCGCCATTGCGCTTCGGGCACCACCTTGGCGCTCTCGGGGTCTGCCCGGTAATGCGGCGACATGATCTGAACGCCGTACTTGTTGAACACATCCTGGATCGCCGCATTCAGGTCGCTAAGCAACCGCGGCCGTGCCCGACTCGAGTCCGCGCCGACCTGCAGGACGAGGCGGTAGGCGACGTAGAAGTCCGACAAGGCCGTCTGCACGACAAACGGCGCCGGCTCCTGCCGCAGGCCGGGGAGTTGTGTCGCGGCCTCGAGCAACATGGCATGCACCTGGCGCCAAGGCGTGTCGTACCCGATGGTGACCTCGGTGTCCAGGATGAAGCCGCCTTGTGGCGCATTGCGCGAGAAGTTTCGCGTTACGTTGCTGAGTACGAGCGAGTTCGGCAGGGCAATTTCCTCGCCAGTGCCGGTGCGCAATCGCGTGACGCACAAGCCCAGCTCGGTGACGGTGCCCTCAGAGTCCTGGACGCGAACGTACTCGCCGACCAGGAGCGCCCGGGTGAACACGAGAATCAGGCCGCTGGCGACCTGGCCGACCAGCCCCGACGCCCCGATCGACACCATGACGCCCAGCAGCACCGAAACGCCTTTGAAGGCTTCGGTGTGCGAGCCCGGAAGATACGGGTAGGCCATTGCCAACGCAAACAGCCAGATCGCGACATTGACAAGCTGCCGGGTCGCCTGTGCGGTATGCGCGTCGAGCGAACCGAACTGCAGCCGCCCGGCCGCAATGGCGTCGAAAAGTGCGCGCGAGATCTGCGTGGAGATGCGCGCGCACATGAAGATGACGACGGCCACGAACAGGTTCGGGATCGCTTCCACGGCGGAGCGCAAACCGCTGGACAGCATGCCGTGGAGCGAATCGACCAGACGCTCGCTGATCGGGCGCGTGATCGTGAACTGGGCCAGCGAGTAGGAGATGCACAGGAAGGTCGCGAGCAGGCTGGACAGCCACAGCAAGAGCGACGACGCGCGCGCAACAAGCCGCAGCACGAGGCCTGACAAGTCAAAAGAAATCCCCACTGCACCAAGGCGCTCGACGTGGCGCGATAACGACCGGGCCATGAACCTGCGGAGCAGTCTCGCGATCCGGGCGAAGGCGAACAGCAATCCGGCGAGGACGGCGAACGCCGCCGCGACTTTGAGAATGGCCGCGACGTCGATTCGGCCTTCGCGACGTTCCTGCGCCTCGGCCCACACCTTCTGCAGGAGCCGCGAAGCATTGTTCGCCAGCGACTCGGCGCTCTCGCCTTCGCGCCCAGCGGCATCGCCCGTGGTGACGGTGAACATGGGCTTGCCGTCGAGCTTCACCAGGATGCCGTTCTCGGCAGGGGAGATCGATGTCCATCCCGCGCCACCGGCAGCCAACGCTTGATCGATATGGCGTCTGGCGGCGTCGGCGCGGTCCGCCGGCGAAAGGTCGCCCAGCGCAGACTCGAAGACGTGTATCGTGCGGCCGCCGACGACCAATTGCGCATGGTCGCTGCCGGCATCGGCTGCACGCGCTGCCCATCCGGTCGCGAGCAGGATTCCTGTCAGCAACCACGCGGCGGCGCGGGCACACAGGGTCGCGATGGATCGGTTCGGCGGCCGTTCGAGACCGCTCGCCGCGGCCGGGGAAGTGCTCGACCGAACCAGCCCCGGTGGCCCTGCAGTGGGGCCCGCAGCTTCATGTCCTCCCAGCCGCATTGCTTGTCTCCTGCCGAGTTGGAAGCACCAGGGCGCGATGCACCGCGCTGTCCCGTGAACATCTCCATTCTGCACGGACCGTCACGTTCCAGCGCGTCAGCGGTTCAAGCGTCTTGCCACAGGGCAACGCCGGCTTCAGGCAGATCTGGTGATCGCCAAATCCCCGGCAAGGGTGCCGCGTCCGAAACAGGTGAGGCTCAAGTGCAGGCTTGCGTCGTTGAGCGTGACAACAAGGTCGTGAACCACGCCGGCCTGCACAGCCCCAGCAATCAAGGTACCTGGCCATCGACGGACCTGACCTCTTCGGTCGTGAAGTCCGCCGGCAGCACGATCTCGAGCATCTCGACGTCTTCGCTGTGACCCAGCTCGCGGTGGCGAATGCCCGGGGGCTGGTGCACGCAGGAGCCGGCCTCGAGTCGCACGCGGCCCTGGCCTTCGTACTCGAACTCGATCCAGCCCTTGAGCACATAGACGAGCTGGAACTCCGTGCGGTGCAGGTGGGGCTGGCTTGCGAACTCGGTGCCCGCGGCGGCGCGGATCACGTGCGCCGCGAACCTCCCCTGCGTTGCCTTGCGGATGCCGAGATCGCGATACTCGAAGAAGGCGCGCAGGCCGCGCTCGAAGTGCGCGTCCTTGGCGTGGGTTGCGACGAAGCCTTGGGTGGTCATGGGGGTCTCCTAGGCTTCCCGGGCACGAACGAGGCTCGCCACGGCGTCGTTGGCTGGCGTGGCGATTCCCCGTGCCTGACCCATGCGGACCACGGCGCCGTTGAGGTAGTCGATCTCGGTCCGGCGCCCGGCCTCGACGTCCTGCAGCATCGACGATCGATGCGCGGCCGCCTTCGGCAAGACGAAGGGTGTCAACGTCTTCTCGACGTACGTGGCGCCGTTCGGGGCCAGCGCCAGCCGTCGCTCAGCGAGGATGACCCGGATCGTCTCGTCGGCCACCTGGGTGATCAGGTGCCGGGCGTGTTCATTGCTCACCAGCTCGCCGTAGGTCATGCGCGTGATGGCGCCGATGGCATTGAGGCAGGTGTTGAACAGGAACTTGTTGAGGATGGCGGGTTCGATCTCTTCTTCGTAAGTGATCGGAAGGAACCCGGCCTGCCCGCGCGCCACGGTGTCCTTCATGCCTTGCGGCGCAGCCGCGAACAAGGTGCCCACCCGGATGGGGCTGGCCTGCACGTTGACATTCACGTGCGTCGGGCTTCGCCTCTCGATGCCGATCATCATGATGCTCGAGAACACCGGCACGTCGGCCGGCAACGCGGCGCGCGCCTCGTCGGCCGAGCCCCAACCGTTCTGCAGCAGCAGAACGGCCTTCGGTGCGACGGCCGCCCCCGCTTTCCGCACCAAGTGCTTCAGCACTTCTGCGACCTGATAGGCCTTCGTGGCCACGATCAGCACGTCGCAGGCGATGTCTTGCGGATCGGGCTCGACCACGTCAGAGACCCTCAGCCGATCCGGCGCGATCCGGTGATCGCCACAGACGCCGGTGACGGTGATGCCGTCTTCCCGCAGCAAGGGCACCGCCGGGCCCCGGGCCAGCAGCGACACGCTCTGCCCGGCCTGGGCGAAGCTCGCGGCGAGGGCGAGACCCACCGAGCCGCTGCCCAGGATCGTCATGCGCAACGGTGTCGGGTCATTCACGCCAGGCCCTCCACCGACACCAGCCGCGCCGAGCTGCACTCGTCGCGAACCGACTTCAGGCCCTGATAGATGTCGCCGTTGTAGAAGGCCTCCCAGGCCGCGACCGATGGAAACTCGAGCAGCACGATGCGCCGCGGCGCCCAGTCACCCTCGTAGACCTTGTGCGCGCCGCCGCGTGCCAGATAGCGTCCGCCCGCCGCTTCCAAGGCCGGCTTCACGCCCTTCATGAATTCCTGGTAGCGGGCCGGATCTCGAATCTCGACGTCAAAGATCACATAGGTGCTCATCGCATCTCCCGCCCGCTGGAGCGGGCACACCAGCGCCAGGTGCACGGGCGCAAAGGGCCGGGTTCGACCCGCGCACCGTCCGGATCGATGAGGAAGTTCCGCCAGGTGTCGCTGGCGGCCAGGCGCTCGCTGTCGGAGTGCTGCGCGGCTCGGCGCAGCAAGCGCACGAGCGCCGGCCGATCATCGACTTTCCGTGCGAAAGGATCAATGGCCAGTCACCC
>WBZX01003411.1_pt1 | contig 10062 bp, 11 predicted proteins | sample 5204211 | NCBI WGS metagenome assembly WBZX01 (sample SAMN12344362, study PRJNA552823) | activated sludge metagenome | biome: Activated sludge suspended growth; feature: Nitrification reactor; material: Wastewater; isolation source: activated sludge from nitrification reactor of wastewater...
GCGGCTGCACCCGTCCGCTGATCGTCACCGACATGCCTTTCGGCAGCTATGCCGAGAGCCCGGCCCAGGCCATGCGCAACGCCGCCCGCCTGATGGCCGCCGGCGCCCACATGGTCAAACTCGAAGGCGGCGCCTTCATGGCCGAGACGGTGCGCTTCCTGGTCGAACGCGGCGTACCGGTATGCGCCCACATCGGCCTCACGCCGCAGGCCGTGCACCAGCTCGGCGGCTATCGCGTGCAGGGCCGCAGCGACGCGGGCGCGGCTGTCCTCAAGGCCGACGCGCTGGCTCTCGAACAGGCCGGCGCGGCGCTGGTCGTCATGGAGATGGTGCCGTCGGCGGTCGCCGCCGACATCTCCGCCAGCCTCACGACGATGGCCACTATCGGCATCGGCGGCGGAGTCGACTGCCATGGTCAGGTGCTCGTGCTGCACGATCTGATCGGGGTTTTCCCCGGCAAGCGCCCGCGCTTCGCCAAGAACTTCATGGAAGGCGCGGCCAGCATCGACGAAGCGGTCAGCCGCTATGTCGCCGATGTCCGCGACAGCCGCTTCCCCGGCCCCGAACACAGCTACTGAACCGATCCGCCATGCAGATTCATCCGACCATCGCCGGCCTGCGCGCCGCCCTTGCAGCGGCCCCCCGCGTCGCCTTCGTGCCCACCATGGGCAATCTCCACGACGGCCATATCGCCTTGATGCGCCAGGCCCGCGAGCACGCCGACGTGGTTGTCGCCAGCATCTTCGTGAACCGCCTGCAATTCGGCCCGAACGAGGATTTCGACAAATATCCGCGCACCTTCGAGAACGACTGCGCGCGCCTGCGCGAAGCCGGCGTCGATCACCTTTTCGCGCCCGACGAGAAGGAGATGTACCCCACGCCGCAGCGCTACCACGTCGAACCCGATCCGGCCCACACCGACATCCTCGACGGCGCCGCGCGTCCCGGCCACTTCCGCGGCATGGCCACCGTGGTGCTGAAGCTGCTCAACATCGTGCGGCCGCAGGCTGCGCTGTTCGGCAAGAAGGATTACCAGCAGCTGATGATCATCCGCAACATGGTCGGCGAGTTCGCGCTGCCGATCGACATCGTGGCCGGCGAGACGCGCCGCGCCGACGACGGGCTCGCGCTGTCGTCCCGCAACGGCTACCTGTCGGCGGCGGAGCGCGCCGAGGCGCCGCGGCTCAACCGTCAGCTGCGCCGGATCGGCGAGCGCGTGGCCGCCGGCGAGCGCGATTTCCTGCGCCTCGAAACCGAAGCCGTCGCCGAGCTCGCCGCCCACGGCTGGCATCCCGACTACATCTCGATCCGCCGTCGCAGCGACCTCCATCCGCCGCGCAGCGGCGACGAGGCGCTGGTCGTGCTGGGGGCCGCCCGGCTCGGCGCCACCCGCCTCATCGACAACCTCGAAATTTAAAAAACGCGGGACGCCGGCGCACGCGCCGACGCCCCGTGATTTGGCCGCAGCCGTCAGGCGGTTTGCTGGAAGCGGGCGATCAGCAGCGCTTCCGCTCCCTGTTCGCGACGCCTGATCTGGCCGAAGTGCTCGGCGATTTCCTCGCACTGACGAATGTCCTCGATCAGGAACTGGCGCAGTCGCACGCACAGCGTCAGTTCGCTCACCGCCGCGTCGGCCGCGCAGGCCGAGCGGATCTCCTTCACCACCTCCGGATAAACCGGGTCCTTCGCCAGCAAGGCGGCAAGACGGAGATGCATGTGGTGGGCCAGCCGCGAGCGGCCCGGATGGCGCTTGATGCTGTTGAAGAGCTGCAGCACCCCGCGGCGCGCGTCGCGGTGATGCCCCAGCGCCTGTTCATTGGCAATCCGGCCGATCGATACGACCCACTCCGGCGGAATCTGCCGGGAATCCCGTTCGCGCTCGCGCAGTGACTGCCAGGCGATGACCGCCAGGACGACGAGCCCGAAACCTGTAATGAGCATGGTGTTCATGATTTACCTCATCCAACGAGTACCTACGCTCGAAGGGTAGAAGCCCCGGAACACCCCGGTTGCCGATTAGTTCACGGCCACCCGCCGGCAGCCCCGGCCGGCGCCGGGAAGTGCACGCCGGCGCGCATTCGGTCACGACTCGCGCAGCGCCCGGACGATGTCCATCCGCGCCGCCCGCGCCGCCGGCATGAAGCCGCCGACGAGCCCCATGCCGAGGGCGAACGACAGGGTCTTGGCGACAATCGCGGGGGTCAGGCGAAAGCTGAAGGCAAGTTCGGAAAACGACTGCCAGTTCATCGTCGAAATGGTGATCATCTGCATCAGCGACGCCGCCGCCAGCCCGGCAAGGCCGCCGAGCAGCGCCAGCAGCAGGCTCTCGACGAGAAAGGCGACGAGCACGCTCGAGCGGCGGAAGCCCAGCGCGCGCAGCGTGCCGATCTCGGCCGTGCGGCTGGCGACCGCCGCGTACATCGTGATCGCCGCCCCGATTACCGCGCCGACCGAGAAGATCACCGACAGCGTCAGGCCGAGGATGCTGATGAAGTTCGACAGCATCGCCGACTGGTCGGCATAAAACGTCCGCTCCAGCTTGGCCTCCAGCGCCAGCCGCGGATCGTCCTCGAGCCCGCGGCGCGCCTCGGCAAAGCGCGCCACGTCGGCCAGCCGGAACACCACCGACGAGTACGCGTTGCGCCGGAAGGTCTGCAGCAACTGGTCCGCGTCGCCCCAGATTTCCGAATCGAAGCCGCTTCGGCCCGCATCGAAGACGCCGACGACCCGCCACTCGCGCGCGCCGAAGCGCACCGGATCGCCCAGCCCCATGCCCTGGAAGCGCGCGGCGATGCTGCTGCCGACGACGATCTCGTTCGACCCGGCGCGGAACATCCGCCCTTCCACCACCCGCAGTTGCGGCCGGAGCGCCAGCCCCGCCGCGCCGACGCCGCGGATGATCACGTTGGCCGGCTTGTCGGCGTCGCGCTTGGCGAGGGTGATCAGCACCACGGTTTCCTTCGACACCAGGGGCGCCCCGCCGGCGCCGCGCGCGATCTGCGGCAGGCTCTCGATCAGCGCCGCCTGATTGCGCTCGATGCTGCTCTGCACCTCGGTTTCGGAACCCTTGCGGATCACCACCGCGTTGTCGGGCTGGCCGGTATCGACCAGCGTCTCCCGCAGCCCCTGGTCGAGCATCAGCACCGCCGCGAAGACGAACACCACCAGCGCCATGCCGCCGGCCGTCAGCGCCGTGGTCAGCCGCCGCGCCCACAGATTGCGCAGGCTGTAGGAAAGCGGAATCACTCTCATGCCACCGCCCGCAGGCCGTCGACGATCGACAGCCGCGCGACCCGCCGCATCGGCAACAGCGCCGCAACCACGCCCACGACGAGCGCGCTGCCGGCCTGCAGCAGCACGGTTTCACCGGATACGTTGAACACCGGAAACAGCGTGCCCATCCGCGCCGCAAAGGCCGCCGCCACCGGGAAGGTCAGCACGATGCCGGCGAAGCCGCCGACGCCCGCCAGCAGCAGGCTCTCGCCGCAGATCAGCGCGGCGACGAAGCCCGGCGGAAAACCCAGCGCCCGCAGCGTCGCGTATTCGGCGGTGCGCTCGCGGGCGGTCATCGCCATCGTGTTGGCCATCACCGCCATGATGATGAAGATCACCAGATAGGACACGATGCGGATCGCCACGACGATGGCCTCGGTCATCGCGATGAAACCCAGCGCGAAGGCCTTTTCGGTCTCGGTGAGGGTTTCGGCGCGGGAATTGGCGAATTCGCGGTCGATGGCCCGCGACACCGTCGCGACTCGATCGGCGCTGTCCACCTCGGCGATGAACACGCCGACATTGTTGGCCCGGCCCGGCATCCGCGCCTTGACGGTTTCGTTCAGGTACGCCCAGTGGAAGAACATCTGCGACTGGTCGGTGCCCTTGCGCGCACCGTCGTAGATCGCGCGGATCACGAAATCCCAGCTGCCGGGGTAGATCGTCCCCTTCAGCGTCAGCGTGTCGCCGACGCGCAGGCCGTGGGTCTCGGCCAGCTTGCGGCCGACCACGCAGCCCTTGCGGTCGCGCAGGAAATCGCGCATCGCCCCTTCCCCGACGACGAATTCGGGATAGAGGCGGAAGTAACTTTCCCCGTCCACCGCAAACTGCGCGAAAAAGTTCTTCGGCTCTTTGTAGATGCCGCCAAACCAGTTGGCCCAGCTCAGGTCGCGCACCCCATCGACAGCGCGGATGCGCTCCTTGTAGGTCTGCGGCAGCGGGAAGACCAGCGAGATCGAACTGCGCACGATCAGCCGGTTCGCCGCCGCCCCGTCGGCACCGGCGTACCACGCATCGACCACCGTGCCGAGCAGGCCGAAGGCCAGGATCGCGACGATCATGCCGAGCACCGTCAGCCCCGAACGCAGGCGATGCTGCCAGGCGTTGCGCAGGACGAGGTTCAAAAAACTGCCCGGCATCGCCTCAGCCCGCCCCGCCGCCGCCCGAAAACCCGCGCGAGCCCTTGCGCTCTTGCCATCCAGCCGCCAAGCTATACACTTCTATCAGGCGATCGCGGAACATCGCTGGGTTCTTGTACGTGTACGCAAACAAAAGGGAGGGAAGAAAACAATGGCTGCAACGGTTCAACAGATTCTTCAGAACAAGGGAAATGCGAGCTATTCGGTCGCCCCCGACACCACCGTGCTGCAGGCCCTCCACCTCATGGCCGAACGCAATGTGAGTGCCGTCCTCGTCATGGACGGCGAGCGGCTGTCCGGAATCTTCACCGAGCGCGACTATGCCCGCAAGGTCGTCCTCAAGGGCCTCGCTTCGAAGGACACCAAGGTCGGCGACCTGATGACGCCCAACGTGCTCACCGTGTCCCCCAGCCACACCATCGACGACTGCATGTGCATCATCACTAACAACCACATCCGTCACCTGCCGGTGGTCGATCACGGCAAGGTGGTCGGCATCATCAGCATTGGCGATGCGGTGAAGTCGGTCATGGAACAGCAGGAGGCCACCATCAACCACCTGGCCGGCTACATCGCCGGCGACCTGAGCACCTGATCCGCTCATCCCTGCTTCAGCTCTTCGCGCACGAAGAGTTCGCCCTTTTCCAGATGCATGATTGCGTGGGCCGCCTCGGCGGCCCGCTGGTCGTGGGTGACCATCACGATGGTCTTGCCGGCCTCGCGGTTGAGGCGCTGGAGCAGTTTCAGTACATCCCCCGCCGACTCGCGGTCCAGATCGCCGGTCGGCTCGTCGGCAACGATCAGCGTCGGATCGGTCACCAGCGCACGGGCGATCGCCACCCGTTGCTGCTGGCCACCGGAAAGTTCGTTCGGCGTGTGATCCATCCGGTCGGCCAGCCCGACCATCGCCAGCGCAAATTCCGCCCGCTGCCGGCGTTCGCGGCCTGACAAACCGGTCAGCAGCAACGGCAACTCGACGTTCTCCCGCGAATTCAAAACCGGCATCAGGTTGTAAAACTGGAAAATGAAGCCGATGTTGCGCGCCCGCCAGTCGGCCAGCGCCGCCTCGTCGAGAGCCGCGATGTCCTCGCCGGCCACCACCAGCTCGCCGCTGTCGGGGCGGTCGATGCCGGCGATCAGATTGAGCAAGGTGCTCTTGCCCGACCCCGACGGCCCCATCAGCGCCAGGAATTCGCCCGCCGCGATGTCGAATCCGATCCCCGTCAGCACCGGCACCACCTGCGCTCCGCGCCGGTAGGATTTGCGCACCTCGCGCAGACGTACCAGCACCTCGGGCGAACTCACTTGCCGCCCTCCCGCACCGCGGCCCCGTCCCGCAGCGCCGCCGCCGGCCGCAGCACCAGCCGCTCGCCGGATTTGACGCCGCCCACTTCGACCAGATCGCCGATCGGCGCGCCGGTCGTCACCGCCACCCGCCGCGCCACGCCGTCGGCGACGCGGAAAACCGCGCTCTGTCCGTCGACGGTGACGACCGCCCCGCGATGCACGGCGACCCGCGGCCGGCGCTGTTCCGGCGTCATCGGCGCGGCGAGGAAGGCGATCTTGGCGCTCATTTCCGGCAGCACGCGCGGGTCCGGATCGAGGAAGCGGATTTTGGTCAGCACGCTGGCCTTGGCCCGATCGACGGTCGGCACCAGGCGCGACACCTCACCGCGAAAGCGCAGCTCGGGAAAAGCGTCGAGCTGAATCTCGCACGGCTGGCCGACGCGGATCTTGCCTAGGTTGGACTCGGACACGTCGGCCTCGACTTCCAGCGTGCTCATGTCGGCCATGCTGACGACCGCGCCCTTGCTGTCGGCGGCAGCCGAGAAATTGGTGATCAGGTCGCCGACGTTGGCGTTCTTGGTCAGCACCACGCCGTCGAAGGGCGCCCGGATTTCGGTCTGCGCCACCGCCACCTGGGCCGCCTGGCGGGCCGCCTCCGACGCCTTCCCGGCGGCCTGTGCCGAACCGACCGCTGCCCGCGCCTTGAGCGCCCGCGCCTCGGCCTGATCGAGCTGGGCCTGGGCCACGAAATTGCGGGCGCGCAGATCGCGGGCGCGGCCGAGGGCCAGTTCGGCATCGCGCAGTTCGGCCTTCGCTTGCCCGACGTTGGCCCGCGCCACGCCGACGTTGGCCTCGGCCTGCAGCAATTGCGCGGCCACGTCGCGCTGCTCGAGCCGCGCGATCAGTTCGCCGGCCTTGACCGCCGACCCTTCGCGCACGCCCAGCCACTCAAGCCGCCCGGTCGCCTTGGAGGCGATCGCTGCTTTGCGCTGGGCCACCACGTAGCCGGTCGCATTGAGCAGGGTCACGCCCTGGTACGGCCAAGCCTCGCCGACCGTCACGGTTTCGACGGCCACCGGCGCGTGGAGGGCCCCGAGCACTGCCGCACCGCCGCCGAGCAGCACCGCCAGCCCGCCGACCAGCCAGCCTTTTCGAATGCGCCGCCGGGCCGGACGGGCCGCCTGGCGGTCGATATGCAGTTGCGACAGATCGGTTTCGCTCATCGCGATGGCCTGGAAACGGGAAGCAGACGTCGTATTCTACCCGCCCGGGCGCGGCGCTTCGTGCTACTCAGACTTCGGGAAAGCGCAGCGTCACCGCCAGTCCGGCGCCGCCGTCCGGCCGCTCCAGACCGCCCTCGAAGATCAGCGTCGCGCCGACGATTTCGGCGATGCGGGCGACGATCGACAGGCCCAGCCCACAGCCCTCCGCCTCCACATCGGCACCGCGCGCGAAGCGGGTCAGCAGCGCCCCGCGCTCGGCGACCGGGATGCCGGGACCGTCGTCGGCGACCTGCAGGCGGCGCGCCGCGGCGTCCACCGCGACGACCACCCGCCCGCCGGCCGGCGTGTAACGCAGCGCGTTGTCGACCAGATTGCGCAGTAGCACTTCGAGCCACCAGCGGTTGCCGGACGCCACAAAGGTCGCCGGCGCCTCCAGCGCCAGGGTCTGGCTGCGGCGCAGGGCCTGGGGCGTGAGCGCCGAGCAGACGCTTTCGGCGAGCTCGGCGAGGTCCACCGGCTCGGCGCTGGCTCCGCCGGCATCGGGGTCGAGCCGGGCGAGGGTCAGCAGCTGCTCGACGAGATGGCTCATGCGGTCCACGCCGGTCAGCAGCTGGTTGAGCGCGTGTTCCCGCGCCGGCGCCTCGGTGGCGCGGCGGGCGAGCTGGGCGTGGATTTTCAGCGCGGCCAGCGGCGTGCGCAGTTCGTGGGCCGCGTCGGCGGTGAAGCGGCGCTCGTTGTCGAGCACCCCGGTCATCCGCCCGACCAGCGCATCCAGCGATCCGACCAGCGGTGCGATCTCGGCCGGCAGCGGGCCCGCCACCCGTACCGGCGCCAGATGCCGGGCGTCGAGTCCGCCGACTGCGGTCGCCACCGCGTCCACCGGCCGCAGCGCCCGCCCGACCACCGCCCAGATCCCCAGCGCCATCAGCGGCAGGCCGACGACAATCGGCAGCAGCAGATGCAGCGCGATCTCGCCGGCCAGCCGGTAGCGGGCGCCGTGAGCCTGCCCGACGATGACCCGGTAGCCGCTGTGGGCGTGGTCGATGGTGAAGAAGCGCCACAGCTCGCCGGCGAGGTCGTGCTCGTCGAACCCCGGGCCGGCGGTGGCCGGTGCGGTCGGCATTTCGGACGAACGCACCAGCAGCCGCCAGCCGCCGTCCTCCCGCTGCCAGGCCTGGAAAGCGACCGGCAGCTGGTAGGCATGCTGGTGCTCAGCCATTTCGTCGGCGACGCTGGTGCTACCGTTGGTGGCGACGATCGCCAGCAGGGTTTCGGCGACCTGCACCAGCTGGGCATCGAAAAGCTCGTCCGCCTCGGCATGGGCGGTGCGGAAGGCGACCAGCGCCGACAGGCTCCACAGCAGCGCCACCACCCCGATCAGCAACGCCACGAGCCGTCGGCGCAGCGAATAGACCGGGCGCGCGACGCTCACCGCGGCGCCTCGTCCACCAGATAGCCGACCCCGCGCACGGTGCGGATCAGTTCGCTGCCGAGCTTGCGCCGCAGATGGTGGATGTGCACCTCCAGCGCGTTACTGCCGACCGCCTCGCCCCACGCGTAGAGCTGCTCTTCGAGCACCCGCCGGCTCAGCACCCGGCCGGCGGCGTCGAGGAGCATGCGTAGCAGGTCGAACTCGCGCCCGGTCAGCACCACCGGCGCGCCGTTGACGGTCACGCTGCGGGCGGCCGGATCGACGACCAGAGCGCCGTGACGCAGGCAGGCGTCGGCCCGCCCGTTGGCGCGCCGCACCAGTGCCCGCAGGCGGGCGGCCAGTTCGTCGAGGTCGAAAGGTTTGACGACATAATCGTCGGCCCCGAGGTCGAGGCAGCGGACTTTGTCCGCAACCTGATCGCGGGCGGTGAGAACCAGCACCGGCACCGGGTTGCCGGCCGCACGCAGGGCCGACAGTACCGACAGCCCATCGCGCCGCGGCAGGCCCAGGTCAAGCACGATGGCGGCGAAGCTTTCGGCCGCCAGCGCCGCCAGCGCGGCCTCGCCGTCGCGCACCCAGTCGACGGCGAAACCGGACGCGGTGAGGCCAGTGCGCACACCGTCGCCGAGCAGACGATCGTCCTCGACGAGCAGGATGCGCATCGTCTCAGAAGGCCCGCACGTAGCTGACGCCGGTCGGCCCCAGCAGCCAGTTGCCGGTGCGCACGCCGAGGTAGGCACCGGCGGCGTTCCAGCCCATGTCCTTCCACGAAAAACGGTTGCAGTCCTGCTGCGCGTCGTCGAGCTCCTTGGCCAGCCCCGGCAACAAGGCCAGACCGACGGCGGTCGGGGTGTCGGCCGACAGACGCGACGCGCCGATGCCAAGCGCGAAGGACACGCTGAAATGGGCCGCTTTATCGTGGCCGGCCCAGTCGTCGTGGTAGCGGCCGCAGGCCAGCGCGTTGCCGCCCACGCCGGCGGCAAGCATCAGGCATGCCGCAATCTTCAGAATCTTCAAACCTCACCCCGATCGATGGATATGCGTCGCCCGCATGATACGTATGCGTCGTCATCCGTGGTCGGGTTTTGCGGCCGCCACGGCTGGATCAGAGCGGTCGCTTGACCGTCAGCGCACCGCGGATCTGGCCCCGCTCGTAGCCGAAGGCGGTATCGTGGGGATAGCTCTTCGCCAGCTGGCTGCGCAGGCTGCCGTCCACTTTGTCGGCCGGACCGTGGCACGTCAGGCACACCTCGCCGACGGGAATCGCGCGGATGTAGCGATAGACCTGCTTGCCGTTGTCGGTGACGATCTCGCCGGTTTCGAGCGTTTCGACCTTCTCACCGTTGGCGGCGCGGATGTTGAAGTCGGCCAGTTGCCGCGCCTCCCAGACATCGGGCGTGCCGCGCTCCGGGTTGCGGGTGCGCAGGCTGACGCGGCGCATGTCCCAGCCGGTCTTCGCGGCCTGTTCCTTGAGCAGTTGCGGCGCCTTTTCCTTGCACACCGGAATGGCCTCGACCGGCCCCTTGGCGGCGACGGTTTCCTGCATCATGCCAACCACCTTGGGCAGCACCGGCAGCGCGTTTCTGCGGGTGTCGACCTTGAGGGCCTCGAGATCCTCGGCCTGGGCGGCGCCGGCGAGGAGGGAAACGGTAAGCACGGCGAGACGCAGCATGATGACCCATCCTTGTTGATTAGACATTCCTAATAT